>Ga0272441_10000991_pt1 | contig 61368 bp, 67 predicted proteins | sample SSMProp6N_FD_193582 | JGI IMG/M metagenome (GOLD analysis project Ga0272441, IMG submission 193582) | Marine sediment archaeal communities from Little Sippewissett salt marsh, Falmouth, MA, United States - SSM-Prop-6N | ecosystem: Environmental > Aquatic > Marine > Wetlands > Sediment ...
TGCGACGGCTGCGTCAGCACGGTCACGCTGGTCAGGTCGAGATCTCCATCCGGATCCGTGTCGTTGTCCGTCACCGGGATCACGACCGATCCGTCCTCCGGTACGCTCGCTCCGTCGTCATTCGCCACCGGCGGATCAGGCACCGGCAGCACGTCCACGGTCACCGTCGCCGTGTCGCAGAGCCCGCTCGGGTCACACACCTCATACGTAAACGTATCAGCTCCGTTGAATCCCGGGTCCGGAATGTAGTTCACCGTGTGATTCGGCCCGCGCACCACCGTCCCATGACTCGGCGGTACCTGGCAATCGCAGACGATCTCTGCAAGGGTGTTGTCCGGATCGGAGACGAGAAGAGAGAAGAATCCCGTCTCTGTGTCCTCACTGATCGTCCGCGTATCGTCATTCGCCACTGGTGGATCGTTCACCGGCGTGACGGTGATCGTTACCGTCGCTTGCGCGCAGCCGTGTCCAACATCTGGATCGCAGACCTCGAACACGAAGCTGTCCGGCCCGTTGTAGTTCGCATTCGGGGTATAAGTCAGACTCCCGGTCGCTGGGTCGAAGCTGGTAATCGTTCCGTTCGACGGTCCGCTCACGATGTCGTACGTCAACGGATCCCCGTCGGCGTCGTTTCCGACAACCGTGATCGGCAACGCCGTGTCCTCAGGTGTGGTCAGGTCTTGAGGATTGGCCTGCGGAGCATCATCCACCGGCTCGACCGTGATCGTCACCACGCCAGTATCACACAGCCCGGACGGGTCGCACGCCTGGAAGGTAAAGCTATCGGATCCGTTGTAATCCGCGCCCCCAGTGTAGGTAAGATTCCCGGTCACCGGGTCGAAGCCAGTGATCGTGCCGTTCGATGGACTGGTCAGAATGGTGTACGTCAGCGAGTCACCGTCCGGGTCCGTCGCAGTGACGGTGATCGGCGTGGCGGTGTCTTCTTCCGCAGTCACATTCTGGTCGTTAGCGATGGGAAGATCATTGACCGACGTCACCGTGATCTCCACGGTGACCGAATCGGTTCCACCTTGACCGTCGTTGCAGGTAATGACAATCTGATCGACGCCGAAGAACCCGGGATCCGGAGTGTACGTCAGCATCTCGGTCGCGGGATATGGCAGCGAAACGGTCCCCGATGCGGGGGATACCGATCCGTGTGCGGGATCGCTGGCTGTACACGATAGCGAGTCATCGTCGGGATCGGAATGCACAACAGGAAAGGCAATCGGCGTGTCCTCGGGCGTTGTCTGATCGGAAGCCGAGACCACGGGGTTGTCATTGGTTCCGCTCACCGTAACGGTCACCGTCGCAGTGTCACAGAGCCCGTCCGGATCGCAGACTTCGTAGGAGAAGGTGTCGATCCCGGAAAAATCGGGATCCGGCGTGTAATTCACCGTGTGGTCGGGCCCCCGCACGATCGTCCCGTGGGTTGGCGGGACCAAGCAGTCACACGTCAGTTCGGCCAACGTGTTGTCCGGGTCAGACACCGCCAGCGCGAAGAATCCGGTGGGAGTATCTTCCGGCGTCGCCCGGTCTTGGTCATTCGCCACTGGTGGATCGTTCACCGGCGTAACGGTGATCGTCACCGTCGCTTGCGCACAGCCATGTCCAACACCCGGATCACAAACCTCGAACACGAAGCTGTCTGGACCCGTGAAATTCGCGCCCGGGGTGTAGGCAAGCTCTCCCGTCGCCGGGTTGAAGCCGGTGATCGTCCCATTCGATGGGCCGCTGACGATGCCATAGGTCAGCGGATCGCCGTCTGGATCACTTCCAGTGACCGTAATTGCTAGCGGCGTATCCTCCTGTGTCGTCAGATCTTGCGGATCGGCCACCGGGGGATCGTCGACCGGCTCCACGGTGATCGTTACCACGCCCGTGTCACATAAACCATCCGGGTCGCACGCCTCGAAGGTGAAGCTGTCGGGGCCATGGTAGTCCGCGTCCGGTGTGTAGGTCAACTCACCCGTCGCCGAGTTGAGGCCGGTGATCGTGCCGTTCGACGTTCCGGTCAGAATCGAGAACGTCAATAGGTCTCCATCCGGGTCCGTTGCCGTCACTGTGATCGGCTGCGGCGTATCCTCCTGCACTGTTACGGATTCGTCATTCGCCTCCGGTGGATCGTTCACGGGGTCCACTGTGACTTCCACGAGGGCTGAGGCCGTGTTGCCGCTGCAATCCTCGATCGTGTAGGAGAAAGTGGCCGTGCCGTCAAATCCGGCCGGCGGTGTGTAGCGGACCTGACTGCCAACGGTTTCCGCCGCGCCAGCACTGGGCGTTCCAACAGAGAGTAGCGTTACAGAAGGGTCGCAGACGTCGGAGTCGTTAACGAGAACATCGATCAGCAAAGCGACATCCTCGTCCGTAATGTCGGCATCGTTGACGGCATTGGGCGCCGTTGTGTCCACGACGGCCAGCGTTGCGGTCCTTGTAGTCACGTTGCCGCAGGCATCGGTCGCCGTGAAGGTCACGCCAACTGACCCAATCCCGGGACAGCTCCCGGAGAGTCCGGCGTAGTCATTCGTGACCGTGGCCGAGCCGCAGGTGTCAGTTCCGGCAGCTGAGGCCAGCCACGCCGTGATGTCGGTCGTATTCCCGGAGCCATCGCACTCGAACTGGACACTGGAGGCGGTGAGAGTCGGGTCCGTGGTGTCAACGATCGTGAGGATCTGATCTTGAGTGATGGCGTTGCCGCAGTCATCCGTCGCCTTCCACGTTCGAGTGATCGTTCCCGTGTTGCCGCAACCGGAGAGATCCTCGACGTCCGAGTACGTCACCGTCACCGTACCGCAGGTGTCGCTGCCCGTCGGTGTGCCTGTCACTGTTGGATCGATCGAGGTGCCACACTCAACGTCAGGGACGTTAGCCGGGAACGTGTCAAACACGGGGTCGGTCGTATCGACAACGGTGATTGTCTGCGTTCCCGAGTCGGTGTTTCCACAGTCATCGGTCGCGGTCCACGTTCGCGTGATGGTTCCGGTGTTGCCGCAGCCGGAGAGATCCTCGACGTCTGAGTACGTCACTGTGGAGGATGGATCCGTGTCGTCCGTCGCCGTGGCCTGTCCTGCCTGGGAAGGATCACTGGAGGCTCCGCATTCGATGGTGATGTCGGCTGGGACCGCCAGGGTCGGGGTTGTCGCATCCATCTCGACAAGCGTCGATGCTTGCTTGATGCAGCCGGAGACGCTCGATACGACGACCGTGTACACGCCGACATCTGCTGCCGTTGCACTCGAAATCGTTGGGTTCTGATCGCTGCTTGTGAATCCATTCGGCCCTGTCCAGCTATAGATTGCACCACCGGATGCAGAAAGCATAATCGTGTCTCCAGGACAATACGGCCCGCCATTGCTTGCTGCTGCTATCGGGGAGGCGGTGACCTCCACGGATCGCGATGCAGAACTCGTCACCCCGCCGTCTTCCGTGATGGTCAGTGTGACCGTGTAGGTACCCGGGCCCGTATACAGGTGACTCGGACTGTCTGATGTGCTTGATCCGCCATCGCCGAAGTCCCAACTGTAGCTGTACGGCAGATCTCCTCCCGACGTCTGATCTGTAAAGAAAACCGCCGTTTCATCACACTCAGGCGAGGACGAGGTGAAATCGACGGAAAGCGGAAGACCGCCGATCGTGATACTTGGCGTGAACCAGCACTTCGCTCCACGCGCAGCACATTTCGGCGTGTCACCACACGTCTCGGGACTCGAGGCCCATGACACGGTCACGATGCGCGCCTCCACGGTCTGGCCACACGTCCACGAGACAGGGATCAGGGGCAGGGTGCTCAAGCCGGGCGCCATCGTGTCCTCAACGCACACATTGAAGGTCTGGTCGTAGAGCCCGTCAATGTACAGATCCCCGATCACACGAGCCGCATATCGATTCGTGTTGGTGCCGTTGTCGAATGTGGCATAGATGATTGCAGAGAGGGGCTGGCCCGGAATGCAGGTGTCAGGCGCGTCCACAAACGCCTCGATCACTGTCACATCATTGGCTGTGCAGTTCCAGTTGCAGTCCGGATATTGCGGCGCAGCGCTCAGAAGCATTGTGCCGAAGGATAAAGCGCACAAGAAAGACGCCAGACCCCTAGACCAAGCGGATACGCTCCCACGCATACGCTGGCTGAGGTTGCGCGAGGATCGCCCGGTTCGCGTTACGCCCAAGAATCGCGTCCAGATTGAGAGTTGAATTGGATCGTGCTCCTTCTTGCTCACGGTGTCCTCCCTCTGTCGACTGTCCCTTCGATTTCCCTCTTCTTCGTGATGTCTTCTTCGCTCTTCGCGCAGTCCTCCTAGCGCACGGATTGCCCGTACCCCAAGGATCTTCAGGTTGTCATCGAATCACTCCATCTCTAGAGGATTCCGTAACTGCAGCGCATCGATCCCGCGCTGCATTCAGTCTATCCTCAAGGAGATCAATATGAAAAGCAGATATGAACGGTTGCAGCGATCCGGTCGGCGATCTCAATTCCACGTTGCGGACATACTCCTACCAGAGCCGGAGGTTTCATGCCATCTGCACTGAAGTTCTTCGTGCGCGATGCATGGCGGTACCCTTTGCCCCCAATGGAGTCACTCGCACATGCCACAGAAGCGTCTCCCGGCAAGCCAACACTGTTGGTGTGCGCGATGTGTCGCGTACAATGGCGCACCATGATCTGGCAGTGGACCGTCGCGTCAATTGTGCTTCTTGCCACGAGCGTGTTGTCGCTTGTCGTCGCATTCGCATTGCACCAACGCCGCACGATCACGGGGATGTCCACGTTGGCTCTCTCACTGGTCGCTGTCGCGGGCTGGTCCCTCGTCGCTGCGCTCGAGGCCGGGGTCACGTCCATCGCAACCAAGATTCTCTTCTCGAAACTCGAGTACGTCGGCTCCGGATCTGTCGCCGTCCTGTTCCTAGTCTTCGCGTCCCGGTACACAGGCCGAACATCATGGTTAAGCAAACCTCGGCTTGCCGCGCTGTGGTCGCTGCCGATCGTCTCAGTGTGTCTCTCTTCGACCAACGAACTTCACGGCCTCCTGTGGACCGCCTTCACACCGGGTCCGTCCGGATCAAATACGATCCTCTACGGACACGGTCCCGTGTTTTTCGTGATCATCTCTTGGATCTACGCCTATATCCTGATTGCCTCGTTCTTTCTCATTTCGACAGTCGGTCGCGCATCCACTGTTGTGCGCAAGCAGTCTTCGGCGCTGCTCATTGCCGCCGCGTTCCCGTGGATCGGCGGCATTCTGTACGCCGCAGGAATCACGCTAACGCCAGGCCTTAACCTCGCGCCGGTTAGCTTCGTCATGGTCGGCGTCGTCCTAGCAGTTGGCGTATCTCCTCTTCACCTCTTCGATCTGGTTCCCGTCGCACGGGACGTCCTCATCGAGGGAATGAGCGATGGTGTGCTTGTCATCGACGCAGATCGTCAGATCGTCGATATCAATCCAGCGGCAAAACGACTCCTATCCCTTCCCTCACGTAGCCTTGGCCTAGACGCCGGAAGAGCGCTCGCCGATTGGCCCCGGATCTCCGAGAACCTCCATGCCAACCGAGAATCCCATCTTGAGCTCACCATCTCGGAGGATCCGCTACTGCATGTGGATCTGCGAATCAGTCCGCTCCGGAGCAGCGAGTCGCCCACGGCAGGATTTCTCATCGACATCCGCGACATTACGCCAAGGTATCTGGCCGAGACAGCGCTACAAGATGCAAACAATCGCCTTCAAGCCCATGTCGCCGAGATCGAGCGCCTCCAGGGGCAACTTCGCGACCAGGCCATCCGCGATGCGCTCACCGGTCTCTACAACCGACGCCATCTTGATGACATTCTTCCGCGGCTGCTCGATCGCGCCAAGCAAGATGCCTCCCCCATCGCCGTCGTAATGTTCGACATCGACCATTTCAAGCAGGTCAATGACACCTACGGTCATCATGCCGGAGATGCTCTGCTCGCGAAACTCGGACAGCTGTTTGCCAGGCAGACACGCCCCGAAGACATCGCATGTCGTTGCGGTGGCGAGGAGTTCCTTCTCGTTCTGCCCCACACGTACGCTCGTGTTGCCGCGCAACGCGCCGAGGAACTACGTTGGGCGTTTCGCAATGCGAACATCCCCGAGCTTCTCGGTGCCAGACCGCCAACGCTCTCTGCTGGGATTGCAGAGTTCCCGAAGGATGGCGACAGTCAGAACACGCTCGTTCATGCCGCCGATTTGACGCTGTACCGCGCCAAAGCCTCAGGGCGTGATTGCGTCTGCATCTGCGGGGCGAAACATACGGCTTCAGGCTAGTTTGCACCTCGCGTTCTTGGCGAACCGGTGTAGCCATCCACCTTCCCGAAAACACGCACAGATACGGTAGAGTCATCCTATCGTTCACGGTACCATTTCATCGTTCGACGCTTCACCTCGGACTATTGGTGTGTGGGAGGGCTGTGGTATCGTGATCGCATACATCGTTCGTCGTCTTCTGTTCTTGCCGCTCGTCCTGGTTGGCGTTTCGTTGCTGATCTTCGCGCTGCTGCAACTTATGAGTCCTTTCTCTCGGCTTGCCGTTTACGTGGACAATCCGGACTCGCTGAAGCACGGACGCGAACAGCTGCAGGAGATGGTGGAGGAGCTTGGATTGGACGATCCGCTATGGATCCAGTATGGCCGATGGATCGGCAACGTGCTTCATGGCGATCTTGGCTGGTCGGAATCCGCTCGGCAACCTGTTCTTCGGGCGATTCTCTCGCTGCTTCCGGTATCCGCAGAGCTTGCGTTGTACGCAACGCTGCCGGTGGTTCTACTTGGCATCTGGCTTGGCAGACTCTCGGCAGTTCACCAAGATCGTCTCGTAGACCACGCCGCCCGGCTCGTGTCGTTGATTGGATGGTCGGTACCTACGTTTGTGTTCGGAATCCTCGCGCTACTATTCTTCTACGGAATTCTTCACTGGTGCCCTCCCGGAAGGCTTGGCCTGTCAGCCTCCCGAATCGTCTCCTCAGACGCGTTCATCTCCTACACGAAAATGCACACGATCGATGCCTTGCTCAATGGGAATCTGACTGTACTCGGTGACGCACTGCGACATCTGGTGCTGCCCGTCGCTACATTGGCTTGCCTGAGCTGGGCCATGCTGATGCGGCTCATGCGATCAAGCATGCTGGAGACGCTTCGTCAGGACTATGTCGTAACCGCCCGATCGAAAGGATTGTCGGAGCATGTTGTGATCCACAAGCATGCCCAAAGGAATGCACTGCTCCCAGTCGTGACCGTCGCCGGTTTGATGATCGCCGGTCTGATCAACGGGGTCGTCGTCACGGAGATGATTTTCAACTACCGAGGTCTCGGTCAGTTCGCCGCAGAGGCCGCGATCTCCCTTGATACGGCGAGCATCGTCGGGTTCTCCCTGTTCAACGGCGTGCTCCTTGTCCTGACCAACTTAGTGGTTGACGTGCTGTACGTTGCGTTCGACCCGAGAGTTCGTCTTGACTAGGAGCCGCTTCGCTCCCGCGGTGGCTGCCTTCTCGCATCGATCCGTTTCGACGCGCCTCGTCGGCGGCGAAGCATGAATCGCGGCTTCGCGACAGGGCAGGCCACCGCGCAATCGCCACAGAGAAAGCAGTCCCCCGAGCGGATCGTCCCGCGATCGCATACGCCGCCAGGGCAGCGCGACGTACACACCCCGCAAGACGTGCAGGTGGATGTGGGTTCGAACCGTAACAGGCTGAATCGCGACACAAACGATAGCAAGGCGCCAAGTGGACACGCAAACCGGCAGAACGGCCTCCAGGAGACAACCGAAAGCCCGGCGGTCAACACGGTCAGACCGATGGTGGTCGCCGTTCCGCCAAACGCAAACAACGCTTTAAACGGCGTGATCCCGTTGCAGGCTGTCGCCCCGATCACAGCCACTCGTACCGCAAGATACAGGAGCAACGCGTACTTCACGCGTCCAAGCCACCGGCGCCCGCTCTCCGGAATCGTCTTCGCCCAGCGCCGGACATGGAGAAGCTCCTGCATTGCGCCGAACGGACAGACGGTTCCACAGAACACCCGTCCGACCAGCGCGGCAAGGACAACAGGGATCAGGAACAGAACCAGGTATCCCGTGTTCCACTTGAGGAAGATGTTCTGGACGCTGGCAACCGGACACAACACGCCGCCCACATAGAAGCCACCGATGCCGACTGACAGCAGCAGAAGCACCTTCCGGTAGCGAAACCGGCGAGAGAGCAGCAGGCCAACGGCAAGCACAGACAGGCTGCCGACGATAGCGATCTTGACTGCCTGATCATGGATCAGGTAGCTTCTTGCAGCAGCTTCTGTCGGTGGAGCCACATCGTACGCCCTCACCGGCTCCGGTTCTCCGAAGCTCCCCGGAGACTCGAATCCCTGTGCCATGGCGACCGACGAGATGGCACAGAGAGAAGCAGCGAGCCACAGCACGGCAACCATGCATCTCCGCCCGAAAGGCCGGTCCGCGTATCTTGCTATGACTCGACCTCCATCAGATGGTCATACCGTACAAACAGCCGTTCCGACACGATGAGCAGCGGGAGCATCTCCTCGTCCGCTGCGACGGTGAAGAACAGCCGGATCTCCCCAAGATCTCCCTCGAATGAAGACGCCCCGCTGTTCGGAAGCTCGAACGAGATATCGCCAACCGTCAGAATCCTATCCATGTACGCGCCGAACCCCGCCACGCTCTCGATTGTCGCGCGCACTGGCTCGTCCAGCGGATATGTCCCCACCATCGCTTGGCTCCAGACGCCGTCTTCATCATCCGGACCCAACACGTCGATCGGAAGAATCGCTTCCTCGTATCCATTCTTGGAACACGTCTTCGAGATCATCAGGTACCCCTCACCGATCTCCGAGAGGGAGACTCGAAACCACTTCTCATAGAGGTCTCGATCGACGTTCTCCCATGCAGTCGAACCGAGGATTTGCACATTCTCCCATGCGAACTGGTACTCATCCATGCTCGAAAGTGTGCATCGGGTATGCGTCTTCTGCACACGCACGCCGATCTCACCAACCGTCCCAAGCGACGCTAAGATCCGATCGTGGCTGAAGACGAACTCACATCCCAGACCAATGGTCGACCCAAGAACGATCGTCGCGACCACCACACCTAGCCCAGCGATCCGTCTCATCATGAGGGTTCACCGGTCTCACGGTCTGCTTCCCGCGACGGAGAAATCTCTGCGGGGGGTTCTATCGTTTCGACGCCGCCTCCCTCTCGCCAAGTCTCGCCACCGACAATCGCAGCCCGTATCCGGACCATCGAACCGATCAGGGCAGCAATCCATATTCCCTTGTTCCTCACATCGTCCTCCTGCACATCAAGGCTGACCGGATCATGCCCTCGACCGATGTGTAACCTCAGGCCGCTTCGTGGTGAGAATGTGAAGACGTTAGACCGCGCTTGAATCCCCCGGGACCTTCGCGAAGAGCCGTGCGTCCTCGATCCGATCGAGGCCACAAGCGTACCGCGTCAATCGCTCGATCCCAATGCCGAAGCCAGCACAGCGATGCAGTCCCTTCTCGACGTACTCCAGATACAGCGCGAACTGCTCTGGCGGAAGCTCGTCTCGGCGGATCCGATCGAGGACCCGATCCAGATCGACCTCCCGCTCTCCCCCCGAGAGTGCCTCGCCGAATCCCTCCGGATAGACAAGATCCATGTCGAGAAGAACCTCCGGGCGTGCTGGATCCTCTCGATCGTAGAACTCGCGTACCCGTCTGGGAAAGTCCATCACCCAGGCCGGGTCGTGCAGTGAACTGGACAGGGCATCATCGAACGGCTCTCCATGGATCGCAGTCGCTTCATCGAAACGGATCCGCCGGAACGGGATCGCAGGGACGCGCAGCTCCCTTCCAAGGATTCCCAGCTCGTCGGTACATCGGTCCGACACGCACTGCAGCACATGCGAGATCAATCCCTCCCCAACCGCAATGATGTCGTCCCGTGTTGCACCACGCACCTCCAGGTCAAGCTGCACAAACTCGGCCAGGTATCGACCGAATGAGGCGCGCTCCGCCGGCTCCATCCTGACGTTCGGCGAGAAGCAGAAAATCCGTGGCACCGTCAGCAGCGCAATCTGCTTGTGCAAAATCATGCTCTTGGTCAACTGGTACGGGCGACCGTAGAAGTCGACCGACCCTCCATAGGTCTCATGATGCAGCGGATCGGTGATCGGAGAAAGCAGCACCGGCAGGATTTCGACGAATTCCTTCCCCCGCAGGTACTCCCCAGCCGATCGGACGATCTCGCTCTTGACTCTCAATACCGCAACCCGCTCCACATCGCTTTTCACACGCATGAATATCTCCTTCGAATCAGGAACAACTGGCATCCAAAGATGCCGATGGAAACTGAGATGCTCTGAAGTGAAGCTCGGCCGGGGAACCGGCCGAGAAATCAGCGTTGCGCCCCGCTCGGGGCGTCCTGATTCGAGGAAAGGAAGAGGGAGGATTGATTGCGGCGCGCCCGTCCGTTGGAAACGATACGAGCCAACTGTGAATGCCCGGTCATAGCGACCACCTCTTCCCGATAAGATACGAGACCCTACCAAGGCAGAGACGTACTGTCAAGGTAGCATGTCGCCCAACAACAGCCCCTCCGCGATCCGAGGAGCAGCGGCGCCACTACGGCAACGGACCCATGCTGACAACTGCGAGAATGAACAACGCGTGCCGTGCATTGCCGTTCTTCAGGAATGCCACAGCGTGCTCCCCGTCGGCATGTCCATCGACGTATCACCTCTGCGACCGAGTGCGGCCACCAGATGGACCACCACTATCAGCCCGATGAACAGCGCAAGGACCGTGTGTGTCCGTCCGCGCCCTGCGGCTCCGAGACGATGCGCTGGTGTACGCAATCGATCATGGAATACGTGCTTCGATGTACCGGATCAGTATCGATATCTAGGTGCCCAAACGGACGCACAGCAAGATCCCTCCCGGTGGCGGCGCAGTTCATGCTGTTCAGGCAGACTCCTCCAGCGCAACCCGAAGCCCGTCCATGAGTTCGGCGATCAGGTCTGCCACCGGTACAATCCGATCGATTCGATGCGCGTTTTGTCCGCAGAAGACCAACCCATGGTCGATATCCCCCAGATACGCATTCACCAGCGCCTGCGCAATGCAGAACTTCGCCTCTGCAACTTTGCAGACACTCAGGCAGTGGTAGCGACAACGGATGTCGAGTTTGTCGACCTTCTCCAGGTCCTTCAGAAACCGGTTCCGAACAGCCCGTCCGGGCAGGCCAACGGGGCTCTTGACGATCACGATATCCTCTTCCGTCGCGTCCACGTAGGTTTGCTTGAACGCCCGTGACGTATCGCACTCCTCGGTGCACACAAAGCGTGTTGCCATCTGGACTCCTGATGCACCAAGCGAAAGCATCCGAGCGATATCGGCCCCATCGAAAATGCCACCAGCCGCGATGACCGGGATCTTGTGTCCGAAGCGGTCTTCGAACGGCTTCACCGCTTCGACAAGCTCGGGCACAAGCCTCTCGAGCGCATAGTCTTCCAGATGCTCAAGCTGTTCAATCGTAAACCCCAGGTGCCCCCCCGCAAGCGGTCCCTCAAGCACAATCGCGCCCGCCGTCCGGTCGAAGCGCTTGGCCCAGCCCCGCAGAATCAATTCCGCCCCCCGCGCCGAGCTGACAATGGGAACGAGGTTGACCGATGGATCCTCGACAATCTTCGGAAGTCGCATCGGCAGTCCGGCACCGAATACGATCATCTTGATCCCTTCTCGGACCGCGGTCCGGAGCAGATCGTCGACGTTGCTAAGCACGCCCATGAAATTCACTGCCAGGATGCCATCCGTCATGGCTTGTGCCTTGCGGATCTCTTCCTGCAACGCCTCCCTGGAAATCCGCTCGTACTCGTGCTGCGATGCCTCGAAGTCGCCAAGGCCGATACTCGAGATTGTGCCGATTCCGCCTTGTTCAGCCACCGCAGCCGCCAGCGACGCGAGAGACACCCGCACCCCCATCCCGCCCTGTACGATCGGTATTTCGGCGGTAAGGTTGCCAATCCGAAGCTTGGGAATGTTCACTACGATCTCCTGTCTTCGTACCGCTTGATTACCAGGCAGGCGTTCCCTCCGCCGAAGCCAAACGATTGGCTCATCGCCACTCCGACTTCGGCAGTCTCGGCGCCACGCGCAACGAAATCCAATCGACAACCGGGGTCGGGCTGCTCATGGTTGATCGTCGGGGGAATCCAGCCCGTCGAGACGCTGAGCGCCGTCGCAGCGAACTCCACCGCGCCTGCCGCCGCCAACAGGTGTCCGGTCATCGATTTGATCGAGCTGATCTTCAGCCGTTCTGCGTGCTCTCCGAACAGCCTCATCACCGCCGCACTCTCCGTCTGGTCGTTTAGGATCGTGGACGTCCCATGGGCGTTGATGTAGTCCACATCGATCGCCGCGACATCGGCGTCTCGTAGCGCCTCCGCCATGGCGCGGACCATTCCGTCTCCCTGTGGCTCCGGTGCCGTCAGATGAAACGCATCGGCCGTGTTCCCGTACCCGACAACCTCGGCGTAGATCTCCGCGTGCCGTTCGACCGCGTGTTCCAATCGTTCCAGAACAACAACCCCTGCCCCTTCTCCCATGACGAATCCATCTCGATCCCTGTCAAACGGGCGGCTTGCATGCTGCGGATCCTCATTGCGGGTCGACATCGCCCGTGTCGCGCAGAACCCGGCAAACGGCACCGAACTGACACTGGCCTCGCTCCCACCTGCCAGCATGAGATCCGCGTCGCCTCTCTCGAGGATTCGATAGGCATCGCCAATCGCGTTCGCCCCCGTCGAGCAGGCAACCGACGGCGCAGACAGCGGCCCCTTGAGTCCATGCTCGATCGATACCACACACGCAGCCGTGTTGATCAACGCTTTGGACACGACGAGCGGCCCCAGCGATCGCGGACCCTTCTCGGACAGGTTAGCGCCCGCTTGCTCAAACGTCTGCGTGCCCCCAATGCCCGATCCGATGATAACGCCGGCCCGTCGGCCATCGAACAGGAATCCGTCCAATCCGGAATCCGTCATGGCCAGATTCGCGGCAACCAGCGCAAAATGAGTGAACCGATCGGTCCTTTTGGCGAGCTTCCGATCGATCCATTCGTCGGCGTGGAATCCCTTGACTTCTCCCGCCATTTGGGATCGGTATCCTGATGGGTCAAACAAGGAAACACGCGCGATGCCATTCTCCCCGGCAAGCAGACCGTTCCAGAACGGTTCCCGTCCAATGCCTATTGGCGTGATCACGCCAATTCCGGTCACGACAACTCGATTGCGATCGATCACGAACATTCCCTCACTTCCAATGAACGCTCTAAGGCAGCCGCACACCTGCCCACAAGGCTTCTACCACGACTGGCACGCGGTTCACGAGACACCGTCAAGCTGAGAGATGATGCGAGGCCGACTCATGCCCGCTTCACCTCGCCTCGTGGCAGCTGACCCACCGATGGCATCAGTATACCGGGGATGGATCTCTCCCTCATTCTCCGGGATTTCAGCGTTCGTCCCCATGGCACGCTCGCTCAGATCGACAGTACACATCGCACGTCCGTCGGCGCACAGACGCATCTCAAGGATCGATCGGCTAACACGGAATGCGGCTTCACGACACGGGGTACCAAACGACCCTGATCTCAAGTAAGATTCGCATTACCATGTGCCTTGCAGCGCCAGCTCGCGTAATCTCGATAGCCGACACCGTCGCCACAGTGGACTACGGCGGGGTAGAGACGCAGTGCCGTTTGGAGACCCTGACCGAGAAAGTCTCAGTTGGCGACTATCTGTTGGTTCATACCGGTTTTGCCATCCGGCGGCTATCCCCCAAGGATGGAGAGGAAACGCTTCGTCTCTTCGACGAACTCTCTGCTTCGTTAGGCAAAGCGGAGGGGGAGACGAAGGCAGCATGAGTTCGTCGTTCCACTTCTCAGATCCGAAGCGAGGGCGCGCACTGGCCGATGCCATCCAGATCCTTGCGCCACCCGACCCGCTCAAGATCGTCCATGTCTGCGGCACACACGAGATGGCCATCACACGCAACGGGCTTCGTCGGTTTCTCCCCAAGCAGGTCGCGTTGCTCGAAGGACCAGGCTGTCCGGTCTGCGTGACCCCAGCACGCGATATCGATACGGCAATCGCCATGGCCGAAGCCGGCGCAACCCTCTGCACATATGGAGACATGATCAGTGTTCCTGGAAGCCAGTTATCGCTTGACAATGCCCGGGCTCAGGGCTGCGATATTCGGACGGTCCTTTCCGCGGCCGATGCCACGGCCATCGCCCGCGAGACAGACAATGAGGTGGTCTTCTTCGCAGTCGGATTCGAGACGACTGCCCCGATGACTGCGGTGCTTGCCCTCGATTCGCCACCGCCAAATCTGTCGATCCTCGTGTCGCACAAGCTGATCCCACCTGCGCTCGTCGCGCTGCTCGATCTCCCCGACAACAGAATCGGTGCCTATCTCGCCCCAGGACACGTCTCAACGATCATCGGCATTGACCCCTACGAAACGTGGCTCGAGAATCACAGCGTCCCCGTCGTGGTCGGCGGATTCGAGCCTCTCGACATCCTCTATGCGATCGCGCTGATTCTTCGGCAACACCGAGATGGTATCGCCAAGGTCGAGAACGGCTATCCGCGTGCCGTCGACCCTGAGGGAAGCCCGACAGCTCTAGGTCTTCTTGAGGAGGTCTTCGAAACCGCAGATGTACGATGGCGAGGGATCGGCACCATCCCATCCTCGGGGCTTCAGCTTCGTCCACCGTTCAAGCATCTCGACGCACTGGCTCGGTTCGATCTGACGTTGCCGGACGAACAAGATGTGATTCCAGGCTGCCGATGCCCGGACATCCTCACGGCACGTGCCGTCCCAAGTGACTGTCCGCTGTTTGCGAAGCGGTGCACGCCGTTGTCACCGATCGGGCCATGCATGGTCGGCGCAGAAGGTGCATGTAGCATCTGGTTCCGCTATGGAGGAGAACGCCCTCTATGACATCAGACAAGAAAGGGGCTCGTATCACACAATTGCACGGCGCCGGAGGCGAACTGATGGGAGAACTGCTCGACCGGTTGATTCTCCCCAAACTCGGGCGTGCCACCGCCGAGCGGATCGGACTCCGAGCGCTCGACGATGGAGCAACCATCGCATGTCCTTTCACCGCTGAGGGTGAACTGGTGCTGACAACAGACAGCCACGTCGTAAAACCAACGTTCTTTCCCGGCGGAGACATCGGTCTTCTTGCCGCTGCGGGAACGATCAACGATCTCGCGGTGATGGGCGCGCGTCCGATCGCGCTGACCCTTGCAGCGATCATCGAAGAGGGATTCCTGTTCGTCGATCTCGAACGGATCATTGACTCATTCGCGTCGGCGATCGAATCGGTCGGCGTCTCGGTGATCTGTGGCGATACCAAGGTGATGCCTGCCGGAGACGTCGATGGGATTCTTCTCAACACCACAGGCGTCGGCATTGCCCGACATGCCGTCTCCGATGCAGGGCTGTGCCCGGGTGACCGTGTCGTTCTCACTGGAACCATCGGCGACCATGGCATGGCATTGCTCGCCGCTCGGGAGGAGTTCAACCTGAGCACGCGACTTCAAAGCGATGTCGCACCGGTTTGGCCGATGCTCGCACCGCTTCTGGAAAGCCCATCCGGCGACGCTGTTCACGCGATGAAAGATCCGACACGTGGTGGCCTGGCTGCGGCACTGAATGAAATGGCAAGGAAGTCCGGTACCTGCATCGAGATCGACGAGTCGTCAATCCCCATACGGGAACCGGTTCTCGGCCTGTCCGAGCTGCTGGGCATCTCGCCGTTTGAGGTGGCCAATGAAGGAAAGGCGATCCTCATCATCGCGCCAGAGACCGTAGACGATGCACTCCGTACACTGCGAGCGCACCCCCTGGGCACGGACGCGGCGATCGTTGGAACGGTGACCGAAGCGTATCCAAAGCGGGTCATTCTCGACACCGAGGTCGGAGGGCGCCGGTTCCTCGACATGCCACTCGGGGATCCGGTACCACGAATCTGCTAGGCGTCGCCATACAGGCGTCTACATCCCGAGGGAGGCAAACATGGCATCTGGCGAGGGCCGTATCACAGCGATTGTTGGGGGCACAGCCATCGATGGTACCGGCGCGGATCCGATTCGGAATGCAACCATTCTTGTGGATGGAGATACGATCGTTGCGGTCGGGCCGCAAGCATCGATCGACCTGCCACCGGACGCCAAGCGCATCGATGCCGCCGGTCGCTACCTGTTGCCCGGTCTGATCGATGCCCATGTTCACGTGACAGCGCCCGACTACATCACCCTGCCGCCGAAAGGGGACCACACTGCCTATGCCACAACCCTTGCGCTTCGCAATCTCCGCACCACCCTACAAGCGGGGGTGACCACCGTACGAGACGTCTGTGGTCCAAGGGTGAACCTCGCCCTGCGCTCGGCCCATCGCCATGGTCAGTTCATCGGACCTCGTCTGTACACCGCCGGTAAGGGGATCTGCATGACCGGAGGCCATGGCTCCGGATTTGACGATGCCGTCCATGAGGTCGATGGACCGCGCGCGGTCCGACACGCCGTGCGTGTCGAGCACAAGGCAGGCGTTGATCTGATCAAACTTCTCTCGTCGCACCGTACCGACCATCCGGAGTTCACCTTCGAGGAGATCCAGGCCGCCGTCGATGAAGCCCATCGCCTCGGCCTACCAGTAGCCATTCATGCCGCGAACTACGTCAGCACGGATATGGCTGCGCGAGCCGGCGTCGACGTCATCGAACATGGAAGCTTCCTCCGAGAGGAGACGATTCGACAGATGGTGACCCGGGAGATCGTGCTTGTCCCAACGCTGCTTGTCAAGCACGATCTCGCAACACGATTGACCGAGTACAAGGAAACTCCAGCCAAGTTCCCGTGGGGCGACGCAGCGGATCTGGATGAGAGCGCTGCATGGTTTGGCCGGTGTGTCAAACAGCTTCCAGAGACGATGCGGCTTGCACGACAGCATGGGGTGACCATCGCAGCCGGAACTGATTTCGTCCTCGCCGACCGGCCGTGGTGTCTCCTCCCCGAGGAAGTCGAGTGGCTCGTACGGCTCGGCCTCTCCTCGATGGAAGCGGTTGTCGCAGCAACGCACGGCGGCGCTGCCGCACTGAGCATGACCGACCGTCTCGGCACGATCGAGCCTGGCAAGTGGGCCGATCTGATTCTCGTCGATCGCGATCCGATCGAGGATATCTCGGCGTTGAAGGATGTTTCCTGGGTCATGCAAGGCGGCCGGATCATCCCTCGCAGCCCCGAGTGGGATCGCCGCCCGATCAAGGACCCGATCGAGTTCTAGGCATCACCGTGCCATTCAGATGGAGCGCGTTGCCTGCTGCCAGCTTCAGCGACTCAGCCAGGATCTCCTGTCTGCGATCTTCTGGCCGCTCGATTGGCAGTGAGGACAGTAGTACGTCTTGGTCTGCGCGTATCGAATCTCGGCGATCGGGGCCGTGCACCGAGGGCACGGCTGTCCGGTGCGTTTGTAGATCTTCAAGAATTCCCGCGAGTGCCCCCCAATCAGGTTCTCGCCCGCTTGCGCTCGGATCGCTGCGATAGCGTCTGTCAGCACGGCCTGCGTTGCCCGATGCAGCCGTTCAATCTCTTCAGGACTCATCGTCGAGACGTAGCGGATCGGGGAGAGCCGGGCCGCGAAGAGAATCTCATCCGCATACGCCGAACCAATTCCAGCAATCGAATGCTGGTCGGTCAGCGCCTTCTTCAGCTGACGCCGCAAGCCAGCAAACCTCTTCGCCAGGAGTTCAACGGTGAACGCGTCTGACAGCGGCTCGACCCCGAGGGTCGCAATCGAGTCTACGTGTTCAGGATCGCGAACCACAAACAGCTTCACCCGACGCTTCGTTCCGTTCTCGACAATGCGCAGATCCTTCTCCTCGCCGATATCGAACACACACCCAGTGGCTTTGGTAACCTTTCTGCCACGTTCGCTTCGGACAAGTCGCCCTGCCAACATGAGATGCAACACGACGTGAAGCTGTTCGTCGCACGACAGCACAAGATGCTTCCCACGGCGGGCCACACCAACGAGTGTACGGCCGACCAGCGCTTCGGCCGGTGGATCGACCGTCTTCAGGATTCCGGGATGATACGCCTGCACTCGGACGATTCGCCGACCGATGATCTGTCGATCGAGCAGATCGCGCATCACCTCGAGTTCGGGGAGTTCGGGCATCGCATACCTCCACACCGATTATACGCCGCAATCCGCCGCACGCCGCGTGCCACATGGTGCGCAACGTCCCACGTGGATGCCCCTTTCATCCTACTGGACGCATCCTTCAATCCTGGAGAATCGTGTATGGTGGAGGGATTCGTATGATCAAGACACGCAAGGCGCTGATCGCTAGATTGTTGCTATTCATTGTGTTCTGGTTGAGCGGCTGTTCGTTCTTCTCATCTCCGATCGACATCTCAGGCCTGTGGACGGGGCAGATCCTCTGGACCAGCGGACCCGCCACGGGGTTCACCAGCCCCATCTCGTTCGATTTTCTCCACGTAGACAGGGATCTGTCCGGTACCGTGACGCTGATCGGGCCAGGATCGATCCCGTTTGAGCTCACCATCACCGAAGGTCGTGCACGCACGGTCTCAATCGCCTTCGTGGCCTCCGGAGCGGCTCCAACGAATCCGCCACAGAACGTAACGATCGATCTCGAAGGCGAGTTCCTCGAGACCCAGATGTCGGGAACCGGGACACAAACGATGAACGACGCGACGTATGAATTCACATGGGAAGCGGTATTGGTCGCCCCGCTCGTCCCACCCGAGTGAACCGACCCACGTCGGCCGGATCCTCAGTAGTAGTACCAGATGCTTTGGTAGTCGGCCGGATCTTCCCCAAGCTCTGCGAGCTGTTCAAGATAGCGTCGGATCGACACATCGACGTACGACCAGGGGCGGACCGCCGCAATCCCCTTCTCCCATGGATGGAATAGATAGACGCGCCGACCGTCGGCTCGAATACCTATTAGCTCTCGATCCTGGCTCGCACGAAGGTGGTTCTTGCCCAGTCCAGGTACATTGAACACCATTTCGTCCGTTCGATACGTCCCGGGCAGAAGTCGCGCTTCTTCCTTTCTCTCCTGCAATATGCGGGCGATGGGGACCAGGTAGTCTCGATGCTCCTCCTTGCCTTTCGTGTAGAACGTGTAGTACGGATCGATCCCAGCCCGCTTGAGCGCAACTCGGTTTGCAACCGTCTCGAACCGCCGGCTGGTTTCCATCGTGAATACCTGCTGATTGTACACTTGAGCCCCAACTCGCCGGAGTCGATCGACCGCTGCCGCCAGTTCCGGTGTCACTTCGTAGGCGCTCTCCACATGGGTGACACATGAGATATTCCTTCTTCCTGGAGAAACGTGTGCTCCGATCAGCTCGCAAAACGCCTCCGTGATCCGCATCGGCATCGTCACCGGAACCCTGGTCCCAATCCGAACGCTAGTCACATGATCCATCGATGCGATCCGTTCCAGAAGGTATGCGAGCACCCGGTCTTCGAGCACCAGTGGATCACCGCCGGTGATCAGGATATCGGTGATCCCCGGATGCGCTTCAAACCACTCGAGCGCTGGATTGAGATCCTCAGGCTCCGGCATCCTGTCTCGCATCATCACACCGGAGATCTCCCAATTGCGTTGGCAATAGGCGCAGATCTGCGGGCACGTATCGCAGACCTTGAAGATGGCGACCGTCGGATACCGCCGTGTGATCCGATCCTCCGGCGATGTCTCCCGTTCTCGCATGAAATCGAACGCCCGCACCCGGTCCTCGCGATGCTCAACCATTCGTCGCACGGTGTGAAGCGGAGGGATGACCTGCGAGCGAACCTGCCCGTCCTCCCGCCGCGTGCTCGATTCGAAGTCAAACAGCGACAAGTAATACGGCGTGATCCCCCAAGGGATTCCGTGCTTCACCGCCAATCGGACAGCCGCCATCTCGCTCGAACGCAGCGGGGTCAGTTGCGCCAAGAGCTTCGCCCCAGTCTCTCCCTTCAGGATGTGCTCGAACTGCCAATCGGGGCGCCTCCAATCCGCGGTTGTCCCTCCAAGAAACTCAAGAATCTTCTCGCGGTTTTGCCTCCGCTGTTCTACGATTGACTCATTCAGGCCGCTTGGATGCGATGCCACAGCCCGCCACACGTGCTCCGCCAATTGGTCGAGAACACGCGATCGCTCGATCGCAGCCCGCCGACCGGCTCGCGGGAACGATTCATCCTGCTCGGTGTCGTCAAACCACCCTCGCGCCATCTCACTGCGTCCGTTCATTGCGGCAAACAGGTGAGAGATCTCATCGACGAATCCCAGCTCCGTCTCGTCCTCCTGTTCGTGGGCCAATCCCCACAGCACCTCCAGCGTACTGAATCCCGCAATCGCCTCGTTCTCCGGCGCAAGGAGGTTCTTGAACACGGCTACGGCGCGTATCGCAATCGATGCCGCGATGCGATCCAGATTGAACCCACCGCTCTGCAATACCTCCTCCAGTTCCTCTAGATACTCACGTAGGCGATACCGCGCCTCGGCGACGGTTGAGCTCCGCATGAGTGTCTCGGCAATCATCGGATCTTCACGCCACATCTGCTCGATTTGTGTGTCAGGTCCCGTGGTCCTTCGGTATTCGGACACAGTTCACCTCCTTGTCGACAGCGGATGCGCTGCCGGCACCATGTGCAACCGACCCGCAGGTCAGTCCTCAGACTCTTGTCACTACATGCTCTCAGGCCGTCCCTACGCTCGTCAGCTTCAGAGCTTCGTACGGCCCACGAACCACGCGTTGCTGCTAGATCGAACGACAGTATGTCGACCTTGTTAGAGGGCGGTCATACGACCCTACTGTGTGATGAGTATAACATATGAGGCGCATCGAATATCCCGATCTTCTTGCTCTGCGTCACAGACCAGGCGTCGTGCCCATCGTTACTGAACCTCGCTGAACCCCCGCATTGAGCCCTACAGGCGTTCTTCGCGACGATCGATGTCCATGGCCTCGGCCGTCCGTTCGCTTGAGCATCCGTACCCGCCGCCGCCCGGCGTCCGGATACTGATCGTATCGCCGTATTCAAGCGTTACAGACCCCTTCGCCGGAAGGATCGACTCTCGTCCGTCTCGGATCAGCACGTTCTCACCCGGACAGCCAGGCTCGCCACCGACCAGACCATACGGCCGGCTTGTTCTACGTTCCGTGAGTAGCGAGACCCTTGCATCCGGACATAGCGAACGAATGTCCCGCCGAATCCCCAAGCCCCCGCGATGTCGACCCTTGCCACCGGTTCCTGCACGCAGCTCGTATCGTTCGACGCGAAGCGGATAGGCGATCTCCAGCGCTTCAATTGGCGTGTTCAACGTATTCGTCATGTGCGAATGGATGCCGTCGAGTCCATCACCGTCGGCGCCGGCGCCATATCCCCCTGCGATTGTCTCATACAACGAGTAGGGTCCACCGGAACGTGGATCCGTCCCGCCGATTGCTAAGTTATTCATCGAACCCTGACAGGCAGCGATCGCCCGATCCGGAATCAGTTGCTGCATTGCGCCGAGCACAACATCCACAATCCGCTGAGATGTTTCGAGGTTGCCTCCGACGACCGGTGCAGGCGGCGCAGGATTCACAACCGATCCCGTAGGTGCGATGATCTCGATCGGACGATAGCAACCCGCGTTCGGCGGTATCTCCGGGTCCGTCACCGCGCGAATCGCGTAGAACACCGCCGATGACGTCACCGCAAGCACGGCGTTGACCGGACCTCTCGTCTGCTCCGCCGTGCCGGAGAAATCAAGCACGATGCGTTCCCCTTCGGTTGTGACGGTCACGCAGATCGAAATCGGACGGCTTGTCACACCATCATCGTCTAGCACATCCGAGAACCCCACTTGCCCGTCCGGGATCTTCGCAATCTCCGCTCTCATGCGTCGCTCGGAGTAGTCCAGAATCGCCGGCATCCCGGCACACACGGTTTCGCAACCGTACCGTTCGATCACTGCCGTCAGGCGTTCGATCCCCGTTCGGCAAGCTGCGCGCTGCGCTCTGAGATCGCCCGATCGTTCGGCGGGTGTTCGGACATTCAACAGAATCATCTGAAGGAGGTCGCGGTCGACGGTTCCGGAACGCCATAGCCTGACTGGGGGTATCCGCAGACCTTCCTGGTAGATCTCGACAGTGTCTCCCGACAGGCTCCCCGGCTCTTTCCCCCCTACGTCGGCGTGATGCGCCCGGTTGGCAACGAATGCGACGATCCGATCTTGGAAGAAGACCGGCGCGACAAACGTGATATCAGGCAGGTGCGCCCCGCCGGCATATGGATCGTTGACCACAACAATGTCTCCAGCGCAGAACGATTCGGTCGCTCGGATCGCCTCCGCAACCGAGTACGGCATCGCTCCAAGGTGAACCGGGATCGACTCGGCCTGCGCGATCATCCGTCCTTCTGCATCGAACAGCGCGCTCGAACAGTCACGTCGCTCCTTGATATTCGGGCTGTACGCCGCTCGGATCAGGTTCGCGTTCATCTCCTCCGCCACGGCAGTGAACGCGTGTCTCAGGATTTCCAGCGTGATTGGGTCCATCGATCGATCGGGGTCCATTATCGCACCTCCAAGATGATCGTTCCGGCAGCATCGCTCCGCCCCGAAACGTTCGGCGGCACAACCAGCGTCGAGTCGCTCCCAACGACGATCATCGGACCTTCGATCTCATCCCCCTCGCCGAACGATGCACGCGAGACGATTCTTGTCTCCGCTTCTCCGACACCAGCGAACCATGCCTGCCCGACATACTCCGCAAACCCTTCCTCCCCAACGAGGCGCGGGATACCCTGCAACGTCGGCGGTCCGATCGTCCGGACACGCAGTGTCACAAGTTCGATCTCCTCCGATGGATCCGAATGCCCGAACCGCTTCTCGTGCTCGTCATGAAAACCACATGCAAGCATTCCCAGGATCTCCGCCGACTCCGGTTCCTCGATCGGCACATTCAGCTCATGCGACTGCCCCGCGTACCGTAGATCCGCCGTAGCAACCCACTCGATCCGCTCATCTTGATACCCTTGCGCAGCCAACACACGTCTTCCTCGATCGCGCAACCCCTCGAGCACGGCTCGGATCTCCTTGACGTCGATGGTGGAGAAACGACGAACGATGCTCTGACTCGCATCGTAGCCTACCTCTGAAGTCAGAAGTCCAAGTGCAGATAACACACCGGCCGTCGCCGGCACAAGCACGCGAGGAATCGACAGCCGCTTAGCGATCGATACGGCATGGAGAGGTCCGGCGCCGCCAAATGCGAGCAACGCATAGTCGCGCGGGTCATGTCCTCGCTCGATTGAGATGACGCGTATCGCTCGCTCCATCGCTGCATCGGCAATCTCGAGAATCCCTTCGGCCGCTGCCTGGTTGGAGAGGCCCAACGGTGAGGCCATCGACTCGATCGCAACCTGTGCTGCCTCGACATCCAAGCAAGGTAACCCGCCAAGCGCTCGATCCCCCACCAGGTGCCCCAACACAGCATGTGCATCGGTGACCGTCGGAGCCGTTCCACCGCGACCGTAGCAGGCTGGGCCGGGCACAGCTCCAGCGCTTCGAGGTCCTACACGCAACGCCCCTCCCGAATCGATCCAGGCAACGCTCCCCCCGCCCGCACCGATCGTGTGGATATCGATCATCTGCTGTCCAACCGGATACCCTCCGATCGATCCACTAGTCGTCCGTGCGAACACCCCGTCGCGGATCAGCGCAACATCACAGCTTGTCCCCCCCATATCCATCGTGATCAGACCCTGCTCGCCCGCAAGCGCACCGATCGCCCAAGCGCCTTGTACGCCGGCGGCAGGTCCCGAAAGGAGAATCCGAACCGGTTCCGCCTCCGCCTGCAGTCGATCTGTGACGGCACCGCTTGACTGCATGATCCGCCAACGATTCTGCAGCCCTTGCGCCGCCGCGCCCCGCTCCAGATTCCCAAGGTACGCTCCGATCACGGGGCGTAGTGCTGCACAGATCACCGTGGTCGATGTTCGCTCATACTCCCGGAACTCCGGGAGCACGTCGCTCGACAACGTTACCGGCAATCCGAGCGACTCCGAGAGGATGCGCCCAACCAGCTGCTCGTGCGCCGGATTCAAGTACGAGAAGAGCAACACAACCGCAATCGCCTCCACGCCTGCGGCGCGCAACCGTGGCACGAGATGCAGCACGTGCTTCGGGTCAAGCGAAACAACCACACGGCCGTCGGCATCGACCCGCTCCTCCAATTCGAATCGGAGGTCTCGCGGGACAATCGGGTCCTCACGTCGAATCGCCAGGTCATACAGGTCTGATCGATTCTGCCTCCCGATTTCCAGGACATCTCGGAAGCCTCGCGTGGTGACCAATGCGGTTCGAGCCCACGTTCCTTCAAGAAGCGCATTCGTTGCCACGGTTGAGCCATGGGCAACCGTTCGGACAGACTCCGGCTCTAGATCCCGCGAACCGATCAGCCCCCCGAGCCCTCCCAAAACCCCACGATGCGGAGCTCCCGGAGTCGATGGAAGCTTGATCAATCCGGCCCCGTTCTCTCCAGATAGAACGATGTCGACAAACGTCCCCCCGATGTCTATGCCAATGGCGCCGATCTTCCCCACGCGTGACTGCAGTGTCGATTCCGGCATCGTACTCCTAGGACAACAAAGAGAGAACCACCGTGAGCGTCCCGAGGCTCAGCACGGTGGTCAGGAAGACAATGCTTGCCGCAAGCTCGGGCTTGCGATCGAAGTGCATTGCCAAGATCAACGAATTGACGGCACTCGGCATGCTCGCTTCGACGATCAACACCGATCGAAGCAGTCCGCCAACACCGAGGATCGCCGTCAACCCCCACGCGAGCAGCGGAGGAATCAGAAGCTTCGCCCCTGTGAGCCACACGCTATCCCGCACGATTCCACGCAGCGGCACACGAGCCAACTGAACCCCCAGGACGATCAGTTGCACGGGAATCGCCGCCGAGGCCAGCAGATCGATCCCTCGATAGATGCCAGTCGGAATCCCCCAGCCCGTGTGACGAAAGACCACGGCGATCAGGAAAGCGTAGAGCCACGGCACGCGCACGACCTGCTTCGCCCACGTCCGCACCCGCATCCCCTTGTGCCATGCAGCGATCCCTACGCCAAGCGTCGCTTGAAGCATGGAACTGGTGAGCATGTACACAACGCCCAGCGCAAAACCCGCGTCTCCGTAGGCGAACTGAAGCACCGCAAGTCCGTAGATGCCGCAGTTTGCAAACGCCAGCATCATCGAACCGGCCGCCTGCGTATCTCCGTCCCATCCACGAAGTCGGCCGAGCCCTCTCGATACAGCAAGCAACACTGCTTGAAGGATCACGACGAAAGCAGCCACTCGAAGTACGTCTGCACTGGGAACCGCGGATGTATAGAACGAGCGGAAGATGAGCGCAGGCACAAGAAGGTATAGCACAATCCGCGTCAACAGGGTGGAGTCCAACCTTGTCACCCGGCCGACAACTGCGCCCGCGCCACCGACAAGAAACACCGGAAGGATGACGTCAAACAGTATCTCCATCCTTCCTCCTCCTGTTCGCAGCTCCTGCCCGCGCCTCACCTTGACAATAGCTGACACCATCCTCCGCAGCAAGCTGAACATCGCAGACCTACCTGTTCCGCCTCGGCTGGCGTACAATCGCCGCACACTGCGTATGTATTGGAGGGATTGGATTGGCACATCCAAGGATTCTTGTAACCGGCGCCGTCGGTCAGATAGGTTCGGAATTGACGCTCGCACTGCGCGAGCGATATGGAAGTACGAATGTGGTCGCAGCCGGTCATCGGACGCAGCCTACGCCTGCATTGCGCGACTCAGGTCCATTTGAGACGGTCGATGTCACGCAGCGCAATGACGTCGAGCAGGTCGTTGGCGATCACAGAATCGATACCATCTACCATCTGGCAGCCATTCTATCGGCGCGGGGCGAGGAGAATCCCGGACTAGCCTGGCGGGTCAATATCGATGGGCTCGTCAATGTCCTCGAGGTCGCCAGAGAACGGCAGCTCGCGCGCGTATGCGTGCCAAGCTCGATCGCTGTGTTCGGCCCCGAGACACCACGCGATCCTGCCCCCCAGGAGACCGTCCTCCTGCCCACAACGATGTATGGGGTGACCAAGGTTTCCGGCGAACTCCTAGGGGAGTACTACGTTCGTAGGTTTGGCCTTGATGTGCGAGGGCTTCGGTATCCCGGGATTATCTCCAGCGAAACCCCACCCGGCGGAGGGACAACCGACTACGCTGTCGATATCTTCTATCAGGCAATCAAGGCTGGCCAGTACACCTGTTTCGTACGGCCCGATACACGTTTGCCAATGATGTACATGCCCGACTGCATCAAGGCCACGATGGATCTGATGGAGGCCGACGCTTCGCAGCTTGCCCACCACTGTACGTTCAATGTCGGCAGCATGTCCTTCTCAGCGCAAGAACTCGCAGAAGAGATCACGAAGCACATTCCGGAATTCACCTGTGAGTACAAGCCGGACTTCCGACAGGAGATTGCCGACTCCTGGCCGTGCACGGTCGACGACCGCCCCGCGCGAGCCGAGTGGGGATGGACCCCTCGCTATGACCTCGCATCGATGACCCAGGATATGCTCAAACGGCTTCGTGCACGTCTCACGTAGGATCACGTCTTGCGGGTCTTCGTTGGATGAATGAAGTCAGAAGTACGCGCACCGCACACGCCTGGACGTGTGCGGTGCGCGTACTTCTTTGTCTCTTGATGAGGCTGACGATGTTTGCGGGACGTCGTTAACCGTCGACAAGCATCAGACGAGCCTTCTCGGCGCCATCGCCTCGACGCGGCCCAAGCTTGACGATGCGGGTGTACCCACCCGGTCGATCCTTGTATCTTGGCCCGATCTCCTCGAACAGCTTGTCGACCGCAGCCTTGTCACGCAATCGAGAGAACGCAATCCTCCGAGCATGCAGGTCGCCGCGCCGCGCCAGCGTGATCAACCGTTCGCTGAACCTCTGCCCTGCGCGTGCCCTTGCATGGGTCGTATCAACCTTTGAGTTCAGGATCAGCGCGCTGGCAAGATTCGCGAGGACGCTCTTGCGGTGCGCACGCACCATCCCCATCTTGTCAACCGTCCGTCTATGTCTCATCGTCAACCTCTCCTTCGCTTCTTAGCGCGTAGCCGAGCTCCGCAAGACGATCCTCTACCTTGCTCAGTGTCTTACCACCAAACCCATGGATGTCAAGGAGTTCCTCGCGCGGATGATCGAGGAGCTGGTTCAACGTCGTGATATCCGCTTCGTGCAACAGATTGCAGGCACGCTGGTCGATATCGAGGTCGATGAGCGATACGGTGAGCTCCTCCGCCTCGGATTCCTCGACCTCTGCGATCGTCGTGCCGTACGGGTGTTCGGCAAAACCATCGAACAAGGTCAGATGACGCTTCAGTAGTCGGCTTGCTTCCGAGAGCGCTTCCTCCGGCTTGATCGCGCCGTTGGTCACCAGTTCGAGCACAAGACGCTCGTATCCGGTCTTACCGCCCACGCGGGTTTCTTCAATCGAGAAGTTAACCTTTCGCACCGGCGAGAAGTCCGCATCAATGGGCACTACAGATAACGGGGCATCCTCAAGTCGATTCAGTTCGGCCGGCACATACCCGAACCCTGTCTCGATTTCGATCTCGATGTCCAACGCCCCCTTGCCGTTCAACGTAGCAAGGTGCACGCTGGGATCGATCACTTCCACTCCCGGCGGGAGATCGAGATCAGTACCCGTAATCGTTCCAGCGCCTTTCTTCGTTAGCGCAATCCGCTGCATTTCGTCGCCTTGCATGCGAAATGCCAGCGTCTTCAGATTCAGGATGATCTCAAGGACATCTTCCTTGACCCCTTCGATCGTATCGTACTCATGATACTTCCCGGCAAAGCGGACTCGGACAACGGCAGCACCCGGGATCGCAGTGAGCAACGTCCGCCGTAGCGAGTTGCCCAACGTGGTACCGAACCCCCGTTCCAGCGGTTCGATTACAATCCTACCGCTGGTCTCGGCAAGCTCTTCAACCTTGACGTTCTTGGGGAAGACCACTTCGTCCATTGCCACCTCCTAGCGGGAGTAGAACTCGACGATGAGGTTCGCAGCAATGTTCTGCCCCGTCAGCTCAACGTTCGGCATCCCGATCATCTGGAATCTCATCGCGTCCGCATTCCGCTCCAACCACGCCGGCGGGTCGCGATCCAATGCTGCTTCCACAACCGCCTTCATACGCTCGCGACGCGCTTCTTTCACTGCAACAACGTCGCCTTCGCGGAGAAGAACCGACGGTACGTTGGTCGCGCGACCGTTAAGTTCGAAGTGTCCGTGCGAGATCATCTGTCGTGCCTGCTGCCTGGAGGATGCAAGGCCAGCCCGATAGACCATATTGTCCATCCGGCGTTCCAGCAAGGTGAGCAACGCTTCGCCGGTCACACCCTTCTTCTGCTTCGCCTGTGCGATGTAGTTCCGGAACTGGCGCTCACGGACACCGTAGATGCGTCGCGCCTTTTGCTTCTCGCGTAGGTGCAGCTGGTATTGACTCTTCCTCGGTCGGCGCCTCTTGGGGCCTTCGCCCGGCGGTTTCGGCTTCCGTGTTACACCACAGCTACGCGTATAGCACCGCTCACCCTTGAGAAAGAGCTTCTCTCCTTCTCTTCGGCATTGCTTGCACTTGCCGCCCGTGTCGCGCCCCATTATCGTCTCCCCTTGCTGTGGGACACCGGCGTGACATTCTTCACTTCCTCAACACGAATGCCAGATGACTTGATCGTCTGAATCACCGACTGCCTCCCCGAACCGGTCCCCTTAACCTCGATCGTTACCGAACGGATCCCCATGTCTTTCATCTCACGTGACAGGGACTCCGCAGCAATCTGGGCCGCATACGGCGTTCCCTTCCGCGAGCCCTTGTAGCCTACGACTCCGGGACTCTTCCATGTAACCGGATTCCCGTTGAGGTCGGTGACCGTGATAATCGTGTTGTTAAACGTCGAATGGATGTGAATCTGCGCGCGCTCGAGCTTGATATTCTTCGCCATCGCTACCTCTTCTTCCCGGCCTTGGCAGGTCGAGGTCCCTTCCACGTTCGCGCGTTCGAGCGCGTCCGCTGTCCACGGACCGGAAGCCGCTTCTTATGGCGAAGCCCGCGGTAAGCGCTGATATCCTTTAATCGCTGGATGTTCCCCTGAACGCGCCGGCGGAGGTCCCCCTCGACCATCAGCTGCTCGATCTCCCGTCGAAGTGCGTTGACCTCGTTCTCGGTGAGGTCTTTCACACGAACGTCAGGCGAGAGTCCTGTCTGCTCGACAACTTCGGCCGCTCTCGCACTCCCAATGCCGTAGATGTACGTCAACGCGATCTCTATCCGCTTGTTGTTCGGCAGATTGACTCCGGCTATTCGCGCCATACTCTCTCCCCTTACCCTTGCCGTTGCTTGTGCTTGGGATTCCGGCAGACGACTCTCAGCCGCCCTTCACGACGAATCACCTTGCACTTGGCACACATCTTCTTAACCGAGCTTCGAACTTTCATGATCTCCGGGCGAATGGATCAGCTCTCTCGGTAGACGATCCGTCCCTTGGACAGATCGTACGGAGAGAACTCCACGATCACTCGATCCCCCGTCAGAATTCGAATGTAATGCTTGCGAATCCGACCGGATATGTGGCAGAGGACGACATGACCATTGTCCAGCTGAACCCGAAACATCGAACTCGGAAGGCTCTCGATGACCTGGCCTCGCTGCCTGATCACATCTTTTTTCCCGCGCCTCTCATTAGTTGCCACTCCGCCCTTTGTCACCTCCTAGTGTCAAAACGACCGCTCCGTGTTCCGTTAATGCAACCGTATGCTCAAAATGCACCGACAACCCTCCAGACTCTGTTACCACGGTCCATTTGTCCGCCTTCACTTTCGTGGGAAGCGGATCGGTCTTCACCATCGGCTCGATAGCAAACACCATTCCCGCCCTGAGCCGTGCTCCGGTTCCAGGCGGACCGTAGTTCGGGATCTGCGGATCCTCGTGCAAAGCTCTTCCAACCCCGTGCCCGACGTACTCCTTCACAACATGAAACCCTTCAGCTGCTACGAAGGATCCGATCGCGTGAGAAATGTCGGACAACCGGTTCCCGATTGTAACTTGCTCAATCCCTCGCCACAAGCTCTTTTTGCCGACATCGAGCAGCCGTTGAGCCTCATCGCCAATTCCCCCAACCGCTACCGTTGTCGCCATGTCGACATAGAACCCATCTCGCACCAACCCGATGTCGATGGAGAACACATCCCCGTCGTGAAGCCGCCGATCCTCAGAGGGGATTCCATGCACAACCTCATCATTGATCGACGCGTTGATCGTCGCAGGATAGCCACGGTACCCTTTGAACGCGGGCTCTCCGCCACAATCGCGGATCATGCTCTCGGCAAGCTCATCGTAGTACGCTGTCGTCCTTCCCGAACGAACCTCATTGCATAGCGCCGCGAGGACATCGGCCAGTGCTTCTCCGTTCTCCTGCATTACGGCAATCTCTGCCTTCGATTTCAGATGAATCATTCGGACAGGATCGCCATGATCTCAGACAGGATCGCTTGGCTCGATTGGGCTCCATCCACATCGTGCAGCAACTGTCTCTCGCTGTAATAATCGATCAACGGCGCAGTAGAGCGCTCGTACACATCGTATCGATTCTCAATCACATCCTGCCGATCATCATCGCGTTGAAGAAGCTTTCCGCCACACGCGCTACATGTCGACTTGTCCTCTGGCGCGTTGTACAACAGGTTGTAGATCTTTCCACACCCCTCGCACACTCGACGCGCCGTGAGTCGCCGCACAACTTCATCTCGTGCCAGTTGGATGTTGACGACTACATCCACCGGTGCAATCTTGGCAAGTGCTTCAGCCTGTTCCACAGTGCGAGGGAATCCGTCCAGGAGGAATCCCGCCGCGGCCGACTCGATCCGCCCCCGGACCATGTCAATAATCAGGCCATCCGGCACAAGCTCTCCACGCTCCATGTACCCCTTGGCGGTCTTGCCAAGCTCCGTGGCCCTCGCCACTTCGTCGCGAAGAACGTCCCCGGTCGACAGGTGCACGAGACCCGTGTTCTCCACAATCTGTTTTGCCTGCGTGCCTTTTCCTGCACCGGGAGGTCCGAGCAATACAACACGCATCTTCTTCGACATCACCTAGCCTCGCCTCCCCAGCAACCGCCCAGACTTCGTCAGGCTCTCATAGTGACGCATGACTAGATGGGCTTCGATCTGCATGACCGTGTCAATCCCTACACCGACAACAATCAGCAACGATGTCCCTCCTACGAGGAACATGCTCTGCGATCCGCTGACCGTGGACAAGATGAATGGTAGTACTGCAACGACCGAAAGGAAGACTGCTCCGATCAGCAACAGGCGGTTCAGCACACCAGTGATGTACTCCGAAGTCGGTTTGCCCGGTCGTACTCCGGGAATGAACCCGCCCGCTTCTCGGATGTTCTTCGCAACATCGTTCGGGTCGAAGACAATCGAGCTGTAGAAATACGTGAAGAAGAAGATGAGCAACACGTACGCGACGATGTATGCCGTACTCCCCGTCTGGACGTACGGCACAATCCAATTCAAGCTTGGAATCGCATTGAACAGCGTCACCGGCAGGCTGAGCAGTGCCGACGCGAAAATGACCGGGATTACGCCCCCTTGGTTCACTCGCATCGGAAGATGCGATGAATGCCCACCGTAGACGCGTCGCCCCATCGTCCGCTTCGCATACTGAATCGAGACCTTTCGCTGCCCCTGTTGCACCATCGTCATCCCAGCGATGACGACGATCAACAATGCAATGAACGCCAATCCCCAAACGGCGTGGACCGTCCCTGAACTAATGTCGGTCCACAGCTGCCGGAGGCTTGCCGGGAATCGAGAAAGAATGCTGATCATGATGATCATGCTGATGCCGTTCCCGATGCCGTTCTCCGTGATTCGTTCGCCAAGCCACATCAAGAAGATCGTCCCCGCCGTCAACGAGACAATCGTTGTCGCATAGAACCAGATACCCGCCCCGGCAGGCATCGCACTTCGGATTAGCGATGTCATCGCCGCACCTTGGACGATCGCGAGCACCACCGTCGCGTACCGCGTATATGCAGTGATCTTCCGACGTCCCTCGCGTCCTTGCTGCTGCATCTCCTTCAGCTTTGGAATCACCGCAGTCAGCAAGCTGAAAATAATCGATGCGTTGATGTATGGCGTCACACCCAATGCGAACAACGAGAAGCGCTGCAACGCTCCTCCGGTAAACATGTTGAAGAAATCGAAGATACCGCCCGCTTGCTGAGAGAAGAAGTTGCGCAATATCTCCACATCGACACCCGGAACGGTGATGTGCGTTCCCAACCGCACAACGATGATCGCGCCAAGAGTGAACAAGATTCGCTTTCGCAGCTCTGGGACTTTGAACAGGCTAGCGAGCTTGGTCCACATCTCAGATCACCTCTGCCTTTCCTCCTGCAGCTTCGATCTTCCGGTTCGCCTCAGCAGTGAAATGGCTCGCTCGGACCGTCAGCGGTTTCGTGAGTTCCCCTCGTCCAAGGATCTTCACTCGATCGATCCGCCCCTTCACAATCCCTGCGGCACGCAGCGCATCCAGATCAATCTCCGCGTTCGCATCAAACCGCTCATCCAGCGTATCTACGTTGACACATGCGTACTCCGTGCGCGTGTAATTCCGGAACCCTCTCTTGGGGAACCGCATCCAAATCGGCGTTTGCCCACCCTCGAAGCCAAGTCGCACGCCACCGCCACTGCGCGAGTTCTGTCCCTTCGTTCCGCGACCGCTTTCGTGGCCACCAAGTCCAGAACCGTACCCACGACCGACGCGCTTCCGCCGATGGGTGCTCCCCTTGGTGGGGCGAAGATCCTCAAGCCTCATCATGGGTCTCCTTGTTCTCCGCGACGTCCCGCAGTTCTTCGATCTCTCGTCGACTGCGCAGCTGGGAAAGCCCCTCGATCGCCGCGCGAGACAGGGTCAGCGGGTTCGTGGTGCCGATGGATTTCGTCAATACATCGTTGATTCCAACCAACCGACAAATCGCGCCCACCGTGGTTCCGGCAATCACGCCGGTTCCAGGATGCGCAGGCTTGAGCAACACGCGCCCGGCCTTGAACCTTCCCGTCACCTCATGAGGGATCGTGCCCTCATTGACATTGACCCGAATGACGTTCTTCTTCGCGTCGCGAATCGCCTGTTGAATCGCGCGGGGGATCTCTGTCGTACTGCCGACGCCTACGCCAACCCGGCCGTCCTTGTCGCCTACGACGATCGTCACACGAAATCGAAGATTCCTTCCGCCTTTCGTAACCTTGCTAACTCGACGGATGTCGATGATCTCATTCTCAAACTCATCGTGGATTCTCAAAACCGCAATCCCCCTTTGCGACAGGCCTCCGCGAACGAAGAGATCACACCATGGTAGGGATGTCCTCCTCGATCGAAAACGACCGCCTCGATCCCGTTCTCCGATGCTCTCTCGGACAAGACCTTCCCGAGGATCTCAGCCGCCGCGACGTTCGGCCCGGACACGTTTCCGCGGATCTCAGGTTCAACCGTTGACACCTGAGCCAACGTGCGCCCGGCTTCATCGTCGATGACCTGTGCGTAAAGATGTCGTAGCGTCTTCGTTACACAGAGGCGAGGCCGCTCGCTCGTTCCACGGATCTTCCTCCGGATCCGCCTATGTCGTTTGAGCCGTTCCGCGGCTCGATCGAATCTTGCCATCGCCTTCACACTCCCTACCCTGCAGCTCCAGGACCGCCAAGTTTCCCGGCCTTCTGAATAACCTGCTCCGCCCTATACCGAATCCCTTTACCGTCATACACATTCGGCTTCCGGAAGGCTCGGATCTCCGCCGCGGCCTGCCCAACCTGTTGCTTGTCTGCGCCGCGAATGATGATCTCATTCGGATTCGGAATCTCAACTTCCACATCCTTCGGAAGCTCGTATTCCATCGGCATCGAGTAGCCCAGATCGAGGATCAGTGTCTCGCCTTGCAGTCGCGCTCGGTACCCGAGCCCGCGGACGAGTAGCTTCTTCTCCCAACGCTCCGACACGCCATGGACCATGTTCGCAAGCAGACTCCTGTACAGTCCATGAAAGGCACGGTAGTTTTTCCCTTCTCTACGCCGCGTGACAACCGCTTCTCCGCCGTCCACGACGATCTCTACCATGTCAGACCGGAACGACTGCTCGAGCCGTCCATGCTTCCCTTCGACCGCAAACGAGTTCGGGCCGACGGACACCTTGACGCCGTCAGGAATCGCAATCGGAACTTTACCAACCTTGGACATCGCTTTGTCTCCCTACCAGACCTCGCAAAGAACCTCGCCACCAATTCCGCGAGCCTCTGCTTCTCTTCCCGAAAGAACTCCCTGCGATGTCGAGACGATCGCCGTCCCCATGCCTCCGAGAGGGCGTGGAATCTCTCCCTTCCCGGCGTAGACGCGGCGGCTCGGCTTGCTGATGAGATGAATCTCGCTGATCGCTCGCTTCGCGGCCATCCGTTCGCCCTTGTACTTGAGTCGGATGCTTAGCCTTGACTGCGGCGTCTCCTCAATCGTCTCGAACGCTTCGATGTAACCTTCCTGCTTAAGGATCCGCGCGATCGCTTCCTTCACCTTCGAGTGGGGCATCACCACATCGGAGTGATAGCAGCGATTCGCATTGCGTATCCGCGTAAGCATGTCTCCTACCGGGTATGGAATCATCTTCTCCCCTTACCAGCTTGCCTTCTTGACACCCGGGATCTCTCCGTTGTGCGCCAGTTTCCGGAAACACAGGCGGCAGATCCCGAAGTCGCGGATATACGCATGGGACCGACCGCATAGGTTGCATCGGTTGTACGCACGAGCCGTGAATTTCGGCGTCCTCTTACTCTTCACAATCAGAGATGTTCGTGCCATGTTCTCCCCTTAGTCCTTAAACGGAAGTCCCAATCCCTTGAGCAGCGCGTATCCTTCACGATCTGTCCTCGCCGAGGTTACGATCGTGATATCCATTCCCTGTGTCTTCACAACCTCGTTGTACTCGATCTCCGGGAACGTAATCTGTTCGCTCAACCCCAGCGTGTAGTTTCCTCGACCATCGAAGGCGCCCGACGACAACCCCCTGAAGTCGCGGATCCCGGGAAGCACAGCGTTGAATAGCCGGTTGAGGAACTCGTACCCAAGGTCGCCCCGCAACGTAACCATGCAGCCGATCGGATCTCCCTGCACGAGCTTGAAGTCCGAGATCGACTTCTTCGCTCGGGTGACCACCGGCTTCTGACCGGTCATCTTCGCCAGGTTCTTCACGGCCCCTTCGAGCACCTTCGGGTTATCCTTCTCACCAACACCCATGTTGATGGTTACCTTCAGCACACGAGGGATCTCCATCACGTTTCCCAGCGCAAGCTCGTCCTTGAGCTTGGGCGCGACTTCATTCACGTATCGTTCGCGTAGCATGGTCACTCGAAGATCTCCCCACATCGCTTACAACGACGCATCTTTCTTCCTTCAACCTCGGTGAATCCAACGCGGGTCGGCTCATCGCATTCGGGACAGATCGGCAGTACGTTTGACATGTGAATCGTCCCCTCACGTTGGATGATCCCCGGCTGGCGGAGGCTCTGCGTTGCCCGTTGGTGTTTGGTGATCATGTTCACGTTCTCAACGATGATCCGATGCTTCTCCGGTATCACGCTGAGAACGCGTCCAGTCCTCCCGCGATCGTTGCCAGACACGACTTGAACGCGATCTCCCTTGCGTACCTTGTTCATTCTCGGTCTCCTACAGAACCTCGGGCGCCAGGGAGATGATCCGCATCATCTTCTTGTCGCGCAGTTCCCGTGCAACCGGGCCAAAGACTCGCGTCCCCAGTGGCTCGCCCTGCGGATTGATCAACACGATCGCATTGTCATCGAAACGGATGTACGTCCCGTCCTTCCGACGATACGGCCGCCGCGTACGTACGATGACCCCGCGAACGATCTGCCCCTTCTCAATGTCGCTCGTCGGCAGCCGTTTCCTGACGGACCCCACAACGATATCTCCGATTTCGCCGACCCGTCGATGAGAGGGACCCAGCACGTTGATGCAGCGAACAGCTTTTGCCCCTGAGTTGTCCGCAACCTTCAGCATGGTCTGCATCTGAATCATGGCTAGCCCTCCACCTTCTCGACGACCTCGACCAGTCTCCATCGCTTCATCCGACTCAGAGGACGACACTCCTCGATCTTCACCAGATCGCCGACTACTGCTTCTTCCCGCGGGTCGTGCGCATAGAACTTGAAGTGCCTTCGGATATGCTTCCGATACCGGCGGTGCAGGCGCCGCTCCTCTGCTCGGACGACGATCGTTTGCGTCATGCGATCGCTCACGACTCGCCCGACTTTCACCTTCTTCATTGCGTCGCCTCCTGCGCCATCTCCGCAATCACTGTCATCACTCGCGCGATATCCCGCCGTGTCTTCTTGATCTCTGTTGTGTTGTCGAGTTCGCCGCTTACGCGCTGAAACCGAAGGTTGAACAGTTTTCGCTTCAACTCGGCCTCGCGCTGGACAAGCTCGTCACGTGTCAACTCGCGCAGCTCCAATGCCTTCATACTTCTCCCCCCAATACAATCCGCCGCTTCAGCCGCGTTCGGATCGGGAGTTTGTGTCCAACGAGTTCATGGATTCGCTTCGCCAACTGATCGCTCACCCCGGAGATCTCAAACAGCACGGTCCCAGGACGGACCGAAGCGACCCAATGGTCCACCGCCCCTTTCCCTTTCCCCATTCTTGCTTCGGCGGGGTGTTTCGTGATCGGCTTGTCGGGAAAGACTCGGATCCAAATCCGTGCACCACGCTGCGTCGTCCGAGCGATCGTCGTTCGGCAAGCTTCGATCTGCGCTGCGCTGATCCAAGCCGGTTCAAGCGACTGAATGCCATACTCGCCGAACTCGATCTGTCCGCCCCGGGTTGCTTTGCCTCGCCGGTTGCCGCGATGCGTCTTGCGATACTTTGTGCGTTTGGGAAAGAGAAGTGCCATGTTAGGTTACCTCGTCTCGCAGGCCGCGATGCGGCCGCTCGCCACGGAAGACCCACGCCTTGACACCGATATTGCCATACTTGGTCCGCGCCTCGACCAGACCGTAGTCGATGTCGGCACGAAGCGTCTGAAGCGGGATTCTTCCTTCCTTCATCGTAATCGAACGCGCGATGTCCCCACCGCCGAGACGGCCGCTAACCTTCAGCTTCACACCCTCGGCTCTGGCGCCCATCACACGCCGAATCGCTTCCTTCATTGCGCGAGCAGGAGCGGTTCGATTCTCGATCTGGATCGCCACATCTTGGGCGACAAGCCTCGCCTCAAGATCCGGACGCTCAATCTCCTGAATGGAGATCTTCACCGTGCGACGCGTCAAGTCCTCGAGTGCATGTTGAAGCTTCTCGATTTCGCTTCCGCCTCGACCGATGATGATCCCTGGACGAGCCGATCGGATGACGATCGAGACTCGATCCTCTTTCGAACGCTCGATATTGACCTCCGAGACCGACGCACGCCGGTACCGGTCATAGACCAACTCGCGGATCCGACGATCCTCGGCAATATACTCGGGAGCAAGCTTCGGGTTATACCAATTCGATACCCACTTGCGGTTCACCCCAACTCGAAAACCGACCGGATGGACCTTCTGCCCCATTACGATTCACTCTCCCTGTCGCCCACAACGATCGTGATGTGGCTCGTCGGTCGACGGATGATGTCCGCCCGCCCGTAGGCTCGTGGCCTCAGCCGACGTAGCGCCCTCCCCATGTCCACTGCCGCCTTCACGATGAACAGGTCGTCGACATCGACATCGAAGTTGCTCTCGGCGTTGGCGATCGCAGACTCAAGCGTCTTACGGATCGGCGTCGCCGCCTTCTTCGTCGACAGCTGGACGATCCGCAACGCTTCATTCACGCCCTTGCCGCGGATTGCATCCACCACAAGACGCGCCTTGCGCGGCGACATGCGTACGTACTTGGAAACTGCCCGTGCTTGCATTGTCTCTCCTACGTCAGGCCCGGGGCCCGCTTCTTCTTCATCCCGCCATGGCCTCGGAAGGTTCGTGTAGGTGCAAACTCACCCAGCTTGTGGCCGACCATGTTCTCGACGACGTAGACCGGCACATGGAGCTTGCCATTGTGGACCTTGATCGTAAGCCCAACCATCTCTGGCGTAACCATCGATGCACGCGACCACGTGATAATCTCGGTGATCTCACCGCGCTTGGCACGCTGAACCTTCTTCTGAAGGCTCTCCTTCACGTACGGCCCTTTCTTCATCGACCTCGGCATTCTGACTCCTTAGCGTCGACCCTTGCCGGCACGGCGCACGATCAGCGCGCTTGACTTCTTTCGCTTCTTCCGCGTCCGACCGCCCTTGGCCAGCTTGCCGGTCGGCGATACCTGCGGCCGCCCGACGCGTGCTCGCCCTTCTCCGCCGCCATGCGGATGATCGACCGGATTCATTGCGACGCCGCGCACATGTGGCTTGCGTCCCAAGTGCCTCACACGTCCGGCCTTCCCATGTTTGATATTCTTGTGATCGGGGTTCGAGACCTCACCGATCGTCGCGCGACATGCCGTGTTGAAAATCCTCACTTCGCCCGATGGAAGACGGATATGCGCGCGCTTTCCCTCTTTGCCGATCAGCTTCGCAGACGTGCCAGCCGACCGCGCGATTTTCCCTCCGCTGCCCGGGGAGAACTCGAGATTGTGGATCACCGAACCGAGAGGAATCCGGGACAAAGGCATCGCATTCCCAACTTGCACCTCTGCCGTTTCGCCAGCCTCAACCCGACTGCCGATCTCCAACTCCATCGGCGCAAGGATGTACCTCTTCTCCCCATCCGCGTAGTGCAACAGCGTAATCCAAGCCGACCGGTTCGGGTCGTATTCGCGTGTCACAATACGCGCTGGGATCCCATCTTTGTCGCGAGCGAAATCGATCACGCGATACCGCCGCTTGTGTCCCCCACCGCGCCAACGCGTCGTAATCCGACCCTGACTGTTCCGGCCACCCGTCTTCTTGATCGGCCGCAACAGGCTTTTTTCTGGAGCAACGTCAGACAGCACGCTGTAGTCCGGATGCTCTGCATGACGCCGACCCGCAGATGTCGGCTTGTATCGCTTAAGCGCCATATTCGTTACCCTCCCATGATGTCGATCCGATCGCCGGGAGCAAGGCGGACAATCGCCTTTCTCCACCGGGATGTTCGACCATGGAGCTGACTAAGTCTCTCTCGTCGAGGCTTGCCCTTCATGTTCGCCGTCCACACCTTCTCGACATGGACCTTGAACAGCTCCTCAACCGCCTTCTTGATCTGTATCTTGTTCGCGCCAAGCGCGACCCGAAATGCGTATTTGCGATCCTCCATCTGTTCCCAGGTATTCTCTGTCAGGATCGGTGCAAGCAAAACATCCTCGGGATACGCGTGCCTCGTCATGTCCGGAACCTCTCCTCCAACTCTTCGACGGCGCCTACCGTCATGAGTAACTGATCGTGGCGAAGCACGTCGTAGACGTTAACTCCCCCGCACGCAATGCACTTCACCCGGGGGAGATTTGTAAACGACTTCTTAACGGACCTGCTGTATTCCTCAGAACCGACGACGACCAATGTGCTGCCAACCAGTTCCAGCTGCGCAAGCAATGCCACGGCAGCCTTGGTCTTCGGCTCATCGAAACCGATCCGATCGATGAGCGTCAGCCGCTCCTCGCGTGCGCGATCCGATAGCGCGGCGGCCAATGCCCCCCGCTTCATCTTGCGCGTCAATTTCGTCTCGTACGACCGCGGCTTCGGCCCGAATGTCGTCCCACCGCCTACCCATAACGGCGATCGACGAGAGCCTGCCCGCGCACGCCCGGTCCCCTTCTGGCGCCAAGGCTTCCGCCCTCCCCCGCTCACTTCGCCGCGGGTCTTCGTGGAGTGCGTCCCTTGCCGCCGATTGGCCAGCTGCATGCGGACAGCACGGTACAGAAGATCCTCGTTGACCTTCGCACCGAATAGCGTCTCATCGAGCGCCCTTGTCTGAGGGGTGCCCTCGCTGCCAAATTGGTATAGCCTCGCCTCAGTCATGTTGCTTCCCCAATTCAAGAATCGCCCCGCGAGAGCCAGGCGCGGCCCCCTTCAGCACGAGAAGATTCCGCTCTGGGTCTACGCGAAGCACCTGCAAACCCTTCACGGTAACTCGCCGAGAACCTGTTTGCCCAGGCATCTTCTTTCCCTTCATGACGCGCCCGGGTTTGACACACATCCCGACCGAGCCGGGGCGGCGATGGAAGTGCGAACCATGCGTCTTCGGTCCTCCAGCGAAATCCCATCGCTTCACGACACCTTGGAAGCCAAGCCCTTTTGAGGTCCCCGCAACGTTGATCTTCTCCCCCACGGAGAAGATGTCCGCACCGATCACATCCCCGACGTTGTACTCCTCCGGGTTGTCGATACGAACCTCAAACAGCGTTCGGCAAGGTGCGACATCTGCTTTTCGATAGTGCCCAAGCAGAGGCTTCGTCGCCCTTGATTCCTTCAGGTCTCCGCATCCAAGCTGCAAGGCGTTGTATCCGTCGGATTCGACCGTCTTGATCTGCACAACCGTGCACGGATGCGCTTCAATGACCGTGGCGCCTACGGCGCGGTCTTCGACGAAAAGCTGGGTCATCCCAATCTTACGCCCAAGGATTCCTTGTCCCATCGTCCGCTACCCTCCGTTGTCTCGTCTGTTCTAGAGCTTGATTTCGATGTCGATCCCCGTAGGGAGCTCGATGTCCATGAGCGCGTTGATCGTCTCCGAAGTCGGCTCCTTGATGTCTAGCAGCCGAGTGTGGATTCGACGTTCGAAGTGCTCCATTGAACGCTTGTCGATATGCGGAGAGCGCAGCACGGTGTAGATGCGGCGCTTGGCCGGCAGCGGGATCGGCCCCGAGATCTTCGCACGCGTTTCCGTCGCCGATTCCACGATCTTGCGGATCGAGCTTTCCACCAACTCGTGATCGTATCCACGCAACTTGATTCTGATCTTCTCTCTCGCCATGCCTAGTACCCTCTACTCCGGATGATCTTCTCCTTCAACCCTTCGGGGACAAGCTCGTATTCGGCAACACGCAACGAGTACGTGGCCCTCCCCTGGGTCAAAGAGCGCAGTCGCGTGGCATACCCGAACGTCTCTGCCAACGGCACCGCGACACGCAGTATCTGCACGGTGTCCCGCGACAGGAGTTCTCGGATTTCCCCGCGCCTGCGCGCCAGGTCCTCCATCACCTCACCCAGATACTCGCCGGGGGTGATGACTTCTCCCTCCATAATCGGCTCCAACAGCTCAAATTCCCCGTCACCGTACGCTTTGCGCAACGCTTCGGAGGTCGCAGCCCGGAACGCGATCTCAGACGAGTCGACCGGATGAAATGACCCACCGAACAAGGTGGCTCCGATATCGGACAGAGGATAACCGGCTACCGGTCCGTTTGTCAACGTAGCGCGCAGCGCACTCTCGATCGCGGTTCTGTAAGTCGTGGGAATCTCTTCCTCGGGGGCCGTGCAATCGAACTGGATCCCGGATCCTCGATCCAGCGGCTGTAGCCTGATCCGAACATGTCCGTATTGGCCACGCCCACCGGCCTGCTTGACGAACCGCTCCTCCACTTCAAGCGGTACTCCGAGCGTCTCTCGATAGGCGACCTGCGGCGTGCCAACGTGCACCGACAGGTTGGACTCCTCGCGAAGCCGGCGGACAAGCACCTCCAAGTGGAGTTCCCCCATGCCTGCAACGATCGTCTGATTCGTCGTTTCGTCGATGCGCACATGAAACGTCGGATCCTCCTGCGCAAGCTTCGACAGCCCATCCATCAGATCATCGAGTTCGGCTTCGGTCCTTGGCTCCACAGCGACAAACACGACCGGCTCGGGAAAATCGATCTTCTCCAGCAAGATCGGCGCCGACTTGTCGCACAGCGTATCCCCTGTGGCGATCGGCTGCGATGCAACGATCGCCGCGATATCGCCCGCCTGCATTGCATCCATCGGATTTCGCCGGTTGGCATGCATCCGGAAGATTTTGGTCACTCGCAGTCCCTTCCCGGACGACGCGTTGTACGCATGCCCACCGTTCTGCACACTCCCCGAGTAGATGCGGACAAACACGAGCCGTCCGGCGTACCGATCCGTCACAACCTTGAACGCAAGTGCCGAGAACGGCTCGCCGACATCGGCCCGACGTACCTGCTTTCCGTCGACGCCGCAGATCGGCGGGACATCGGTCGGAGCCGGGAGATAGCGGACGATCGCATCGAGCAACAGTTGTACCCCCTGATTCTGCGCCGCCGAACCTCCCAACACAGGGACAATCTTCTTCTCGAGGCATCCACGACGCAGCACTTCATGGAACAGCTCACTTGGGACTTGTTCTCCTGAGAGGAACAGCTCCATCACTCGATCGTCGATCTCCGAGAGTCGCTCAAGCGCCATGTCTCGGTGCTTGACGCACTCAGCGCGGAGCGTATCGGGAATCTCGCCACATGTGAATTCCACACCTAGCGACTCCTGGTCCCAGGTCACCAGACACCCTTCGACCAGATCGACCAGTCCAAGCAACGCCCGGTTCTCATCACGTAGTGGGACAACAAGCGGCACTGCAACCGCCCCAAGTCGCTCCTCGATCATCAGAACCGTCTCGGAGTAGCTGGATTCGACGCGGTCGAGTTTGTTAACGAACGCGATCCTCGGAACACCATAGCGATCCGCCTGTCTCCAAACGGTTTCGGACTGAGATTCCACCATCTCGACACCCGAGAAGACCATCACGCCGCCATCGAGAACGCGCAGCGCCCGCTCGACCTCCGCGGTGAAGTCCACGTGGCCGGGCGTGTCGATGATGTTGATCGTGTGGTCTTGCCACGGACACGTCGTCGCCGCAGACGTAATCGTGATTCCCCGCTCCCGCTCCTGGGCCATCCAATCCATCTCGGTGTCGCCCTCATGAACTTCACCCATCCTGTGGATCTGCCCGGTGTAGTAGAGGATACGCTCCGTAACGGTAGTCTTCCCGGCATCGATGTGCGCCATGATGCCGATGTTGCGTATCCGCGCTAAATCTAACGACGCAGCATCTGCCATGACGCCCTCACTTCGACGTTGGGGAAGCTTAACGCTTGGGAGCGGCGCTACCAGCGGTAGTGTGCAAACGCTTTGTTCGCCTCAGCCATTCGGTGAGCGTCCAAGCGCTTGTTATAGGCCTTGCCCTCTTTGCGCGCAGCATCGAGTATCTCTGCGGCAAGGCGCTCGGCCATGGTGTTCTCGCCTCGTTCGCGAGCTGCTCGAACCATCCAGCGGAGCGCTAGCGCGACCTGACGATCCACCGGAACCTCATACGGGACCTGGTAGTTCGCACCACCGACTCGGCGTGTGCGCACTTCAAGTCTCGGAGAGCAGTTCGTGATCGCCTCATTGAACGTCTCGAGCGATGGAGACTCGCTCCGTTCATCGACGAGCTCCAACGCAGAGCAGACGACCGTCTGAGCGATCGTCTTCTTTCCATCCTGCATTACGTAGTTCGTCAGCTTCGCCAACAGCTTGCTGTTGTATTTCGTGTCAGGGGTGACGTCCCGCCCAGGTATCTTCATCAGTCTCCTAGCTTCCCTTCTTGGTTCCGTACTTCGAACGTCCCCGCTGCCGGCCTTCTACCCCTTCGGCGTCCAGGGTTCCCCGAACGACGTGATAACGCACGCCAGGAAGGTCCTTCACACGTCCGCCACGCACCAACACCATCGAGTGTTCCTGAAGATTGTGTCCTTCCCCGCCGATGTAGGCCGTGACTTCCTTGCCGTTGCTCAAGCGGACGCGGGCCACCTTACGGAGCGCGGAGTTCGGTTTCTTCGGGGTGCGCGTGGTCACACGCGTGCAAACCCCACGCCGCTGCGGACACGCATCAAGCTGAGGAGCCTTTCGTTTCTTCGTCTTCGGCTTGCGCCCTTTTCTAATCAGCTGGTTTATCGTTGGCATCTTCTCTCCTGAGTCAGGGCCGATTATAGGTTTCGCCCTGGCGACGTTCAACCTAGCCCTGTTCCGCGTTCCCCTCACCGATGACGATCGGCTCAGCTTCCGTCTCGAGCGCCTCTTCCGCGATTCCCGGATCGGTTGGCACGATGAACCCTGTTCCGGATGGGATCCTCTTTCCGACGATGATACTCGGTTTCAGCCCAGTTAGCTCATCCACCTCGCCGCGTAGGGCCGCCTCGGAGAGAACCTTTGTTGTCCGCTGGAACGATGCAGCGGACAGCCATCCCTTCGTTTGCAGCGCCGCCTTGGAGATCCGAAGCAGCTCGCGCTCTCCGTCAGGTAGTCGCTTCTCGGAAACCGGTACCTCGACGATCTTCTCGTCGCGTCGGATCCGGATGACGGGAATCTCCATCCGGTTCGCCCGTGCAATCGCCTCCTGGGATAGCGATTCGCCGGCTGTCGCGATGATATGGCCTCCAGCCGCGACATCCTCCGCAATCTCCTGTCCGACCGCTTCGCTCCGCAACCGCTCGGCTTCTTCGTTCCAAGCCAGAAGCGCGCGGATCTCTTTGCGGAACTCCTCCAATGTGACCATGTCTCCGATCAGGAAACGCGAATCGCCCCGATCGATGATCCGAACATTGTTAAGAATCTGGCGAATGATGACCTCGAGGTGCTTATCGTTGATATCCACACCCTGCTGCTTATATACCTTGTGGATCTCATCCATCAGATACTGCCGCGCCTTCTGGACTCCGGCCGCCTCCAGGAGCGTATGCGGAGCAACGACACCCTTTGTCAGCAGGTCGCCCTCTTCCACCTTGTCCCCCACACGCACTGTGACCGCCTTGTCGATCTTCACGACGCTCTTCGGCTCGAGGTGTACCGTGGCGATCCCCTTCTTCTTCTCAATCGATTCAACGCGGACTTGGCCCTCATGAGCGATCTCCAACGCAACGAGCTGTTCTCCTAGCTTGACAGGATCTCCATGGCGCTTCAGCGGTCTAAGATCGCTCGTAAGCAGAATCCTCGCCGCCAAGCCGTCAGGGTTGTAGACGAGGATCTGATCCGAGAGCACCTCGGCGACTCCCCCGCCTTCCGCAGCAATGAAGATCGGCTTCGATCGGGATGACAGCTGATCGCCTTCCTGAACCATCGTCCCGGGATCGACCATCAACCGCGCACCGTACGGGATCTCGAACTGGCTCACGCCACCATCCTCGTCAACCAGCTCCAGCATCCGCTCCGAATCCTCGGACAGTCGGACGGTACCTCGCCGGTCGGCGATGATCCCCTCGATGTTGAACCGCTCCGTGAGTGCATCGCCTTCGGAGACCTGATCACCTGTCTGGACCTTGGCTCGCGCAACGGGTGGAAGAGGATACGCCAGATCCCCATTCTGTACGTCGATCACCAGCAGCTCCTGACCGCCCTTCTCGACGTCTACGAGAAACGCCCTGCCAACACAAGGACTCGCCGCATCGATCAGGGTCGACGCATCCACCTCTTCGCCCACATCGGCCTGCAACAGGCTCGATGGGATGCGAGCCATCCGAAGATCGCCGGTCACTTCCACCTGATCCTCACCCGTCGCAGTCGTCGTGATGTCGGTGACAAGACCGTCCAGCGGTGACAATCCCGCCTCTCCACTCTTGATCGTCTTGCGTGCCTCGAACAGCTCCTCGGCCCGCGGCAGTCCCTGGGTGATATCTTCCCCGGCAACACCGCCGGTATGGAATGTACGCATCGTGAGCTGCGTCCCAGGTTCACCAACGGATTGCGCCGCGATAACCCCAACTGCTGTCCCCATGGCAACCGGTAGATGGTTGCTCATATCGTAACCGTAGCAGAGTTGACAGATGCCATTTGCCGTCTCACAAGTCATCGGTGAGCGGATGACGATCCGAGGCCGAACTCGCAGTGTGGTGAGTCCGGCTTTGCCGACCGCATCGATCTTCCGCGGTGTGATCACTTCATCGGCTTTGAGAATCGTCCGCTTCGTCTTCGGATCCCGAATTTCCTCCACCGTCTTCGTCCCAATCACACGTTCCTTCTGCGCCGGACTCTTGAACGGAAGCTCGCACTCGAGCCGCCCCACGTGCGTCGCAACTTCTTGCGTAATCCACTGATTCGCCTCAACAAGCACTTCACCACTGCTCGGATCGATGATCGGCTGTGCTGCAACGCGACCGTAGATGCGCTCCTCAATCGTCTCCATGATGTCGGTGCGGCTGAACCGCAGCGGATCAACGTCGATCCCCTGCGTCGTTCCACAGTCCAGCTCCAGAATGATCGTGTCCGATGACGCATCGACAAGCCGCCGGGTGAGGTACCCAGAGTCGGCCGTCTTCAGCGCCGTATCGGCGGCACCTTTTCGTCCTCCGTGAGTGGAGATGAAGTACTCCATCATGTCCAGCCCCTCACGGAAATTGGAGATCACGGGACGTTCGATAATGTCACCCGAAGGTCCTGCCATCGGGCCGCGCATTCCGCATAGCTGCTTGACCTGGTCCGGTCCGCCTCTTGCCCCAGAGGTCACAATCCCATACACAGGATTGAACCGATGCTGGCGAAGGTTCTCCATCGTCGCATCTTCGACCTCATCGACGGTGCGTCTCCAGATTCGGATTACCGCGCTTCGCCGCTCGTCTTCCGTTGCCAACCCCATTCGGTACAGCTTCTCGATCCGCTGAACCGCCGCGGATGACTCGCGGATGATGTCGGGCTTCTGGCTTGGGATGAGACAATCAGGAAGCGAAATCGTCAATCCAGCTTGCGTCGCGAACTTGAACCCAAGCTCCTTCAGTCGGTCGAGAACCTCGGCCGCCTTCTCCCATCCGAATCGATGGTGACACTCCATGATAAGATGCTTGATCATCCGGCGGTCCATGACCGTCGAGAAGTCACGAACCTCTTCGGGTAGCAGGAGATTCAGTTCTGCTCGCCCCAATGTGGTCGCAATCCGTTTCCCTTCGATCCGAATGACCACCGGGCTGTGCAATTCGATGATATGTTCCTCATACGCTTTCCGCGCCTCGTCGATATCTCGGAACGACTTCCCAGCGCCCTTGCCGTTGACGTCCTCGATCGTCAAGTAGTAGTAGGCATAGACAGGATCCTGCGTCGGAAGACTGATTGGCTCGCCGTTCGAAGGAGAGAGAATGTTTCGAGGCGCCGCCATCAGGGTTCGTGCCTCCGCAATCGCTTCTTCGGATAGCGGCAGGTGCACTGCCATTTGATCCCCATCGAAGTCAGCGTTGTACGGGGGGCAGACGAACGGATGAATGTGAATCGCTTCTCCGTCAACCAGAACCGGCTCGAACGCCTGCATCGAAAGCCGGTGGAGTGTCGGGGCTCGGTTCAGAAGCACCGGGTGATCTTTGATCAGGCGATCCAAGATATCCCACACTTCGGGCATCTCCCCCATCATCGCCTGATTCTTGATTTCGTCGAAATCTGAGAACGTCGTGGTCTCCAGATGGTGCAGGATGAACGGCTTGAACAGCTCAAGCGCCATCTTCTTCGGCAAACCGCACTGATGCAGCTTCAAGGTAGGATCAACAACGATCACCGCACGACCGGAGTAGTCCACCCGACGTCCGAGAAGGTTCCGTCGCAACCGTCCGTGCTTTCCATGGATTCGTTCCGAGAGCGACTTCAACGGCCGGTTGTCCCGTCCACGAATCGGGCTCTCTTTCTTCTCATTGTGGATTAGCGCATCTACCGCTTCCTGCAACATACGGCGCTCGTTGCGAAGGATCACCTCGGGCGCTCCCATGTCGATCAGCTTCTTGAGCCGGTTGTTGCGGTTGATGATCCGGCGATACAGATCGTTGAGGTCGGTCGTCGCAAACTTGCCGCCCTCCAACTGGATCATCGGGCGCAGATCGGGCGGGAGAACGGGAATCACTTCAAGGATCATGTCTTGCGCGTTGTTGCCCGACACGCGCAGTTGATCCACAATCTCTAAACGACGGATCAACCTTCGCTGATTCCCGGCTGCGGTTTCGTGCCGAAGCTGATCCATCAGCGACCGATGCAGTTCGTCCAGATTCATCGCCTCGAGCAGTCCTCGGATTCCGGCCGCTCCCGTGGCTGCCAAGAACGCTTCAGGGTAGATCCGCTCGTAGGCTCGTTTCTCCAGGTAGGTTAGGCGATCGCCGATCTGAAGCGGGACTCTCGGATCTCGGATACGGGTCACCAGAAAGACCAAGCTGTCGAGGATCTCCTGATCCAAAACGACCCCTTGCACCGATGCGCCGTATCGATCGACCAGCATCTCGTAGCCCGTCTTCGAGCAAACCTCGTCGACAGGCCTCTCGGCAATCACCGCGCCCTCTTCGATATCGTCTCCATCTTCAACGAGCAATGCGACATCGCCGATCAGCGGATACTCCACCGAGCCAACCACGACTGAGATGACCTTCTCCCCATTGGTCAACAACCGATCCTCAATCGTTACGCGACCGCTCTCCTCGGCAAGAACTCGCGGCGCATCTTCCACGTAGTACGCCGGCTCCACCTCGAACTCGAACTCCGCTGAAAGCACGTCCGCCTCTGCCGAGTAGAGCGTTTCCCGTGGCCGGACTTCCTTGCACTCGGAGGAGGTCACGATAAACAGGGATTGCTCAATCGGTTCCGTCTCGTAGTAGGCGATCCGCTGCAGCTCGCGCTTCTTCATCCCCAGCAGCCGGCTGAGCAGACTGGACACACCCTTGAGGAACCAGAAATGCACCACAGGGCTTGCAAGCTGGATGTGCGCCATATTCACTCGCCGGACCGATGAGTCGGTCACGAGCACATGACACTTCTCGCATGTGATCCCCTCGTACTTCTTGCCCTTGTATTTGCCGCACGCACACTCGTAATCGTTGTCAGGACCGAAGATCTCCTCCGCGTACAGGCCACCTCGTTCGGCACGGTGCGTCCGATAGTTGATCGTTTCGGACTCGGTTATCTCACCGTGAGACCAACTGAGAATGACAGAAGGGGGAGCAAGTTGCAGCTTGATGCGCTTGATGTCATCGCCCGAGATCACTCATCTCACCTCATTCGATGGTACGGGTCTGAATCGCCGACTGGGTCTGGAGGGGGCGTTCAATCCCTCTTGACTCAGCAGCGTTACACTAGGTTGACGAAAGGCCAGCAGCTCGCGCACGGGATTCGGCATTTGGATGCCACTGCCTTCGTATCGTTCCTCATCTTCCTTGGCCTGTTCTCGCAGTTCCTGCCCCGATCGATCGCGGACCCACGTTTCCTTCTGTCCTCTTACGACGCTGCTGCCTGCGGCAAAACGCCCTTCGGGCATCGCATGCATCGCCCACAATCCCAGAAGAACTCATCTCCGCTTGGACGGAATCCAAGAGGCTTCCGGCCAATCGCTTGTGTCAAGCAGATGACACAAAAAGACATACCAAACCCCTTTTCCCTCGCGGGGTTTCGCTTTGGTCTGTCTCTTCTCCTCTACCTGCGAGCCTCTCGCTCACACATCACATCCTGCTGGCGCACGAGTATAGCCGCCGCGCACGCGAATTCAACCAAGATGCACGGCTTGCATGTCAAGCGGAATCATCTCAACACGTCCAAGCCTTGAGATCTCGCCCGCATCCAAGAACGGACTCGCATTGACAAGCATCGTTTCGTCTTCGTTCTCGATCCGGTAGTAGATTGGAACCGTCTCCGTCTGTTTCGGTTCCGCGTACGTTGCGGTAATCCTTGCCGCCAACTCGATGATCTCCTGCTTCTCCTCGCGCCGCTTGCTTTGCCAGCCTGTGCGCACCAGCGTCATCGGGCCATGCGGTGTCGCTGGGTAGACACGAAGATCTTGCGGCAGAAACAGGTTCTGCAGGTCGCGCTTCTCCTGCTCGTTGCGCGCCAAGACGATCTTGACATCCGAATCCACCTTGAAGTAGAGCTCGAAATCCAGCAGATGAAGCGCGTTCAGGGTGAACCCGACCTCCCCGAACAGACTCGCTACGCGTTCGCCGAACCCCGGCGTCCTCAACTTGCACCGATGACACGAAGCCATGGGATCTGTAGGATCGAGGCCGATCTGCTCCGCAAGCTTCACAAGATCGACCCTCGCATCGTGTGGCTTTGCCCCGTTGGAGCCACAATCGAGCCATCGTTCCAGCCCTTGGTTCTTCTTGTGTGACAGACTGACGCAAAGCGGACGCAGCATACGGTCGGCAATCCCAACATCCACAGCAATCCCCTGCCGTTGCTCCGCAGTCAGCTGCGTTCCTCCCGGAAGCTCCCCGGACACCACGTAGTCCGCGCCAATCCGCTCCATGTACCGAGCAGCCTTGGCAAGCAATAGAGATCGGCAGTTGTAGCAGCTCAGCGAAAGCGAGAACTGATCATCCTCGGCAACCTCCACCAGCATGCGATAGTCTTTCTTTACAGACTGTGTCCGGAACACGGCATGCGGCCATTCCGCTTTCACAAACTGTCGAAGATCTTCAGACTCTCTGGAGAAGGGCGATCGGAAGTACAACAGATAGACAGAGTCGACATCCGAATGCCGCTCTACAAGCCGAGTAGCCACCCGACTTGCCAGGCTCCCTGAAAACAGCGATAGGACCTTCGCCACGCCCTTACCCCGCCCCTACTGCCCTTTATTTTTGAGGTTCGATCAACCCATAGTTGCCATCACGACGATGGTAGATAATCGCTACTTGATCGGTGTCCGAGTCAACGAAGACCAGGAACTCCTTCTCGATCGCATCCAGCTGCAAGGAAGCCTCTTCGGGAGACATCGGTTTTTGAAAGTACGTCTCTGTACGGATGATCGATCGTCCATCCGTGGATCCGTCTGTACCCTCCGCCTCGAGGCTGACGCTACTCCGCGTTCGTACTTCGAGAAGTTGATCCTTGAACTTCACCAACTGGCGCTTGAGTCGATCAATCGCCTTGTCGATGGACGCATACATGTCCCCCGACTCTTCACGCGCGCTGATGACCTTACGATTCGTGAGGTGCGCATGGAAGTCGGCGATCTGCCGCTCCTTCTCTACCGACAGCACTACATCGACGCTGATAATTCGATCGAAGAACCGCTCGAGCGCCTCTGTCTTGTCGACAACGTAGCTTCGAAGCGATTCGCTCGCGCCGGTGTGCCGCACCGCAATTTTGATCTTCACCGTTAACTCCCTCCAACGAGATTATAGCAGAAACGGAGCAAACGGTCAATCCGTCGGAATGCGAAAACGCTGAACTTATCTAGAATTCACGCTGCATCGCTCGACAAGACGCAGCCGCAACAGCTGCGTCACGGCATGCAACCCCCCCGCACCGATATCGGGCTGGTACACCCCGAACTCGGCGTTGACAAACGCTCGAAGCGTTCCACGATAGTGCACGCCATCGGTTCGCCTCTCCCGGCAGATCAATCCCGCCTCCAACAGCTCGCGCGGCGGAGCTTCCTCGATCATTTCGGAGGCACAGTTCGTCCACGCAGAGATCTGCTCCACAGAGTAGCTCCCCGGTGCATGCCCAATCAGAAATCCAAGAAGCCTGCGATGTGCAAGGTTTTTTCGGCCGATCCGTGAGGCCACTCGCTCGACATGCCGGAGGACTGCTGGAGGAAGCGCTTCCTCCAGATTGCCGCACGGCTCAGAATCGACTTCGATGATCGCTTGATGGGAGGCCGATGGAGCATCGAACCTGTGAGACTGTTGATCGATCGCCTCCGATTCAGGAGCTTCCCGAACAACCACCGGACGATACGACCCGTACTCAAGCGGGGCCGACCGCCCATGCCCGCTCGCCGGGATCACAGGGATAGCCGACGATGGAAGCTCCAGCTTGATATATCCGAGTGTCCTGGCGACCTCCTCCAACTCGGCAATCCTCGTGTCCTTCGTGGCAAGTGTGTCCTCGAGTCGGGCGATCCGTTCACGCAGATCATCCTCCGGGCTCTTCCGCTGCTTCCCTTTGCGCGCCGCCTCGATCGCCTCAATGATCGACGCGCTCACCTTCCTGAGTTCCGGCGAGTCAACCGATTCGAGAGACGGGGTAAATCCAGCATGGAACGTCTCGCGCTCACGGACGTAGATCGGCAGGATTCTGTCCCCATTGAGGTAGATGCAGTCTCCCGTATCGAGCGATCCGACGATTTCCTTCACTTCGCTCTTCCTCCACGGGAGAAGCTCGCTGTAAACGCGCATGTCCACCTCATGCACGACCCTATGGAGGAACAGCATTCCAGCCTGACTGAGCACATCCTTGTCGACCTTGGCACTGCGCTGAGAGACGATGATCCCTCCCAGTCCACGCTTTCGTCCTCGAAGCGCAATCCTGGCAATCATTTCCTTCAACTCGTTCTTCACACCCTGAGGGATGAACTCATGCGCCTCTTCGATGCCGATGATGTACGGGCGGCGTAGCGTGCCAGCAAGCTCCCACAAACTCGACAGATACGCCTTGAGGAGATCGGTTCGCTCATCCGACAGGAACCCACTCAGATCGAGGACTACCGGGACGTTCTTCTCCATGCTGACCTGGGCGATCTCGCCTGCACAATCCGCGTCAATCTCGATTTCGACGCCGTCTCCCGTCCCGACGACAAGCACTTCGTACTTCTCCTTCAAGCCGAAGTACTCACCCTCGATATCGACGATCGACATCGGGTAGTGATTGCGAAGGAGCTCTTCGAAAATCACCCCAGCCGTGTTCGACTTGCCGGAACCACGGATCCCGAGGATTGCAACGCACTGTCCAATAATCTCCTCGAGGTCGAGATCAAGATCTTTACTGATTTCCAGCGCTGTCCCCATCGAAGTCCCTCTCCACCAGGCTTGATAGATTGACCGTATTCCGATAGCGCACCCAACACCAGGGCGAGTGTCCCGTCACGACCTCTCGTACGTCTCACCCGTCTGCGAAGCGATCATTGCCTGCGCCTCGGCAATCGCCTCATCACGCGTCGCGATCTGTCCGGCCAGGATGCGATCGTGCAAGGCATTCAAGACCGCGCCAAGTCCCGGCCCGGGGACGAGACCAAGCGCCATCAGCGCATGGCCGTCGATAATCTCATGGGCACGCTGCAGCCCGCAAACCCGCTCGATATGCTCGATCACATCCAGCGTCTCACGGAGGATCGGCGCCCATCCCGAAGACCGATGCGCACTGGCCTCGCAGTCCGCCACAAGCACTTGAAGCAACTCAAAGAAGCGTGGAAACCGTTGTGCCGGACTTCCTTGCGAGCTTTCTTCGCCTTCACTGACGAACCGTACTTGTTTCCCACGACCCATTCTCGGGAAGTCCGCAATCCTCATGTGGTGTCGAACAAGATAGTGCAATCGGAGAACCTCTTGACGGCTCAGGCGCAGCCTCCGCCCGATTTTCTTCACCATCCGGGCTCCGATCGCGCAATGCCCCCCCATGTTCTGCCCTTCGTTTCGCAGGAGAGCCTCCGGCTTGCCGATGTCGTGGAGGGTAATCGCTAGCTTGACGAGTGGATCGGTCACGAATTGATCGGCTACGCGAACGGCAGCGAGCGTGTGCACAAACACATCGCCCTCCGGATGGTACTCCTCAGGTTGAGGAACCTCCTTGCATGCCACCAGTTCAGGCAGAATTTGCGCAAGGAGTCCGGCCTCATCCATCAAGACCAAGCCTTTCGCTGCGCGAGGTGAGCCGAGGATCCGCATGACCTCCTCTCCGATCCGCTCCTTCGAGATGCTGGCGATGTCCTTTGCTCGTGCCGCGATCGCAACGGCCGTCCTGTCCTCAATCTTCCCGTCGATCTGGCAGGCAAAACGTACGGCGCGCAGCATGCGGAGATAGTCCTCGGAGAACCGTGCCAATGGATTCCCAATCGCCCGAATCTTCAGCGCAGCAAGATCGTCCACACCGCCAACCAAGTCAATGACATGACCATCTGATCTGGCGGCAAGCCCGTTGATCGTCAGATCACGCCGCTGGACATCCCCCTCCAGATCTCGGACCAACTCAACTTTGCCCGGCCAGCGGCCGTCGTATTCACCTTCGACGCGAAACGTGGCCACTTCGTACGTACGCCCCTGCGGTCCGACGATCACCAGCACACCGAACTCCTCTCCGAGTCCGACAATCTGCCGGTCGGCGAAAACCGAGCGGATCTCATCTGGCAGCGCCGATGTCGCGATGTCGATGTCCGATGGCGGATAGCGAACGGGGTGTCCCATGCGGCTTAGCAGACCGTCTCTCACAACGCCGCCAATCAGCACCGCGTCATGTCCCGCACGCTGGAGCCGCCTCAGGATGACCTCCACATAGGGATGCGCGGAAATGACGGCTCCAACGTCGATACGATCAAGATTGCCCATGACGGGAACGACTATACTGACTCGCTTGTACCTGCCGCAACTGGCATTTGTCCTTGATTGTCGCCACGTCCAGCAGACGATGGTGGAGTGCGGACAACGCACGAGACATGGACCACTGCCCACAAGGGGGAAGCATGAAGAAACGGATCGTGGGGAGCCTGAGCGCAAGCCTTGGGTTGGCCCTTCTTATCACCGGTTGCATGTTCCTTGGAAACCTGAACCCCATCGCAAGCTTCACCGTCACGCCAGGCAACGGGACAAGCCCGCTGTCCGTGGACCTCGACGCTGCGGAATCGGCGGATCCCGATGGAACAATCGATCAGTATCTCTGGGACTTCGGAGACGGGCAGACAGCTTCTGCCATCATCCCAACAATCACTCACATCTTCACAAACGTGCAAAGCTTCTCGCAGGTCTTCACGACCATCCTGACCGTGACCGACAACGAGGGAGCAACAGGAACTGCCGTACGGAACATCACCGTCAACCCGTAGCGCAAGCGGCCATGCGGCCGCCGAAGGAATCATCCTATAGGACGCTCTCCGGCAGGCGCCTGGTTCTCGCCATCGCCTGCCAAGGGAGCATACGATGCTGTGACCAGCGTGTTGATCCACGCCAACAGCAGGCCTGTTCCAATCACGGCACCGACATGAATGACGGCGTTCGAAGCAACGGACGCGAGCAGCAGGTCCAGTCCAATTGCACATCCGTGCAGAACCGATAGACCGACAAACAGCCGGCCCATCGCCCCCCGGCGTTGTGTCAGCTGGAGGCTTCGTCGAAGTGCATCGCTCAGTACCCGTTGCTCAAGAATGATCGCCTGCTTGTAGAACACAAGACGCATTCCGATGTAGATCCCTGGAAGCACGAGCAGAAGACTTCCTGTCGCCACAGCAGCAGCCACAGCGATTTCTCCAAGTAGAAGCCACGGGAAAGCCCCATAGGCATGTTCGATCACAATGCGCCACTTGACCGGCTCGCTCGAGCGATCGCCGGAGACAGCATCGATCATCGGCACGACGACTGTATGATAGATCGGCGATGACAGCAGCAATGCGCCGACGCTCAGCACCCAGTAGGGGTTGCGGATATCCAGGAAGCTCGCATGCAAACTGGTTGCATAGAGCAATCCAGAGTACGCCATCGACACAGCCAGAATCCCTGGAAACCGGAACGGAACGAGCAGAAGGCGCCTAACTGTCTCCCATGTCCTCATCATCTTCGCGGAGAAGCTCTCCCAATCGGATCGATCGTTCGACCGCCTCATCAACGACAAACTGAAGCTCCGGGGTGTGTCGCAACGAAAGACGATCTGCCAGTTCGCTACGGTAGAACCCTCGATCGCGCATCAGTGCAGCCTGGAACGCCTTACGCTCGGTGTCGGCCCCTGCAGCCACATACACCTTGGCATGCCTCGCATCCGGCGAGAGGCGCACCTCCATGACCGTAGGGAACGCTTCGCGAACCACGGGATCCCGACTCTCAAACTCGACGATCGCAGCCAGCTCGCGCTGGATCTCTTCTCCAAGTTTCGCCAAACGCCGCTTGCTGCTCATAAGATCTCGATCTCCGATTCGGCGATCTCGTAGCCGTCCCCCCGCTCGAAATCGGCTTGAAGTCGAGCGAGCACCGATTCAGTGTATCGAGGGTCGTTTGATAAGTGGGCAATGCCGATCGTCATCCGCCGAAGGTCGTCGTGATCGCCCATCTCACAAACAGCGAACGCAGGTCCCCGCCGGTGCACCTCAGCAAGGAGGCGCTTCACGATCGATCGCTTCTCCTTGATCGAGGCCACAGCATAGAGATGGAATCGCAATGTGGCCAGGCCGACGTTCATCGTCCGCTACCGGACGACCTCTTCCATCTCGAAGATCTCGAGCCGATCGCCAATCTCCACCGCATCGAAGTCCTTGATGCGCACACCGCACTCCCTGCCTGACTGAACCTCGCGTACATCATCCTCGAACCGGCGCAATGAGGCGATCTCTCCAACGTGGAGCTCCTCGCCACCGCGCACCACACGAACATGCGCTCTCCGGGTTGCCCGCCCATCGGCGATGTAGCAGCCTGCGACGACGCCGTTCGGCACCTTGAACACATCCCGGACTTCCGCAATGCCAACTTGCTTTTCGATGAACTCCGGTGCGAGCTGCCGCTTCAGCGCCTTCTCGACCTCTTCCACGAGATCATAGATGATGTCATAGGTAAACACCGAAACGTTGTCCCGATCCGCGACACGTGCCGCCTTTGGATCCGCCTTCACTCCAAAGCCCACAACGAGACACTCATTGGCCAACGGTGCCGCAAGCAGGATGTCGCTTTCGGAGATCACCCCAACGCCGGCGTGAAGGACTTCGAGCTGAACATCCCCGACATCGAGCGCCTCGATCTCTCGCCGCGCGGCCTCCAATGCACCTGTAGAACTCGCCTTGAGCACCAGGCGAAGCTCGGCCTTCTCTTCCGCTTGTGCGAAGAAGTCATCGAAACTTGTCGGCCGATCGACCACACGCTGGCTCTTCTCTTCGCGTAGACGCTCCTGCACCAGTTTGCGAGCCTCGCTCTGGTTCTTCGCGCGCTCGATGGTGCTCCCCACCTCTGGCACGTCGTTGAACCCGAGAATCTCCGCTGCCGTTCCCGGCGCGATTTCCTTGATTCGATTCCCGCCCTCATCAAGCAGCGCCTTGATGCGTCCATACGTGGTGCCTGCAACGACCCAATCCTTCTCTCGCAGCGCACCGTCTCGCACCAATGCCGAGGCCACCGGGCCACGCCCGCTGGTGAGATGACTCTCGATCACCACCGCCTCGACAGGACCGTTGGAATCGGCACGAAGATCTTCCATCTCCGCTACCAGAAGGATCATCTCAAGCAGTTCTTCGATGTTCTGACCCTGAAGCGCAGAGATCTCGACCGTGATCGTGTCGCCCCCCCAAGCTTCGGGAGTCATGCCACGCTGCGCCAGATCGGTGATGACCTTGTTGATGTCAGCATTGGGTCGATCGATCTTGTTGATCGCCACAATCATCGGAACGCCTGCGGCGCGAATGTGATCGATCGCCTCAACGGTCTGCGCCATGATGCTGTCATCGGCTGCTACGACGAGGATCGCAATATCGGTAACCTGGGCACCGCGCGCCCGCATCCCGGTGAACGCCTTGTGTCCCGGCGTATCGATGAACGTGATCCGCTGGCCGTGAAGCTCCGCCTGATAGGCTGCAATTCCCTGGGTGATTCCTCCGGCTTCCTTGCCGGCAAGATGGGACTTGCGGATGGCATCGAGCAGCGTGGTCTTCCCGTGATCGATATGTCCAAGAACCGAGACAATTGGAGGACGCGATGCTCCTGTCTTCACTTGCGCCCGCTTCGTCGGGGTCTCCGTCAGGTCCTCCGCTTCGGGAGCAGGGGCGCTCTCTGACGGCACCTCTGTCTGCTCTGGAGCCTGCGCGCCGGAACCGCCCTTCTCCTCTTCGTAGAGGTTGACGATCAGCGACGACTCCTCTTCCGTCACGGAGTTCGCTGCCTTCAGCCCCGGCATCCCCATCTCATCGAGCTTGGCAATCAAGTCCTTGCTCGATACGCCAAGCTCCTTGGCAATCTCATATACTCTCTTCTTGACCAAGCGCCGTTCTCACCTCTGATTTCGATACGCCACGAACGCGGCTCAGACTATACGGGATCCCTACGATGCCGTCAAACGCCTGTCTGGATCAAGTCTTTCCGCACTACCGGCCGAACCACCAGATCAGCAAGACCACCACGCCGATTCCACCGAGAATCCAGCACAGGACCTTCATACTGAAAAGACGGATCTTCCTTTTCTCCCCAGAGGAGAACTCCTTGCGCCTCGGATACCGAATCGCCATCCGCTGCGCTTTCTTGTAGGTCTTGACGTACTGAGAGATCTTCTTCTGACGCTTGTAGATCACCGAAAGGTTGTGCATGGCGTTGACATGCTTCGGATCCTCTTCGAGGGCGCGGTTGTACGCATACTCCGCACGGCCAAGATCCTCGGCATCGAAATACACGTTACCAAGGCGGTAGTAGAGCATCGCCTTGTCGATCCCGTACCGCAGCGCTTCCACAAGCAGAGCGATCGCTTCCTTGTACTGCTTCGCCTTGCGGAGTTCCTCCGATCGCACAATCGCTTCCTGGGCGAAAGCAGCCTGCTCCTCGCGAGATTCAAGAGCCGGTATACTCATCGAGCCATCTCCTCACTTTCTTCATGTCCTCCCACGTCTGATACTTCGGGCTCCCCTTCGCCTTCGAAGGATTGCGCAGAAGATAGCTCGGGTGGTAGATCGGATAGAGGAGGATCCTCCCACGCCATGTATAGAACGTCCCGTGTGATTTCGTGATGCCCGGCACTTCGGGCAGCAGCCACTGTGTCGACGTGTTGCCAAGCGTCACAATCAATGCCGGTTGGATCATCGCAATCTGTGCCTCAAGGTACGGAAAGCAGATCTCCATCTCCGGCTTGGCCGGCACGCGGTTCCCAGGAGGCCGGCACTTCACCACATTCGTGATGTAGATGCTCTCCCGAGCGATCTCCACGGACGCAAGGACCTCATCCAGTTTCTGCCCTGCCGGACCGACAAACGGCCTTCCCGACTGGTCCTCCATCTCGCCGGGCCCCTCGCCGATCAGCATCACCGCGGCATTCGGATCGCCTTCACCGAAGACCACGTTCGTCCGCGTCTCGTGAAGCGGACATTTCGTGCACGACAGGACACGCTCGCCAAGAGAATCGAGCGTCAACGGTTGTCCAGAGGCTGTATTCATCCGATTCCCCTGTTCAAGTACGTCAGGAACAACACGAGAGCGGGCAACGGGATTCGAACCCGCGACCCTCAGCTTGGGAAGCTGATGCTCTACCACTGAGCTATGCCCGCGTAGGTCGGAACGATTATAGCGACACCGGAAACCCTCAGCAAGTCTAGCTTCTCTGCATCCGCTAACTCACGGTCTTCCAAGCGATCGAGCATGTCAAAACGGGAGGAGTTCGATGGTCTTTTCTGAAGCAACGTTCGATGAAGCCGTCCGGCTGTATACGAGCTACTGCAAAGCGCGCGGTCTCTCGGAGCGAACCCTTGGAACCTATGCCAGCGCTCTAGAGCAGCTCAGAGCTTCGCTAGCAGGCTCGAAAGCGCCGTGCCCTCTACCAGGGCGCGAAGACCTCCGTTCATTCACTGCATCGCTTCTGGACAAGGGATATGCCCGGACTACGATTAGCATTCGGATGCGCGCAATCCGTGCGTTCGGAGGGTTTCTCCAAAGAGAGGGCATCCTGGACCAGAACCCAATGGATGGTGTAGCGATCCCCAAGGTTCCGCTCTCGTATCCCGAAGTGCTCTCCACCGAAGAGATGGCCCGACTTCTCAAAGCAGCTCGCACACGGACCTGGCATGGCACACGAAATCATGCCCTCATCGCGATGTTCTGCGATACCGGTCTGAGACTGAGCGAGCTGATCAGCTTGAGCGTAGATGATATCGATCTGAATGCGTTGGCCGTCCGGGTCCGTCACGGGAAAGGCGGGAAAGAGCGCCGCGCTTACATCGGCTGCACGTTGGCCCGATCTCTCCGCCGCTGGATCGAGATTCGCCCTTTCGCACCAGGTTCCTCCGCACTCTATTGCACCACGAATGGACGCAGACTCGACAAGCGAAACGTGGCGCGAATCATCGATCGCGTGGCAGTCAGAGCTGGCCTTGGAGATCGGCGCGTCCATCCGCACATGCTGCGGCATTCCTTTGCAACGCACTACATCCAGAACGGAGGCGATCCGTTCAGCCTGCAGGGGATTCTCGGTCACTCCGACATCAAGACGACCATGATCTACGTCAACCTCGCCGGAGTGGGGCTGCAGGAGGCACACGCACGGGCGAGTCCGGTGGACCGCCTCTCGCGCTAAGTTCATGTTTTCATGTGTTCTCCTAGGCTCATTCCTCCCCACCTTGGTATGCACAGTGAGGCACCATCTTGTTCTACAGCGCCAGAAAGGGTCTGCAGAACAAGCACTTAGTGGAAGATCGCGGGAAACAGCTCATCACTGCACAAGGAGTCCAGATTACAGAAAAGAAGAGTAGTGGCTATACTAGCCACAAACATGTCACGCACAACACAGATCATACTCATGGCTCTTGCTGTCCTTCTCCTTGTGGCGATGGGGGGTTGGCGACTACACATTTCGAGGGTAGGCGTGCTTGAGCACCGGCTTTTGGATGCCGAATGGCAACTCGAGCAATCCCGGAAGAACCTGAGAGCATCTGTACTCGAAGCATATGAGCTGTGCCAGAGCACGATGCGTAGGTATGGGGAACTGCCTCTCTACTCCTACACCCTGTACAAGACAAAGATCTCGTCAAGTGGCAGCGATGTAGAGATCGCATTCATTGAAGTCGTCCTAGGGGACTCTGGTCACCTCACCGATGATCAGCTGCTCGCGATGGCAGAGAAGATAGCTGCCAACTTCGTCCTGGTAGAGGGTCAACCAAAGGCTATCCTTTTCAGCTTCTGGAACGACGAGACATCACGCGAGCGTCACTACACGAGTTCGGCAACAGTTGCATGGGCGCCCTTCGGCGACGTAACGAAGGCTTCGATCGCTTCAGCAGAGGACTACTCTGCCCACGAGTACAGAGTGCTACTAAATAGCACCGATAGACCTTCGGTCTTCATCCCTCCCTCACGGACTACGCTGGCATCCGATCAAGACATCTACTTCGAACTGGTCGAAATGCAGGACAGAATCCCTGAATGGGACTCCCAATACCAAGAGAAGAACCAGACAGCGAAGGAGGAGATTGCCCGGAAGTATGGTCTCACGATGGGGCAACTCAATGACATCATCCACAAAGGAGTGATTGAGTTCTGGCCGACCCCCACACCTCCGTAATACAGCCCGAACAGCTGGCA
>Ga0272441_10000992_pt1 | contig 61287 bp, 65 predicted proteins | sample SSMProp6N_FD_193582 | JGI IMG/M metagenome (GOLD analysis project Ga0272441, IMG submission 193582) | Marine sediment archaeal communities from Little Sippewissett salt marsh, Falmouth, MA, United States - SSM-Prop-6N | ecosystem: Environmental > Aquatic > Marine > Wetlands > Sediment ...
TACCAAAGACAACATCAAGAAACTATCTAATCAGGATATTCTATTTTCTATTCTCTGTATTATTTTACAATCTCTGGTTACTTGCAGATATTCTAATTTGGATGTCTATATTTGGAGAAGTAGGACAAGATCATCTGATTACATCAAAGTATTTTGGCACTATTCTCTACAATATTGATCCCGGAGGATAACCTGCAATAATTTATCTTTTTATTATTCGACTTTTGTATTAATTTAAAATAGGTTTGAGTCTTATAAATTATCTATTATATCTATTGTTTTGTTGTTTTTCCCCTTATAAAACACCTTATTTTTGTAAGAAAGCGAGTAAGATATGGTCAATTTTTTAGATTTCGACAGTTATAAATTCTACTTTCGGAACTACTTTTTTCTACATAACATTTATATATTATATCTTTTATGCGTAACTTCCTGATCTATACCAGACATATTGGGCAATTCAAAAAGCTGAATCCCATTATCAACACAACCAGAGAAAATTGTTTTTGGTTGTATTGTGAAATGTCACGGTTAAGATACATTGAATCATGGTTATAGATCTTTACATAAAAAGTATCATATAAAACAAATGAGGGTATATTATGCCTAATAGACATCATCCAAGAAGAGGATCAATGGGCTTTTCGCCACGTAAAAGAGCAAGAGCTGAAACGCCGCATATTAAAAGCTGGCCAGAAGGTGGAGATAAACCAAAAATACAGGGGTTTTTAGGTTATAAAGCTGGTATGACCCATGCCCATATAGTTGATTATCGTCCAACCTCTACAACTTCAGGAAGAGAAGTAGTTATGCCTGTATCTGTTGTTGAAACACCACCTATAAAAATAGCTGCTGTTAGAGCTTATGAAAAAACAATTCATGGTTTTCAGACAATAGGTGAAATATGGGCTGATAAACTTGATGCTGAACTTTCAAAAAGAATATCAATCCCAAAAAGTAAGAAACAAAAGAAGAAAAACTGGGATTTTCTAAAAGATGCTGATGAAATAAGAGTAATTGTATACAGTCAGCCTAAACTTGTAACTGGTATTCCAAAGAAAACACCTGAGATACGTGAATTTCGTATTGGCGGTGGAACAATTGATGAGAAAATCAAATATGCAAAGGATATCTTAGGTAAGGAAGTTAAGATCAATGATGCTTTAAAAGAAGGAGATATGATTGATACAATAGCTGTTACAAAAGGAAAAGGATTCCAAGGTCATGTACAAAGATGGGGTGTAAAACTTTTGACACATAAAAATAGTAAACATAGACGTATGATTGGAACAGCTGGATCATGGCATCCAAATTGGATACAATCAACTGTACCCCAAGCAGGGCAAATGGGATATCATCAAAGAACTGAATATAATAAACGTATTTTAAAAATAGGTGACAATGGAGAAGAAATAACACCATCTGGTGGTTTTACTCATTATGGAAATATTCGAAATAGCTATATTCTTCTTCATGGTTCAATACCAGGCCCTACTAAAAGACTAGTAAGCCTGCGTGATGCAGTTCGATATCAACGTGGTGTTGAAGTAAAGAAACCAGAGATTAGTTATATTAGTACTACTAGTAAACAGGGGGTGTAAAATAGATGACAAAGGTAAACATATATGGTGTTGATGGTAAGCAGAATGGTCAGTTAGATCTACCAGATGTTTTTGATACTCCGTTTAGACCTGATGTAATCAAAAAATCATTTAACATTCATCAATCAAATAAAAGACAGCCTTATGGTACATCAAAATTAGCTGGTTTAAGACATGCAACAGCTAGCGTTGGAAAAGGCCGTGGTATGAGCCGTGTTCCAAGGCTTACTCAAGGTAGACGTGCAGCGCTTGCACCATGTGTAGTTGGTGGAAGAAGAGCACATCCACCAAAAGCAGAGAGAAACTGGAAGGAGAAAATAAATAAAAAAGAAAAAACACTTGCAAGAAACAGTGCTATCGCTGCTACAAAAGAAAAAGAGATAGTAGGAGATCGTGGCCATAAATTTAAAGATAGCATAACACTCCCAGTTGTAATTGATGATAAAATAGAAAAATCAAAGAAAACAAAAGATGTGATAAAGGCATTTGAAAAAATAGGTATATATGATGATATACTACGTGCTACAAATGGAAAACATATTCGTGCTGGACGAGGTAAAACACGTGGTCGTAGATACAAAACTCCTAAATCACTTTTAATTGTTACAACAAATGAGAAATTTATGAAAACATCTGCAAATCTAACAGGTGTTGATATTGTTCATCCTAAACATTTAAATGTTACACATTTAGCACCTGGTGGAGATCCAGGTAGGCTAACTGTTTTTACAAAGGAATCACTTAAAATCATAGGAGGTGCAAAATAAACATGGATCCCTATGATATTATACTTCATCCATATGTTACAGAGAAAACAATGAATCTTATGGAGAAAAATAATGCTCTTGAATTTGTTGTTAGAAGATCATCTGATAAGAAACAGATTAAAGATGCGATTGAAGAGATGTTTGAGGTAAAATTAGTAGATGTTAATACTAAAATTACTAAAAATGGTAAACATGCAATTGTAAGATTCGCACCTGAGTTTAAAGCAGAAGATATTGGAATGAGGATTGGTATATTCTAAAGGAGATATGATTTATGGGTAAAAGACTTATACAGCAGAGACGTGGGCGAAACAAGGGCCATTTCAAAACACCATCTCACAGGTTCCGTGGCAGAGTTAAATATCAACAGAATAGTGAGAATTTCAAAGGTGTTGTAGAGGATATAATTCATGATCCTGGTCGCACTGCACCTCTTGTATTAATCAGACTTAATGATAACTCAAAGGTTCATATGATCGCCACTGAAGGGATAAAAGTTGGTGATGAAATAACTTATTCTGAGGATAAATCAAAAGTTGAACGTGGAAATATACTCCCAGTAGGTCAGATACCAGAGGGAGTTCCAGTAAATAATATTGAAATTAAACCAGGCGATGGTGGAAAACTTGTTAGATCCGCTGGTAACAATGCAACAGTTGTCTCTCATGATAAAACAAAAACTGTGATTCAACTACCATCAGGTCAGTTTAAAACAGTAAAAAGTGATTGTCGTGCAACTATTGGAGTTCTTGCTGGTGGCGGTCGTGGTGATAAACCATTTGTAAAAGCTGGTAAAAAATTCATTGCATCTAGGGCACGTGGTAAACAATACCCAATTGTTCGTGGTGTTGCAATGAACGCAGTTGCTCATCCACATGGTGGTGGTGGACATCAACATGTTGGAAAACCATATACTGTTAAACGTGGAGCAAGCCCCGGTCGTAAAGTTGGAAGTATAGCTGCAAAGCGTACAGGGAGGAAATAAATAGATGGCTGCGAAAAAAGGTTTTAAATCTTCTTCAAGAAGTAGGAGAAAAGCACGTAGGAAGAAGATTGAGATTAAAAAGAAAGAGTTTAGATATCGTGGTCTTACTCTTGAAGAAATTCAAAAGCTATCAATTGAAGAGCTTATGCCTCTACTGCCTTCAAGGGTTCGAAGGAGCCTTAAAAGAGGTTTTACAGTGAAGCAAAACAAACTCTATAATGATATTATTAAATCTCAGAAAGGTGATACAATCAGAACTCATTGTAGGGATATGCCTGTTCTTCCAAGTTTTGTTGGACATACTATATATATTCATGACGGTAAAGAATTTCAAAGAGTAAAAATTGAGGCTGATATGATCGGTCATTACCTTGGAGAGTTTGCACTCACACGTAAATCTGTAAAGCATACTGGCCCTGGTGTAGGAGCGACTAGGTCATCTAAGTTCATGCCGCTTAAATAATTGAGGATTAAATATGAAATATTCAACAGAATCAGACCCGGATAAAACCGCTAAAGCATTTGGATATGAGATGCATTGTTCATTAAAGGATAGTCAGAACCTTGCATATGCTATTCGTGGGAAAAAAGTTGATTGGGCTAAGAAATATCTACAAGAAATTGTTGATATGAAGAGACCCCTTCCAGCTGTTTTCCATAATAATAAAAGAGCCCATCAGAAAGGAATTGGCCCTGGCAGTTTCCCACAAAAAGCAGCTCGTTATATGCTTAAAACTCTTGAAAACGCAGAAAACAACGCTGAATACAAAGGTTTTGATATTGAAAATATGAAGATAATACATATTAGTGCATATGGTGGTAGAGTAATCCGTGGTATTATGCCTCGTGCTCAGGGTCGAGCTACTGATAAAAATACTCATACTACAAATGTTGAAATTATATTAGAAGAGGTTGACTAAATGACTGGTGAACGTAAATTCATAAGGGAAAATACAAATAGGATACTAATCAAAGAGTTCCTACTTAAAGAAATAGAAGGAGCTGGATTTGGTGGTATGAACATTCAACGTACACCAATGGGTACAAGAATTAATATTGTTGTTGAGCGGCCTGGTATGGTAATTGGAAAAGGCGGATCAAAAATTAAAGCACTTACAACTAGTATTAAAGAAAAATTCGAGGTTGACAACCCTCAGATAGAAATAGAAGAAGCAGGAGCAAGATCCTCTCTTAACGCTCAGATCATGGCAGAAAAACTTGCTGAAGCACTTCAACGTGGATGGCATTTCAGACGTGCTGGACATTCAACCGTTCGTAGGATCATGGATGCTGGTGCTAAAGGATGTCAGGTGATAATCGCGGGTAAACTTACTGGTGCTCGTCATAGAACAGAGAAATTTACTCAGGGCCATGTTAAATATTGTGGAGAGACAGCTCGTGAAGTTATGGATATCGGTTATGCTGTTGCAAAACTAAAAGCAGGTGTTCTAGGTGTGAAAGTACGTATTATGAAACCTGATTCAAAACTACCTGATGAGATTAAAATTATTATTCCAAAATCAGAAAAAGAAGAAACAGAAAAAGTAAAAAAGAAAGAGGAAAAACCAAAAGAAAAGAAACAAACACCTATCACAAAACTTAAAGATATACCTGGTGTAGGTCCAAGTGTTATTAAAAAGTTTGAAAAAGCTGGTTTTAAATCACTTGAGGAAATCTATGATACAGATGTAGAAGATCTATCATCAATTGATGGAATCGGTATGAAAACAGCTGAAAACATTGTAAAAGAACTTAGAAAAATTATTAAGGAAGGTTGATGAAAAATGGTTCTTAAAGCAAAAGATATAAGAGAACTTTCACCTGAAGAAAGATCAGAAAAATTATTAGAGTTAAAAAGTGAACTTATGCATGAGCGAGGAGTTGCAGCAATGGGAGGTAGCCCTCCTAGCCCTGGTAAAATAAGGCAGCTGCGTATGACTATTGCAAAACTTCTTACTATCATGCGGGAGGAAGGAGAAAAATAAATGAGCGACATATGTGAAGTATGTGGTCTACCTAAGGAGATATGTGTCTGCGAGGATATTGCACGTGAGCAACAAAAAATCACGATCGCAGTAGATAGACGTCGTTATGGGAAGATGATGACCATCATAGATGGAATTGATTCTCATGAACTTGACATGGATGCTTTGATTACAAAACTTAAATCAAAATGTGCATGTGGCGGTACTATAAAAGACGGTAAAATCGAGCTCCAAGGGGATCATAGAAACCGTGTTAAAGAAACCCTTGAAAACATGGGTTTCACAGTTGAAGTAATGTAAAATAAAAGATAAGACGGGTTCAATAATAAGATAGCAAATGAGTTGGATCTCATACAAAATAAAGAAAAATAGATTAGGCCTTAAAAATACAGATAGAAAATTGTTTTTTAAGGGTTTATAGCTTGGAGATCTAATATGAATAAAAAAGAGCTTATGCGTGATGAACTCATCGGACTTCCCGTTAAAATAATAAGTTCACAGGATCCCAGATGGGATAATAAAGAAGGTGTGATAGTTGATGAGACAAAAAACACCTTCATAATAAAGATAGATGATAAAGAAAAAAGGATTGCAAAAAACATTGCAGTCTTTGAGTTCATATATGATGATAAAAAAATTAGGATAAATGGTAAAGAAATAATGTATCGACCTGAAGATCGGATTAAGAAAATTAGATAAAAAAAATATTAGACTGATGGTGAAATGTAACTATGGCTGAAAAAAAACAAACTGCAAGAAACATTGGAATAAATGTTAAACCTCCAGAAGAAATCTGTGAGGATGTAAACTGTCCATTTCATGGTAAACTACCTGTTCGTGGTCAGATTATAACTGGAACAGTTCTAGCAAAAAAGATGGATAAATCTGTTCTTGTAAAAAGAGAATACTCAAATTATGTGAAAAAATATGAGCGTTATGAGAAAAGAACATCGAAATATTCAGCTCATCTGCCACCATGTATCAAGGTCGAATCTGGTGATAAGGTGAGAATTGCTGAATGTAGGCCTCTTAGTAAAACAGTTTCATTTGTATTAATTGAGAAGATAAAATAATGGTTTAAGGGTGAACGAATAATGAAAGGAATAGCTGGACGGCAGATGAAAGGACTACCTGTTGGTGCAAGGCTCGAGTGTATTGATAATACTGGAGCTAAGATTGTACAAATCGTTATGACTCCTAAAATTAAGGGTACACACAGGCGTTATCCTGCAGCTGGAATTGGTGATATGGTTATTATCACTGTAAAGAAAGGAGCTGTTGATATGAGAAGGCAACTTCTTAAAGCAGTTATTGTACGTCAGAAAAGACCATTTAGAAGATCAGATGGTACAATGGTACAATTTGAGGATAATGCAGCTGTTATTGTTACAGACACTGGTGAGACAAAAGGGTCAATGATTAAAGGGCCAGTTGCACTAGAAGCAGCTGAACGTTGGCCTAGGATTGCTGCTACAGCATCTATAATAATTTGAGGTTTTGATAATATGATGAAATCAAAAAACCCTGGTAAACAAAGAAAAAGATACTATAATGCCCCTCTTCATAAGAAACGTAAGTTTCAATCAGCTCATCTTGATGAGAAACTACTATTGAAATATGATCGTAGATCAGCTCCTATTGTAAAAGGAGATACTGTTAAAGTTATGAGAGGTAGCTATAAGGGACATGAGGATAAAATTGTTAAATCTCATGTTAAAAAGAATACCGTTGAAATTGAAGGGCTTTTTTTAACAAAAGCAGATGGAAATAAAATTCCAAAACCAATCAGACCAAGTAACCTTCTTATCACTAAGCTTAATCTTACTGATCGTTGGAGAAGAAAAATTCTCGAACGAGAACTATCAGAAGAAACTAAAAAAGAAATTGAAGCTGAAGCGAAAGAACAAATTCGTGAAGTAAAAGAAGAAGAAAAAAGACGTCTAGCTGAAGAAAAAGCAAAAGAAGAAGCAGCTTTGAAAGAAGAACAAGAAGCAGAGGAATCCAAGGAAGAATCTGAAGATAAAAAAGAACCAGTTGAAAAGAAAGAACCATCTAAAGAAAAAGCAAAGCCAAAGGAAGATACAAAGGAAAAACCTGTTGAAAAAACAGTTAAGAAAACTGATGAGAAAAACAAAGAACCTGTAAAGAAAACAACCAAGAAAGAACCAGTAACTTCTAAGAACACTGAGGATAAAAAACCTAGTAAAACATCTGTTAAATCTGAGAAGAAGGAGACAAAAAAACCTGCTGCTAAAACAGCTAAAAAGGAAGTGAAAAAAGATGAGTAAACATCTTAAAAGATTAAATGCACCTAGAACAATTCGTATTAACCGTAAAGAAAGAACCTGGACTGTTAGATCAAACCCGGGTAAACATCCTTTGAAAAAATCTATACCACTTGGGCTTCTTATCAGAGATTATCTTAAGCTTTCTGATAATCTTTCTGAGTCTAAAAACATTATTTCAAATGGAGAAGTACTAGTAGATGGAGTAGTTTATAAGGATTATAAATACCCAGTTGGACTTATGGATGTTATTAGTATTCCTAAGTTAAAACAGGATTATCGTGTTCTTTTTGATCGTCGTGGTAAACTTGTTCTTGTATCAATTACAAGTAATGATGCCAAATGGAAACTTTGTCGCGTTGAAAATAAAAAAATCATAAAAGATGGTAAAATCCAGATTAACCTTCATGATGGTCAGAACATGATTGTCAAAAAAGATGAATATAAGACAGGTGATGTATTAAAAATTAGTTTTAAAGACAAAAAAATTGATGATGTTTATAGTTTTGAGGAAAAAACTGTTTCAATGATTACTGGTGGTAGCCATATTGGTGAAATAGCAAATATTTCAAATATTGAAATTGTTCCAAGTAGTAAACCAAATCTTGTAAAAATGAAAGGGGAAAACGAGTTTTCAACACTTAAGGATTATGTTTTTTGTATTGGAAAGACAAAACCAACTATTTCTCTTCCTGAGGTGAAGGTACAATGAGTCCGGATAAGAAAAAACCAGTGAAGGCAAAAAAGACTGTTAAGAAATCAAAGGATTACAAAAAACTATTTAGACCTCAGATTGACAAAATTGTTGTAAACATTGGTGTGGGTGAAGCAGGTGAAAGACTTAAAAAAGCAGAGACTGTGATAAAACAACTCACAGATCATAAACCTGTTCAGACTCTCTCAAAGACAACTAATAAAGATCTTGGTCTTCGTAAACGTATGCCAATAGGTTGTAAAGTTACACTTCGTGGTTCTGATGCTGATAACTTTTTAAAACAGGCTCTTGCAACTCGTGAAAATAAGATGGCTGATTACTCTTTTGATGACCAAGGGAATCTATCATTTGGTATACCTGATCATACACTTTTTACATCTATGAAATATGATCCAAATATCGGTATTTTTGGAATGGATGTATGTATTACGATGAAAAAACCTGGTTATCGTATTAAACATAGAAGGATTAAAAAGACTAGAGTACCACATAGACATCGTGTTAAAAGAGATGAGACAATTAGTTTTTTCTCAGATGAATATAAAGTGGAGGTCATACAATGAAGATAAAAAAACCAAAGAAGACATATGGCCGGATAGAAGGCTGTGAAAGATGCGGAAGGAAGAGAGGGTTGATTAGAGCTTATGGGCTTCATATATGCCGTCAGTGTTTCAGAGAAAAAGCTGAAGAAATGGGGTTTAGGAAATATTCATAAGGTTATTTATTGGAGGAATTTAGATTTATGTTAAATGATCCACTTGCAAATGCGCTTTCAATGATTAAAAATGCAGAGTTAAAAGGGAAAGATACATGTGATATTCAACCTTCGTCAAAGCTGATCGGTGGTGTACTTAATCTTTTAAAACAAAAGGGTTACATCGGTGAGTTTGAGTTTATTGATGATGGTAAAGCAGGAATGTTTAAGGTTAAACTTATTGGTAGTATCAACAACTGTGGTGTTATTAAACCACGTTATCCTATTAAACGTGATGATCTTGAAAAATGGGAGTCAAGGTACCTTCCGGCTCAGCATTTTGGAATGCTTATTATTACCACTACTAAAGGTATTGTTTCCCATGATGAAGCTAGGAACAATGGTGTTGGAGGAAAACTATTAGCTTATGTATACTAAGAGGTGAAAAAAAGTATGTCAAAGATTCCAGATATAAATGAAGAAATCAATATACCCGATGGTGTAAAAGCTGAATATAATGATAATGCCTTAAGCATATCTGGTGAGAAAGGTAGTCTCATGCGTGTTTTTAATCATCCACATGTTAATGTCAAGGTTTCAAATAATAAGATAATTATTAGCTGTAAAAACCCAAGGAGAAAAGAAAAAGCAATTTCCTATACTTTTGTGTCTCATATTAAAAATATGATACATGGTGTTTTAAAAGGTTATGAATATAAGATGAAAACTGTTTTTTCACATTTTCCAATTAAAACAAATGTTGAGGGAGATGAGTTTTTAATACAAAATTTTCTAGGGGAACGAAGCCCAAGACGTGCTAAGATCCTTGAGGGTGTAAAAGTTGAATCTAAAGGTGATGATGTAACAGTAACAGGTATTGACAAGGAGAAAGTAGGACAGACCGTTGCAAACATTGAACGAGCAACTGCTGTGAAAAAAAGAGATATACGTGTATTTCAGGATGGAGTATATAGAACTATGAAAGCTAGGAGGGACTAAAAAAATATGGCTAAAAAAGATATGATCAAAAAACTTACATCTATAAAGGGTATCGGTGATGCAAAAGCAGAGTCTATAATTGATTCTGGTTTTGATTCTGTTGAGAAGATTTCAAAGGCAAAAACAAGTGATCTTACAAAAATCGATGGTATAAATGATGAACTAGCTGATCTTATTATAAAGGAAATTAAAACATCTGATAAGAAAACACAAGTAAAACCAAAAGAAGTAAAAGAAAAGGAAAAGACAGCAGCAGGAAAAAAAGATAATACAGAGAAAAAACAAGAAAAACAGCTGAAAAAACCAAAAAAAGAACCAGTTAAAACTGAGAAGAAGAAAGAAAAAACAAAAGAAGAACCAAAGGAAGAAAAGAAATCTTTTACTCCAAAAAAGAAGGCAAAACTCACTGATGAAATAAAAGTTAATCTTGAGAAAAGAAAGGATATTAAGAAACGTACTCCAAATTTCTTACGTGAGGAATGGTATCGGTATAAACGTATTCCAAAGAACTGGAGGAGGCCTGATGGTCTTCATTCAAAGATGAGAATTAATCTTAAATATAGACCTAGCAGGGTTCGTGTTGGTTATAGAGGGCCAAAAAAAGTACGTGGTCTTCATCCATCAGGTTTTGAAGAAGTAATGGTTTACAATGTTAAGGATCTTGAGAAGATAAACCCTGATACACAGGCAGCGCGAATAGGTGGCACAGTAGGGACAAGGAAGAGAACTGAAATTGAGAAAAAAGCCGAAGAGTTAGATATTAGGCTTCTAAATATTTGAGGGTGAAAAGTTCTATGAGTGATTTAAGGAATCAACGAAGGATGGCATCAGATATTCTAAAATGTGGTAAGAATAGAATATGGATGGATCATGATAGAATTGATGAAATCGCAAAAGCAGTTACAAAAGAAGACATCAGAATTCTAATTAAAGGTAAAGCGATAAAAGCTAATCAGAAGGCAGGTATCAGTAGTTATCGTAAGAGATATAATGCTCTTCAGAAGAAGAAAGGTAGACGTAAAGGACATGGTTCAAGGAAAGGTGCTAAATATGCAAGGCTACCTAAGAAGGAAAGATGGATTAAAACAATTCGTCCTATACGTGCAACACTTAGGAATCTTCGTGATGATAAAAAGATTGATAAGACGACTTTTTGTAAATATTACCGTAAGGCAAAAGGTGGCGAGTTTAGAAGTAAACATCATCTTGTCACACATCTAGTTTCAGATGGTATCATTAAAAAGGAGGATGTTAAGAAATGAAACAAGGACCACGTTATATTGTAAAGACTAGACGTCGAAGAAATGGTATAACTGATTATAAAAAAAGACTTCGTCTTCTTCGTTCACATAAAACACGTATTGTAATTAGAAAATCAAATAAACACATTCAGGTGCAGTTCATAGATTATGATGAGACCGGTGATAAAATAGTTAGTTCATCGATTTCTAAAGAGCTTATATCAAAATATAAATGGACGCATTCCACTGTGTCAACACCTGCTGCGTATCTTACTGGCCTTCTGGCTGGTAAAAAAGCAGCTGATGAAAAGATAACAGAGGGTGTACTTGATATTGGACGTCAGGTTCCAACTAAAGGTGGAGTACTTTTCGCCGCTTTAAAGGGTATTGTTGATTCTGGTATCGATGTTCCTTTTGATGAAGGGAAAATCCCTGATGAAGAAAGAATTAAAGGTGGTCATATTGATGATAAAATATCTCAATCATTTGAAAAAACAAAAAAACAAATCACTGGGGGTAAATAATGGCAAAGAGAAAATCAGGTCCATCTAGGAAAAGAAGAAGTCGTGAACCAAAAACTATTGAATGGAACCCGAAGACTAAACTTGGAAGGATGGTTAAAGAAGGTAAAATTACTTCTATGTCAGAAGCACTTGTTTCTGGTCTTCCATTTAGAGAACCAGAGATCGCTGATGTTTTATTATCTGAAATTGATGATGAAGTAATTGATGTAAACATGGTTCAACGTATGACTGATAGTGGACGTCGTGTAAAATTCGTGATAACTGTTGCTGTTGGTAACAATGATGGATATGTTGGTCTTGGACAAGCTAAAGGTAAAGAAGTTGGTAATAGTATCCGTAAAGCTATTGATAATGCAAAACTTAATCTTATTGAGATCCGTCGTGGATGTGGATCATGGGAATGTGGATGTGGAAAGCCTCATACTGTTCCATTTGCAATAACTGGTAAATCCGGTAGTGTCGAAATAACACTTAAGCCTGCTCCACATGGAATAGGTCTTGCAACTGGTAATGTTGCAAAAAAAATACTTACTCTTGCTGGTATTAGTGACTGCTGGGCTTTTACACGTGGTAAGACAAGGACTACTGTTAATTATGCAAAAGCTGTTTTTAGTGCACTTGAACAAAACGCTGAGATGCGTATAATGCCTGATCAGAAAACAAAAATTGGTATTAAAAAAGGGATTGTAAACATTCAGAAAAAAGAAGAAGAACAACCTGAGAATCAAGATGATGTTAAGGAGGCGAAATAATTATGGCATATGCAGCGGTAAGGCTTAGAGGACTTGTTAATGTAAACCCTGATATTAGAAAAACACTTGAACTACTTAATCTAACACGTGTGAATCATTGTGTGTTAATTCAGAAAAACCCTACAACTGATGGTATGCTTCAGGTTGTAAAAGATTTTATCACATGGGGCGAAATTGATAAGAAAACGCTTAAAAATCTGATTGAAAAACGTGGACGTATGATTGGTGATAAAAAACTTACAGATGCAGATATTAAAAACTCTACATCTTATGATAATGTTGATAAACTATCTGATGCTATTATTTCTGATAAGTTTAAATATAAAGATATTTCTAATGTTAAACCAATCTTTAGGCTTAGCCCAGCTAAAAATGGCCTTAAAAGTATAAAAAGGCCTTATAATAAAAAAGGATCAGTTGGGTATCGTGGTAATGATATAAACAAGCTTTTAGAGAAAATGATATAAATAACATTAGTATTTTTTCCAAAAATTATTTATATCCCAGTGTTTTTATTATAAGAATGATTATGAGGGGGCATATAATTAAAGATGGAAGAAGAAACATTATATAATATTGAAATTCATAAGGATGACAATGGGAGATACCTTGGGAAACTTTTTTCAGATGTCGATGGTGAAAAAGAGTTTAAAAACGAGCATCTTGATAAGCTTCTAAGAGATATGACAATTGATATGCAGCTTGCACTTGATGAGTTTTCAAATAGAAGTACCATGTTTACAGATGATACTACTACCACAAAATAAAGAGAAAATACAAGATATTATAGTATTTTTCTTTATCTTTTTTATTTTAATCTTATAAAAAAAGGGTTTTTAAGAGTAATCTTTTTAAATGTTTCTGTTATTTGGTGGTTCTAATTTGTTAAATAAAACATGGTGAATAAATTTGGACAATAAATATACAAGATTTGAAAAAGCAAGGATTATTGGTGCTAGGGCACTGCAGATATCAATGGGTGCTCCATCTCTTATTAAAATTCCTAAAGGAGTAATATTTCCAATTGATATAGCAATGATTGAGTTTAAAGAAGATGCAATACCAATAACTGTTAAAAGATATGGAGAATAAGAAAAAATATTTGGTTGTTTATTATTTTTAATGGAATAAGTGTGATTTATGGCTGAAGAATCTAAAGAAACAAAAAAAGAAGTTGAAGAAACATCTGATAAGGCAAAAACTGAGGAAGTAAAAGAAGTTAAAAAAGAGGAGATAAAAGAAGATAACGATATGATGGTGACAGAAGAAATATATATGACTTCTGGTGCACATATTGGTACACGTCAGAAAACATCTGATATCAAAGATTTCATATATAAGGTTAGAAACGATGGGCTTTATATTATAGATGTTAAAAAAACAGATGAAAGAATTCGTATGGCATCTAAGTTTATTAATAATTTTGATCCAGGAAACGTACTAATTGTTAGTGTCCGTCAGTATGGTAAAAAACCAATAAAACTTTTATCTAAATATACTGGTGTTCAGGTTCTTGATGGCAGGTTTAGACCAGGTACTCTTACTAATCCGAATTCAAAGGGGTATATTGAACCAGATCTACTAATTTTAACTGATCCTTTAGCTGATGCTCAAGCTCTTCATGAAGCAAAAAACATAGGTATACCTGTTGTTGGTCTTTGTGATACAAATAATGAGTCAAAATATCTTGATCTTGTGATTCCAACAAATAATAAGGGTCGTAGGGCTCTTGCTCTTGTATATTGGCTTTTAACTCGTGCTATACTTAAAGAACAAGGGAAAATCAAGAAATATGATGATTTTGAACTAAAACTTGAGGATTTCGAAGCTGACATATAAAAAATTTATTTTTTTAATTATTTTATTAAACTAGAATATTCATACCACCAAAAAAAACTAAGTAGTTAAACAATATAAAAAAAAATCTTTTTAGGAGTAAAAAGGATTTGCAGGAAAAAATAAATGATAATATAATCCTTGTTGGAACAGCACATATATCAGAGGATAGTGTAAAAGAGGTTAAAGATACAATAGACAAATACAAACCTGATATAGTAGCTGTTGAACTATGTAAAAGAAGATATGATGCAATTACTAATAAGGATTCATGGGAGGAAAAACCAATTACTCATCTTCTCAAAGGTAATAATGCTTATTTTATGCTAGCTCAAACATTTCTTGCATCTATTCAGCGTAAACTTGGTAAAGAATATGGTGTGGAACCAGGCTCTGAGATGATAGCTGCAGTTGATATTGCAAAAGAAAAAAAAATAGATGTAGCTTTAGTTGACCGTGATATTTCAGTAACATTGAAACGTGCATGGAAGAAGATGGGTTTTAGAGAGAAAATGCATCTTATCTGGGAGTTTTTAAAAGCAATAGTTGGTTTTGATGAAGAAGAACTTGAAGAATTAGATCTGGAAGAGTTGATGGATCAGGATGTAATAAGCCAGCTGATGGAAGAATTCGGTGAAATGGCTCCTAGTGTAGCAACTGTTCTTATCCATGAGCGTGATAAATATATTGCAAAAAAAATCCTTGAAGCATCAAAGAAGGGTAGGGTTGTAGCTGTTGTTGGCGCAGGTCATATGCAGGGGATTAAAAAACATATTAATAGTGGTAAACTTGATGAAGTTGATATAAAGGAACTTGAATATGTTCCAAAGAAAAAATTTAGTATTTTAAAAGCTGTCGGTTATGCGATACCTGTTGTTTTTGCTGCACTTATTATATTTGGTTTTTATACAAAAGGTACTGAACTAGTTCTCTCTATGTTTTTATGGTGGTTTTTGATTAATGGTGTTTTTTCAGCAATTTTTACTGCTATTGCACGTGGTCATATTTTATCAATTCTAACGGCGTTTATCGCAGCACCTATTACATCACTTAATCCTGCTGTTGCTGCTGGATGGGTTGCAGGATATGTAGAAGCTAAGATGCGTACTCCTAAAATCAAGGATTTCAAGGAGATTAGTAAGATGGATAGCCTTCGTGATTTCTGGAATAACCGTGTGATACGTCTTCTTATGGTTGTAGCTCTTGCGAATCTTGGTAGTATGATTGGTACAATTATTGCTTTTCCATATCTGATAGGTCTTTTAGGATAAAAAAAATTTAATGTTTCTTAAAAAAGTTTTTATAGTCAAAACCATAAATAATTTGTAGGATAATGAAATATTTGGATATATAAAAGGGTGATTCATAGTTTTGGATAAGGAGAGAAAGATTTATACTTCGTTTCATGACATCCCACCTCGGGAATATATGTATTTTCCAAGAGGGACAATTGAACAAGGGAAACCTGGTAAATTTAGTAGAATTGAGCTGTCTCATCTGATAATATCGATGGGTGTTTTAACATTATCATTTGCACTTGTTATAAGTGGTAATAGTCTTTTAAATGGTTTTAGAAACATTGATTTATTACCTATGGGCCTTCTTTTTTCTTCTCTTGGTATTTTTACTGCTTTTTTCTTCCATGAGATGAGTCATAAGTTTATGGCGCAAAGATATGGTCTTTGGGCTGAATATCGTATGTTTCCAATGGGTTTGTTGTTAGCTGTTTTTTTAGCTCTTTTTACTGGTTTTGTATTTGCTGCACCTGGTGCTGTTATGTTTAGAGGTAGCTCCCGTGGTTTTGAAACAGGTCGTATTGCTATGGCTGGTCCTCTTGCAAATATTATTATCGCAGGTGTTTGCTTTATTCTTTATAGTTTTGTTTTTTTTGAAACAGATTTTGCTAGTATTTTTGGTTTTATATTTTTTATTAATGCTTTTCTTGCTACTTTTAATCTTATACCTTTTGGCCCTCTTGATGGTATTAAAATTATTAGATGGAATATTAATATCTGGATTGTTATGTTTATTTCAGCGGTTTTTTTAATGGTTTTATCTTTTCAAAGGATTTCTGGAGTTGGTTTTTTTTAGTTAATTATTGTCAAAAAAAATAAAAAAATTTATATATTAAGATAATTACATTTATATATTATAATATATAATATTATTATTGAAACTAAAAGTAATTACTTGGGGTTGTAAAAAAAGATGCATAAAAAATTGGTTTCATATAGCATTATCATTATAATGTTATTTACAGTTTTTAATTCAATTTATTATGTTTCTTCAGAGGAAAACGATATTTTTGTAACCCCTGATTTTAAATATTATAAAAAAATTGATATACCAATAGATACGGGTCTTACTCAAGCTAAATATCAACCAATTGATATAAGAATTATTTTTAACAACACATGCTGGGCAAAAAATAGTGAGAAACATTCAATTAGGATTAAATGCCTTAAAAATAACATATGGTATGAACTTGAATCCCAGATATATGATTTAATACATATAGAAAATAACATTATATCTGAATGTAAAATAGTTTTTTTAATACCTGAATACGCTGATGGGTCAGAGGAATACTATGTTTTTTATGATGATTTAGAAAAAACTGGTCCTAACTATGACGATAGAGTGAAAATCACTGATTCCTATGAAGAAAGAAAACCAATTACAGGTATTTATCTTAGATCATATTATTATGAGATAACCCAGGAAGGCCAAATAATATTTGCAATAGCCTATGATGGTACAAGTATTGATGATAAACTATGTCAGGATGTTACAAAATTAAAACCTAATGCAAAAGATACTAGATATTCTAATGGAGATAAACTTGCTGGTTTTAAATTCATTTATTGGTTCCAAGTAAAAACTGAGGATGGAGAATGGGATTGGGTTGATGATCCTATTGAAGCAGATAATATGCTTGAAAAAAAGATCCTTGTAGATGGTAACTTAATGGTGAAGGTAAAAATTGTTAGTATATCTGATGAAAAAAGGATCAAAACAACTAATGTTTATACATATTATTATAATCCAACAGATCAGAAAAGATTAAAAGTACATATGAAAAATGAAGTGTTAAAAGACGAATTCCCTGAGACTCAGGAGATAGATGTAAGCTACATAACTCTTTCAAGTGGCGGATGTAAAAGCTCTACTATTTCAGATCTTAATTTTGGATGTATACTTCCATATCTTCATGTTTATGAAGAAAAAGAACTCATTCAGTCTTTTAATATTAATACTTGTCCTACATCTAAAAAATATTTACTTGATATTCATAAATCACTTGATATTGATCTAGGTAGCAAAGCATGGTTTAGCATTGATGATGGTGAAACAGGTAAAGCTCATGCAATTATTTTTAATGCAACCGATATTGTTAAAAGAGGGGATAATGAAAGACAAGGAATTGAACTTCAACATGGTGAGCAGAAAAGCGTGGTTGTACCTGGTTCTCTTGAGATGATTACATCAATGTCTTATCTTGGCAGAAACATATATGAAGATGATTTTGAAGATGAAGAGGTACCAGGGGATCTTATCGTTGAATTTGACTGTGAATATTTTATAACTGAATCTGGTGGATATAAGTTAGTTGATAAGGAAGCTGAGTTATTTCAGATATTAAATAATTATCAACCATCATTTGATACTAATATTTCTGATGATACTGAAGATGTTGATATTGATACATATAATATTTCATCAGATGTTAAACTTGGATGGTCTTTTCCTTTTGGATCATTATTTAATCAGATTTTAAAAATTAATGTTGCATATATTACTATGGAATTATGTAACAATGATGGTAGAGTGATTTCTTCTGGTGTTTGTGAGAGAATCCCAATTGATTTGGAAAGAGCATCTGATATTTTTGCAGAAAGTGAGATTAATACTGATAGTAAAATAGATATAATTAAATCATTTTTATCAATAATTAAGGATTATTTTTTTGTAAAAGATTTTAGAAAAGAAGTAAATAAAATAGTTGATATAAAAAATGCAACCTGTTTTAAAAATGCTGAATTCACTAATATTCCTGCTGGTGATTATGTCATAAAAACCTATGTTAATTCACCATTATATAACAAGGATGGAAAAGAACTAGTTGGTTATTACCCAGTTGAGAACCTTGATGAGAATTTAGAGATATCAATTGTCTGTGGTATTCCAGCTAAAATGAGTTATAAAATTGTTGATCAAGAAGATCTTGGTGTTATGGGTTCAGAGGTTCATATTTTAAAAGATAATCAAACGATTTTAAATAATGTTACTGATTGTGATGGTGAATCTGATTTTAAGATTCCAACTCTTATATCTGATGAATTACAGCTTAGAACTTTGTATAAAGGTTTTATAGTTGATGAAAAAGATATTAATATCAATTTTTTTAATATTTTTAAGTCTGCGGTATATACTAGTGGTACAGATCTTTTTGATCTTGATGTTAAAATTTTTGATTCTGATGATAATCCTTTGGATGATGTATTAATTTATTTAAATAGCGATGATATGTTTGAGCCATTGGATATTTATCCAGATACACAAAAAAACGGGGTTTATTCTTTTAAAAACCTGCCTAAGGCAGCATATAATCTAATATTTAAATATAACGCGTTTGATATAAAAGAAACAATTAATGTTCCAGATCAAGACATATTTGAGATAAATCTATATGATCTAAATATTAATCTTTTTGATAAAAACAATTTAGCACCAGATGTCGATATTAATGTTTTAGTTAAATCTGATGTTTTTGAAAAAAGCCTGATGCTTAACTGTGAAAAAATTAATCCAGGGTTTTATAGATGTAAAAATCTTTATCCAGGTAGATACACAGCTATAATTATTTTTAGGGGATATAAAAAAGAACAGAATTTGTCTATTCCTTATGAAGAATCTGATTTTTTAGATATTAGTTTTGATGCATTGTATACTTTATCATTAAATATCTATGATAAACGTGGTGAGATATTAAGTGATGCAGATCTAGAAATATATAGGGATGGTTTTTCTTTAAAAGAAAAAATAAGTGATGGTAAAATAAATATCACTCTTCCACCAGGTTCTTATAATTTACGTATCTCATCTGATAATGAGACGATTGCACAGCAGAAGATTGATTTAGTATGTGATACACTACAGGATATTATTTCATCTAAAAGACCTATGACAATCACTATTTTATTTATAATATTTTTAATAATTGGAATAATACTATCTTCTTATCTTTTAATTAAAAAGGATTTTTATTCACTTACGATTCTTATTGCCATAGTACTTGTCTTAATCTCTGCGATTTCACCATGGTATATGATTAATGCAAATAAGGAAAACCATGTAGATGTAAACAGTCAGACTAATATGTATCTTATCCCAGCTGTCATGGTTTCAATTACTACAAATGATGATATAGTTGGTGGTGAGATATCTCAGCTACCAGTAGAATTCAACCTTGTTTTAACTGCTATGTTAATTCTTTTGATTATTTCAGCTATATTTATCTCTTTTTATCTGATTTTATATAGGATTAAAAAGATTAAACATAAACCATTTGTTATTATTCTTGTTTTATTTATCCTGATTTCAACTGTTGGTATTTTTTATGTTTCAACAAATATGCTTACTGATGTTAGTCTTGGTTCGTTTTTTGGATCTGGTGATTTGGATGTATATATCCCAGGTGAAGGATACTATGAGACAGTTCATTCAAATTGGGGTGCAAGCTTTGGTTTTTATCTAGCATTAGCTTCTATTGTGATTTTATCATTACTTGTTATTTATCAGTTTAAGATTAACTATAAGAAAAAGAAAAAACGTTTTGTTTTAAAAGATAATCTTATTAAATATTTTAAAAAGGTTTCACCTTTTATCGGAATTATTATTTTGATTTATCTTTTATTTGACATTGGTTTTGAAGAAATAGCTGAAGTTGTTTTAAAGATTAAACCTATTTTTATTATTATTTCAGCTGCTCTTGTGATTCCAAGGGTTCTTACTGGTACCTATATTTGGTATTATATTCTTCATAAACAAAAAATTAGATTAAAATTTTGGAAGGCGTTTAAGATATATTTAATTGGTATTTTTTATGGGTCATTAACCCCTGGTTATTGGGGTAGGTTTGTAATTGTTCCTTATGTAAAAGATGAAACAGGTGAACCTGTTGGTAAATTATTTGTAAATACTATTTTAAAATCAGCTGTTACAACTCTTTCTCTTTATACAATGATGATTATTGGTTCATTGATTCTTGTTGAAAAAATACCGGAGCTTCTCCCTGTTACTGTTGGAATTATATTTTTTACTTTAGGTATTTATCTGTTTTTTATGAAAAAAGAAAGAGGTGAAAAAACTTTTAATTTTTTCATAAATCTTTTTGTTCCAAAGAAGATTAAAAAATTCTTCACTAGTTTTGTAGACACGTTTTATAATGATTTTCCTGATCCTGTTATATTTATTGTTCCTTATATTCTTGGTTTTGTAGTATTCTTCCTTATATATACACAAATATATATACTTTCTATTCCTCTTGATTTTAATGTTCCATTTACATCATTTATTTTCTTATATGCTATTGGAAATGTATCAGCTTTTCTACCAATTTCAAGTGGCGGAGTAGGTGTAAGAGAAGCAGCACTTATCTATATCTTTGGACTATATGGCGTAGAACCTGCTACAGCGCTTGTTGTATCTCTTGGTGGTCATCTTATATCAGATGTTCTCACAGGCGTTTATGGGCTTGGTGTGACCTTTATAGAGGCTAGAAACAATAAGAAGTCAAAGAAAGTAGAGAAATTTAAAAGAGAACTAGAAAAAAGTATGGAATAAAATAAAAAAAATAGTTTTATTTTATCTTTAAAAGTTTTTTACAATCTATTTTTTTATATTTTGTTTTACAAGGAATACCAGGGCAGAAATTAATAAGATATTTTTCTGGTTCAACAATATATGAAAAAAGAGTCCCATGTCTATTACAAGGATCTACATGTCTACATATATTATTTGAATTCTTATAAGTATTAAAAAAACGATATTTATGATCACGGGTAAAACTCTTACATGTATCTAGATCTATTCTCCCGTAATGTTTTTTAAAATATTCATAAGACCTATTATTACGAATCCTAGAAGTAGTATGAATTGATGGGTACTCTGAACCAGAAACATCTGGATCAAGCCATTTATGATGATTAGTATGCCATATAACATCCTTAAATCCATTAAATTGTTCTGAATTATTATTATCAACAGTAATAATGTGATTATGTGATTGCTCAATTATTAGAATATTTTTATATCTATCAGCCCAGCTGGAGCTTGCTAAATCCCAGAAATATGGGAAGTATTTAGATTTATTTGATGATCTAAGATTATTCATCCATATGTTTTTTACATCAGATATTCTATCTGATTCTCTCATAGTTTTTCGTACAAGTAGATAAATAGGGATACCAGGGCCCTTATCAACATATCTTTTCTTATCAGATGTAACTAATGTTGCGTTACCGCCAAAACATACTCCTTTTTCATTTATTATTGGTAGTTCAAAGAGTACTGGAAAGCCATAAAAAACATAGCTGTTATTGTTTTTAATCTTACATACCTTAAATCTTTGATATAAAAATAGTAGGTACAATAGATGGATTTTTCCATAAAATGGTATATCCCAGTTTTGAATTAGATATGTATTATGTTTCTTTGTTGCATCTTTTGTTACAACTGATGTTGTACAACTAGTATTTTTAGATAGTTTAAGTATATTATATGATAGTAGTATTTCCTTAATATTGATATTTGTTGATTCAGATAGACCCTGTAGCTCTGTTATAAAACCTGGTGTGTAGTATTCTAGATCATATAGATTGTTTTTTATCTGATCTTTAATTGATCTGTTTTCATAGATTTTTGAAAAGATTTTTATTAATATTTTTAGTAATGGCTTTATCATTATCCCGGATTGATAGCCATATTCATAATAAGTCAGATTTTGACATCTTTCATTATTTGTTTCTAACAATTTTATATATCAACTCTTATAATAGTGTTTTTTAAAAATAGTATTTGATTTTATTAGTGTATAAACTTTATGGACCATTATTGCGGTTTAAGCCCAAAAAAAATAGGGGAAAATATTTATTTTTTATATTTTCGTTTTTGTTTTTCCTGTTCTTCTTTAATACGTTTAAGAGCCTCATTTTTTAGACTATCAGTATCAACCTCTTCGAATCTAGGACCTTTCTTTACGGGTTTTTCTTCGATTTTTTCTTCTTCAGGTTCCTCTTCAGGGATCTCCTCATCAGTTACCTCTTCAACTTCTGGTTCAATCTCCTCAGGCTCATCTTCAGGTTCTTCTTCAGGGATCTCCTCATCAGTTACCTCTTCAACTTCTGGTTCAATCTCCTCAGGCTCATCTTCAGGTTCCTCTTCAGGTTCTTCATCAGTTTTTATTCTAAGGCGATCAACAAGTCCTGTAAGAGAACCTTTGAGACCTTTTAAATTAAGACCACTAAGATAATCTTTATGCTCTTTCTTACGGCGACTACTCTTTGCTTTACAATAATATTTATACCAAAGTAGAGATGATTTATATTCATCATTCATCATCTCAAGAATCTCATTATATTCATCTTTATCTTTTTCTTTAAGTTCCTCGAGATATTTTTGTTCTTCTTCAATCTTCCAAGGTTTATCAGGTTTAGTGCAAATACTGCTCATTTTCATTTTTCTAAAATAAAATATTATTACTAAAAATACTATAATTATTCCAAATATAAATAATGAATAGAATAGATTTGCCTCTGATACGGACATACCTCTAGTTGTAACAGTCACAGTATTTGTAAAAACAATATTAGGCTGTTTTATTGAATACATCTCAATATCAATTGGATGAGTTGTACCTGGATCATTTATCGTATGTGGAGTTGCAATGCTCATATATACTGTACCAATCTCACCTGGTTCAATAGTAAGAGAAGGCGGAGGTGCTATCACCAAAACATCCTTATTTGTGTTATTTGTGTTTAAATCAAAATTAAAGGTATCTATACGATTACCTAGGTTTTCAACCTGAATTGGAACGGTTGTTATCTCATTTGGACCAAGTACCAATGGCTCAGGTGGTATAATCTCAGCATTATGTAAATCCTCAACTTTAACTAAAATATTAAGATATTGAACAACTTCCTCTGTAATACCGCTATACCTACCAAAGGTTGTTAAGGCAGGAATAAGCCATAATATTTTCTGAACTGGATTATCCTCCCATGGTCCAACATTTGGAGCAATATATAGATTATTACCCATAATCTCAGTTCTTGTAATTTTTACTTTTAAAACCACATCTTCAACAGGCATTGAAGCATCAGGTGGTACAACTACTGAAAGTTTAAGATTAGTAGTAATATCAGGTATATCTTCTTCTTTAATATTTGTATCTGATGGTAAAATATCGATAACTTGAGGGTCAAACTTTCCATACCACAATAGTTCAGACTCGTTTTCAGGGATTACCAGGTCAAATTTGAAATATCTAGCTGGAGTCACAAAATCTAGGAAGGGATCCGAATTTATAGCTTTTTTAATTTTACCCGTTTCAGCTACAATAGATGAAATTTCAATATTAGTATCATTAAGAAATTTTAGATTGATTGTTTCTGGTTTTGCCATGTAAAAACTAGGTGGAGAAATCTCCAAATAGTAATAACGAGTTCCAAATGTATAACTCATTAAATTGAAAAGTTTTTCTGTTAGGAATTTATCCAATTTTGTTTTAATAACTCCTTTTTCATTTGAATCTGCAATAACTAAACTAGAAAAAGTAGGAATTAATATTAACAAAATGATAAATAATGAAAGTAACTTACAATGTTTCACTTTTTATCACCAACAAAGAAATTAAATTTTCTACAAAATAATATTAAAACAAATACAATCATAAATATTGATATAGATTCAAAACCAGGTGTAGAAAAACCCTTACTTTCAACAACAAATGATAAAATATTTTCATTACCCATTATTGAACTATTATCATAATAGGTCGGCAAAATTGATATCTTAATTACCTCCCTTTCATCATGATAACCAAAGTCGTAGGGTGGATAAACAGCTAATGTTACCTTTTTTTCGAAATCATCATTTAATCTCTTAGTACCAAGTGTGGTATTTGAAACGATATTAACATCCCATCCATCTGGTTTTTCTAATACATCAGTAAAAATGGTTGTTTTACCATTACCAAGATTTTCAAGATCAATATCAAAATATACTGTTTCTCCAGGTGTAGTTTTTTTCACCGTGCCACCTGGTGTATTTGTTTTTAATATTGGAGCATAACCAGATTTAAAGGGTATATCTATAAAAAATTCAGGTGTTATCACAATTGGCACACCACCATATATAGTATCTGATCTTACCCTTATTGTTATCTCTTCTTCTGTAAAAGCTGGAGCCATTTCATCAACTGTTATATATAAACTAGTATTAACTGAACTCCATTCTGTATTCAAAGTTGTAGCTGAAAAATCAGGAATCGCAACTACATTACACCAATCAGGTTTATCATGAATATCTATACGAATCCTAGCAGTAGCATCTTGTCCTCTTAATATATTTGTAATATATTCAGCATAGTTACCAGTAACTTTATGTTTTATTATTAGAGGTATTTTTCTTGCAGTTTCTAATGGGACTATTGGTTTTGTTATATTATCTCTATTGTATTCAACCTTAATTAATCCCTCACACTGATATATATCGTCTAAACGTTCCTTAAATTTTGCAACCGATGGATTTGAAATAAATGATAAAATAATTGTAAATAAAGAAAAGAATATAAGAGCGAGTTTTAAGTTTTTATTTTTTATTCTCATTTTTAATCGCCAGACCACAATATTGTATAATTATTGAATAATTCCAATATATTATTTAGTTTTACAGATATTTAAATATTACTATAAATATAATAATATTTTTAGTATTTAAAGTTATCATAATAAATTAAATTAAATCTTAAATTCCATAAATTAATAAACATAAAGAAAAAATATAAAAAAATAAAAAAATGGTATTTTATTTTTGCTTTTTATATTTCTTAGACATCAATAGAATTAAACTCATCGCAATAAATACAAAAGCAATCTCGAAACCAGGTGTCGAGAAACCTCTACTCTTTACAGTCACTTCAAGAGGATATTCTTTTACTGAAAGAGATCCATCATCTGCAAAGTATCTTGCAGCAAGTTTCACTCTTACAACCTGTTCATCATTATGATATCCAAAGTTATATGGTGGTTGAACAGTAAGTGTAATATCTTTTGTTGGTTCTCCTTCAAATGTCTTTGAATCAAGCATCACAACGGATGGTACAGATGCGATCCAACCATCTGGTAGATCACTTGTGATTTCTAGTATTACCTCTGTTTTTCCATTTCCTAAGTTCTCTAATGTTATATCAAAGTCAGCTGTTTCACCAGGTGCAATCTCTTTTAGAGTATTATCTATTGTATAACCAATAATTGGAATATAAGATGGTTTAAATAAAATTCTTTCTGGACCATATGTTACCTTTTGTACAGTTGCACCAAGACCTTTAATCTCATCAGCTGTTAATGTTACTTCAATATTTGCTGATGACAGAGCTGGTGCGTTTTCATTTACAGTTACAACCATTGTAGCATTTGCGTATCTGTAATCAGTTTCACTGATTGCCATGGCTACTTTTGCTGGAGTAACCTGTACAGAAGCCCATTCTGGAATATTACTAATATCTATTTGGACCTTTGCATCGTTATTTGCAAAATATGCTATACCTGCTCCAAGACCAGATATTTTATAACCAATTCTTAATGGTATTTCTAAACGTCCAACATTTGGAGATACACGTTCATTTGATATTTTTCCTACCTCAAGTTTAATATTTCCCTGTAATTTTAATGCTGAGCTTGATGGCATTAAAACTGTGAATGCACTAAAAAGAAGTATTCCCATTATTATGCATGTTTGGAGTGTTTTTTTCATTTTTAGATCACCATTTTCTTTTATTTTATTATATATTTTAATTCATCTAATATTTAAACGTTATTGTACATATCTTTACACAATAACATTTTTTATGAGGTTTTTTTCTTATTTTCCCCCATTATAATAGTTATTTTATGTTATATATATACTTTTCTTTATATAAAAGTATTTTGTATTAATTTCTTTCAAAAAAAGTTGAAATGGTAAAAATTATACCAAAGAAATAAAAATATAAGATATAGTTAAAAAAATATTATTCAATCTGATCAATATCAGAACCAGTATCAGTAGTTTCTGTCTTTTCTTCTTTTTTCCTTGTTGTAACACGATCTGGGAAATGAGATAATATTACGATATCACCTACTGCATTTACCCATCTATATGGTACTGCTACATCAACCGTCCCTTCTACAATTGTAGGATTAGTATTTGTCACAAGTAGACTACTTACTCTCTTTGTATCCATATCAATAAAAATATTACGAACATGACCAACATAGATACCTTCACGAGTATAAACAGGTAATTTCAGAAAAGATGTCACCTCATCAGCATCAGTGTTAGGATTAGTGTTGTTTTCCATCATGTAATCAAAATACAATTACATATATTAAAATGTGATGGTATAAAAAAATAAGAAAGAAATATATTTATTGATAATTTAATTCGAAAAATTTTGTTTTAAAACCCCATAATATAAAAGATTAACATTTATTTTGTTAGAAGTTTTTTTATAACATTTTCATATTCAAGTTTTTTTAAGAGAAAAAAAACTATGAGAAAAGAAGAAATTCTAAAAAAACTAGGAAAATATAAGAAAAAAGATTTCACATACAAAAGTGGTAACATACTTGGAAGTATGTGCACGCAGCCGCTACCAGTTGCAAAAAAAGCTTATAACATGTTTCTTGAGACAAACCTAGGAGACCCAGCTTTGTTTCCTGGTGCTAAAAAAATCGAGGAGAAATATATCATTTTTATAAAAAAACTCTTAAACGCTCCAAAAAACTCTGATGGGATAATTGTTAGTGGTGGAACCGAGGGAAACATCACTGCTATGTGGCTTTCTAAAAAAAACACGGGTAAAAAAGAGATAATACTACCAGAATCCGCTCATTTCTCATTTGAAAAAATATCCTCACTTATGGACATGAAACTAATACCAATAAGACTTAATGATAAATATATAGTTGATATTGAAGAGCTGAAGGAAAAAATAAATAAAAATACTGCAGCAGTTGTAGGGATTGCTGGTTCAACTGAGCTTGGAACAATCGACCCTATCAGAGAAATCGCAGAGATATGTAATGACCATAAAATATTCTTCCATGTTGACGCGGCTTTCGGAGGGTTCGTAATACCATTTCTTAAAAAAATAAAAACAGGTATTTTTGATTTTGATTTTAAAATTCCAAATATATCTACAATATCAGTTGATAGTCATAAGATGGGATGCAGTAATATTCCTCTTGGAACAATAATCGTCCGTGATAAAAAATGGATTGATAATATCAGTGTTAAAAGCCACTGTGTGAGTAGCAAGACACAAGCGACAATTACTGGTACACGTAGTGGCGGGCCTGTTGCATCAGCTTATGCTGTATCAGAATACCTAGGTTATGAGGGCTATCAAAAAATTGTAAAAAAATGTATGAAAAACACAGAATACACTGAAAAGAAGATATTAAATATTGGTTTAAAACCAATAATTAAACCAACAATGAATGTTATAGGAATCAGACTTAAAAAACCAGGTTTAATTGTAGATGATCTATCAAAAAAAGGTTTCATGGTAAATAAAATAGATCGCATCAGCTGCATCAGACTTGTTCTAATGCCACATGTGAAAAAACAAAACATAGATAGTTTTATACCAATATTTGAAAAAATATGTATAAAACATGGAGAAATATAAAAAAAGAATAGTAATTTTTTGTTTTCGAACTGTTTTTAAACTATGATTTTATTTATATTGAAAAAAGTAAAAATTTGGAAGGATAATTATGGCTGATAGCATACCACAACATACTCATTGCATGATATGTGGAAAAGCAATACCTTTTGACCAAAAAACATGTTCAGATGATTGCAAAGTAAAATATGAAAACTATATGAAGAAAAGAAAGATGATATCATATGCATTATATGCATTAATTATTATAACAGCTATAGTGATTTTAGTATTTTCATATATCTAATATAATAAAATATATAATAATTAAAAAAGTTTTATATCATTATAATAACTACAAGTGAACTATTATGGATCTTGTCACATCAGCGATGATAACACTTGGAGCTATAATGGTCCTTGGTTTCATTGGCAACTATATTTTTAACCGATCACAGATACCAAGTATAGTATGGCTCCTTATTTTTGGACTTATAGTTGGATACATAGTAAGAGAACTTGGAATTATTAACCCTGCAAATCAGTATCTTTTAAATGTTTTCTCAGAGTTTTTCGCGGCAATAGCAATTGTGATAATACTATTTGACGGTGGGATTAACATTGATTTATATCAACTATTCAAAGGAGCTCCTAGAGGACTGCTTCTAACTGTGACAAATTTCTGTTTAACAGTAATTATTACCATGTTGATAATCTTTGGAATATCAAGCCTTGGGATACTGCCAATCAGCCCTGATAAAAGTATAATAATTGGGCTTGTACTAGGATCAATGATAGGTGGGACAAGCAGCCCTATTGTGATACCACTAGCATCAAAGCTAAAAAACCTGCAGGAAAAAACAAAGATGGTGACATCAATAGAAAGCATTCTCACTGATCCAATATGTATCGTTGTTGTTCTTGCAATATTTTATATGATAAAATTCACAGGTGGAATAGACATAGCTCTTGGTGCTAGAAACCTGGTTAGTACTTTTTCAGCAGGGATTGTCCTCGGGATTGTTTTTGGATTGATATGGCTTTTTATAATGAATAAAGTAAGAAAAGAACAATTCAGCTATGTCTTGACCCTAGCTGTTGTATTTCTTGTTTATTCATGTGTAGCATTGATAGTTGGACTAGATCAGGGTGGTACTGGAGCTGGAGCTATTGCTTGTTTAATGTTTGGGCTTGTACTTGGTAATGGCAAAAAAATCCTTCGTATGATAAAATATCATGGTAAAGGAATTGAGATGGACAATGAGACAAAACAATTCCATAGTCTCACAAGTTTTGTCATTAGAACATTTTTCTTTGTATACCTAGGGATGATAGTTGCATTTCAAAAAACAGAGTTCATACTAATTGGAATATTAATACTCATATTTTTGATACTAGCAAGATACATAACCGTCCTACTCTCAACATATAAGGGAAACTTTGAAAAAGATGACATGCAGACAATGATAACAATGATGCCAAGAGGACTTGCCGCAGCGATACTTGCTATTAACTTTGGACCATTTTTTATCCAAGATTTTCTTGGAGAAGAAACTCTAACAGGTTTTTTTACAGATGTAAGCTTTGTAATAATACTTGGAACAGCGATAATATGCACAATCGGCGTATCATATATATGTAGATGTGAGATGAAAAAAATAAATTATAAGAAAGAATAAAAAAAATAAATTTTAAAAAAAAAGAGAGAAAAAGAAATTTTTTTTTATTTTTTATCTATTCCGCCCCATTTTGATATATACATTATACCAAAGACACAGACAACAGTAATTATTATTCCAGCAACTATTGCTATCGCAGCGCCTGTTGCATCTGTTATATCATTTATTGTTAGGCCAGCTAATGCAAATAGACCTACAATTATTTCTTTCCAGATCAATGCAATTACAAAACCAAATGCTGCAGCTATTGCAGTTGCTATGTTTATTTTCACTTCACTTAATTTAACCAGTCTCTTCAACCTCCCTCAATTTTTTTTAAAACTAATGAAAAAATTAATAGTATAAATATTAGTATTATATTTTTAAAAATCCGTTTATTATTATAATTTTTCTCCGTTATATTATAGTTAAAAAATATTTTTTTTGAATCATCTTTTTTGGTTAAATAATAAGTATTTATCCAAATTTATAACAATAAATACTATCAGTTTTAATATCTCCAGATTCAAAATATGTTTTAACAGACAACTCAAATCTACCATTAGAAGGACTATCCCACAACCATTGATAAGGCGAATCTATGATAGTTTCTTGAATGATATCATTAAGTAAAAAATCTATTTTTTCAACTTCTGAATCATCTGATTCAAAATTTATTTCAACCATAATTTTCCCAAGAATTATAGTATTTCTTACAAATAATAATGGCTTACTATTAATATGTATGAAATCCTCATCAGGAATAATTATCTCAACTGATTTATAATCTGGTTTTATTGGAACATAATCAATCGCTGTATATCTATCCTCTGAAAAAATATCAACATTTTTATTCCAATGCTCATGAACACCAAGGCTATAATCAAGATATATTCCATCTCCCTCAGGATCATATTTATCAGCCATTGGCTCAGCTCCCTGATGCATATAGTTCTGAGATCCCTGTATAGGATTAGTACCTTCAGTATGTAAAAAATCATACATCACAGAGTCCATAGCAATTGGATCCTGTGAGAAAAAAAGGCTATTAGTCCAATCATCGTTGAAAGGTTCCATTGAAAATTTATCAATAGTTGAATGATCTATTTTTGTTGCAAAAAGACCATCACCTAAAAAAAGTACTGTTTTTCCACCAAGATCCTTATGAGAAAGTAGTTCAACTTGCGGAGCAGGATTACCCATGATTAAACCTGATTGATGGTAGTTATGAATTGGTGCGACTTCTTCAATCCAAGAACCAAAAAAGTTTTTACCAGATAGTGTAACACCATTTTGTATCGGATGACGTTTTAACAATGGCATGTTAATTAAATAATCAGCGTCAGCCACACAAGTTGGAAGGGTTCTATATTCACATGGCCCCTCTGAAAAATAAACAAGTGTTGAACTTGGTTCTGCCTTATCTCTACCTTTCAAAATTCCTTTTGAATCAACAAAATTTACATTTGGATATCTTGGAACTGGTTTTAACGATGGATAAGATTCATAATATACACGGTTATAAAACCAGTTTACCATAGGTCTTGATGCATCATAAACCGTTATATCTTCTTGTTTGATTCCAACAACATTTATAAGCTGATCTAATAGAGATCTTACAACATAAGGGCTTGCATCTCTTTCATTATCATTTATTATAACTGATAAGGGCTGCCAGCAGTTATTAAGATTAACCTTAATTGCAATTTTTTCACCAGGGGTGTAGCCAATATCTCCTTTACCATTTTTATTATTGATATATTCAAATAACTTATCCCATGCGTTTCCTTCAATGTTTTCTCCAGCGAGGTTCTTGATACCATTTGATACCATTTCATCTATTACTTCTTGGTTGTTATTGTTATCCTCCCACCAGAACCCATTTAGGTTTTTCTCAGTAGCATCAGGATCCCATACCCATACAACTCTTCCAGGGTTAAAACCTGTTGGGACACCTATTGGTTGATTTGGAATTGGCTCCCATATTTCAACATCGTCTTTTTCTAAGAAATTCACTGCATATACATTTGAAGTTATAGAGAAAACAAGGACACATAAAACCAAGAAAACTGGTGCATAGGCAATTGTTTTATTTTTTATTCTTTTAACCCAAAGGCCTACTCCAAAAAACAAAGAACCCCATATTATTGACCAGAATGTAATATAAGTAATTCCTATTGACATGGACATCTGCTGACATGGATATCTTATTCTATCTGGTTTTGGAAGAACTCTTACAAGAAACCATATGATACAGATTATACCTGATATGTGAAAAAATATTCCTTTTGAGTTTTTCATTTTTTTAAGAATTTTTCTTTTAATCTTATGCATGCTTATGTTCATAAAAAAACCCCTTGATTAACAATAGTTAATCAATTTTGTTGTTATAAAACTTTCTGATAACAATTGAAAATAAAAAAAAATTATGATTACTAATTTTTACATATTAAAATATTTTTTTAGAAACCATAAACAAATTCCATTAGTTTTTCCAAAAAAGGACCATAATCGACAATTTTACCAGTAAATAATAATATAATAGATTCTATAAAGATAAATAAATATGCACCTATGCCAAGCAAAGCACCTGCTAAAGATCTTATTATTGGCATGCCTTCTGATTGTCCCACTTCAAATCCTGTTACCGCTCCATTAATTATCATCAATGGTACATATATAATAGATAAAAATGGCCACAAAATTACACTTAAAAGAGCAGTAAATCTTAATAAAATATCATTATCTAAAATTATATTTTTTTCTTTTATTGAATTTTCAATTGATTGAATATTTACTGCACTAACACATGGAGTAAGCATCATTAATAGTACTACAATAATTGACCCAAATATTATCACATTTTTTTTCATCATTTTCACCCTTTTAAAAAAATAAATAGATTATTTATATTTAAGTGTTATTATTAATAAACTTGATAATAATTTATCATAATTTAAAAAAAGCAAACTATAAAGATAAATAAAAAAAAAAAATCTATATAAACAAAGGTAAATATAACTTTGTAAATTATTTAACTCTCACCTAGTTCTTCTTGAAGATCTATTACCATCTCAGTTAGAACATCCTCAAAATTTTGATTACGATATTCCTTTGTAGAACCATTTGTCAAATGGACCCTTGCGACAAAGTCCCTTCCATCTTTAATTATTTCAACATAGCAGACCGTTTCGACCATACAGCGCCTCCTGCTTATTTTAATCCCGAATTAGTCTATAGTTTTTATAGTTTTTTACATGCAAAAACATTAAAACAATTTAGATATATTAGTATACCATAAGGGAGGAAATATTATTGGATTTTGTTAGAAAGCCTTCTGTTGCAGGACAGTTTTATGATGCCGACAAAGAGAATTTATTAAAGACAATTGAAGAATGTTTCCAGGATGATAGAGGGCCCGGTAGTATTCCAAAAATCTCAAATAAAGAAGAAAATCTGATTGGTGTTATTGCTCCACATGCAGGATATATTTTCTCTGGATCTATCGCGGCTCATTCTTTTAATAAAATTGCAGATAATGGTTTTGCTGATACTTTTATCATCCTTGGCCCTAATCATACAGGTATGGGAAGTCCGATATCCTCAATGACCAAGGGTTCATGGATGACTCCATTTGGAAATGTGCCAATTGATAAAAATATTGCAAATAAGATTACAAAAGAAATTATTGTAGATGATAATAATGCTCATATGTCTGAGCATAGCATAGAAGTTCAAATTCCTTTTTTACAATACATTTCAGATGAAAAAGAATTTTCTTTTGTACCAATAAATATGGGTATGCAGGATATTAAAACAAGTAAAGAAATTGGGGATATAATATATGATTCAATAATTGATTCTGATAAAAAAATTATGATTATTGCTAGCTCAGATTTTTCACATATGGGATTTAACTATATGACAATGCCACCTGAGGGTATAAGGATAGATGAATATACAAAAAACCAAGATGATAAAGCTATTGAGAAAATATTAAAACTAGATTCAGAGGGTTTAATTAAAACTGTTGAAGATGAAAATATTACAATGTGTGGATATGGGCCAGTTGCAGTTCTTATTACAGTTGCTAAAAAACTTGGTTGTAAGAAAGCAGAATTACTTAAATATGGGACATCCTATGAGGTCCACCCTGGCAGCTCCTGTGTGGGCTATGGGGCAATATCAATTCAAAAATAAAAAAGAAAGGGATCATGAAGACCTATGGATAAAATACCAGTTGAAGATATAACATTTGAAGGTAAAACAACTAGTGCGAATCTTGTTGAAAAGTTAAAGAAATCAGGTGGATTTACTGCAAAAAAACTAGGTGTTGGTGTAGATATAATTGAAGAGATGGTTAAAGATAAAAAAAGTGTAAATTTTTTATCATTTCCAGCATGTATCATATCAACTGGTACGCGAGGTATCATTAAAGAGTTAGTAAAAAGGAAATATTTTGATGTTTTAATTACGACTTGTGGTACTCTTGATCATGATTTAGCTAGGCTTTGGCGAGATTATTATCATGGGAAATTTATAGCAGATGATAGTAAACTACATCAAGCAGGTGTAAACCGTCTTGGCAACATCTATATTCCAAATGAATGCTATGGTACAATCCTTGAAGAAAAAATGCAACCGATACTAAAAAAGATATCTGAGAAAAACAATAAATGGTCAACTAGAGATTTAATATGGGAATTTGGAAAACATATTGAAAAAGAAGAAAAACATGAGGAATCAATTATATACTGGGCTTATAAAAACAAGATTCCAATTATTGTCCCAGGTATTACTGATGGTGCTTTTGGATCACAGATATGGATGTATTATCAGACACATAGAGATTTTACAATTGATATATTGAAAGATGAACAGGATTTATCAGATATTGTTTTTGAAGCAGAAAAAAGTGGTGCATTAATTATTGGTGGAGGTATATCTAAGCATCATACTATCTGGTGGAACCAGTTTAAAGACGGTCTTGATTATGCAGTATATATTACAACTGCTGTTGAATATGATGGGAGTCTTAGTGGTGCACAAACTCGGGAGGCAATATCCTGGGGGAAAATTAAAGAAAAAGCAGATAATGTTACAATTGATGGGGATGCAACGGTGTTTCTGCCAATAATTGCTAGTGCGCTGTTTGAAAGAATAATAGAATAACTCTTTTTTTATCTTATTTTTAGTTGAAAAAACAGATATTTAAATATATATTTTTATATATTCGTTATAGCCCAATAATCTACATTTAAAATTTAAAAATCGTTATAAATTATGACCATATTATAAGGAGACTGATTTTTATGCTGGGTGAAAAGATAAATAAAAAAATCACCAATAATAATAAAATTATTGAAATCCTATTAAGCGGACTTAATATTGCAATATTTCTACTTGTTTTAAACATAATATCAAATAATATCTTTATATTTGAACAAAAAATTTTGACATTAATCTCACTCTATTTGATAGTTGGAATAATATTCATAAATATTAGAATAAAAAAAATTGTAAACATCTACAGACAAAAAAACAAAAAAATATTACAAACAAGCATTGGAATAGTATTACTATTAATAACATTTTTATCAATGATATTTTCAAATAACATAATGATTTTATTGATAAGTATATCAATTTTAATAATAAGTCTAGATATCATACTCCAATCTTATAAAGAAAGAAGAAAAGAACTAAGAATTCTATCGATTACATCAATTATTTACACATTTTTCTATATATTACTATTAAATGTACCAATCATATGGGTTTCAATACAAAAATTCTCACTATTTTTCACACAAGAATTTGGATCAATAATTGGCAGAGAAACACAATTTGGACCCTCAACAAGTGGAATATGGATTCTAATAATTTTTATAATTTTTAATTCCACAGCATTCTTGATTTCAAAAAGAAAAATAAAATATTTCATATTCGAAAAAATTGGATTGTTCATAATCTGGATTATTTTTCTAACTATTATATCCTTAATCAATTTTGAATCAAACTTTGAAATTGTAAGATATCAAATAATCATGGTAATATTTGGATTAATACCAACATATTTTTATTTATCAAAAATAAAAATATCTGAAATAAAAATCAATATTAATAAGAAAAAAATTAAGAAATCTTTTACAAGCCTATCAATTCTAATATCTGTATTTCTATTATTATCAACAGTTACAATCACGGTTTTTCCAGCTGATAATAATAAAACAGATGAAGATAGCACAATACTATTTTATGCAAAAAACATGCTAGGTAGCTGGGATGTACCAGAATACGGTAAATATGGTAAAGCAAGTACAGGCATGTTTGGGTCATTACCATATTATTTGAACCTCTCGGGTTTTAATACAAAACTTGTTGTTGAGAATCTAACTAGTTTTATGAATATTAACTATCAAAATACATCTTCAGATCTACCTGAGATAAATATTTCAGATGTATTAAATGTGAATCAAAGTGAAATAGAAAACATCACATCAAATGTGAACAACACAATTCTAAGATATATTAATATTACTGATTACTCAGAAATAATAGAGTCAGAAATAATCACTGATGATATTTTAAATGAGATTGATGTCTTTGTAGTGATAAATTTAAATGTTAGTTTTTCAAATGAAGAATTAAATGTTATAAGAAATTATTTAAAAAATGGTGGATCATTGCTTGTTCTAGGGGATCATACAGATATTGGTGGTATGATGGATCCATTAAATAGTCTTGTATCAACATATGGTATAAGATATCGTTTTGACTCAGCTTTACCAATTGATCAACATTTCAAATGGCAACCATGTTATCAGCTGATGTATCATCCATCAACATTTAAAGTCAGGGATAATCATTTAATTGAAATTAGTGTTGGTTCATGTCTTGATATAGAAACCGGTACAAATCCAATTATCATTGGCAGATATGGTTTATCTGATGAAGGTAATCGTCTAAACAGTGATGGGGCATATCTTGGAGATTATGAATATACAGCTGGTGAACAAATAGGGGATATAATCCTCGCAGCTGAATCATACTATGGTGATGGAAAAATTATTGCATTTGGTGATACATCATCATTTCAAAACTCTGCGATAGCCTATTCATATCCAATGCTTCATAGTATTTTCAGTAGCCTTGCAGGTCCAACAACAAATAACATAAATATCATACAAGTAGCTCTATCAATTGTTTTTCTAATAATATCAATATTGTTATCATTTTATCTAATAAAACAAGAAAAAATTTTTGTGATTATACCCATATTTATATTGATAGGTCTTGTGTTTACAAATGCATTTAACCCAGTCGTAATTGGTGATCAAGAAATAAGTGGTAATATTTTTTATATCGACTCATCCCATAAAGAAAAATTCAATAATGAACCCTACCAGGATGATTCAATAAGTGGAGTTGTTATAAATATTCTTAGAAATAATTATCTACCCCTATTAATGGAAAAATTCGATATTGATAAGATAAAAAAATCTGAGATGCTCCTTTTAAATTCACCAACTCAAAAATTTGCAAATACCGAGGTACAAGATTTAATGGAATATATAAATCAAGGCGGACTTGTAATTCTTGCAACAGGTTATGAAGATAAAGAAGCATCCATGCCAATATTAAATGAGTTCAATTTAGATATTGAAGAAATACCACTTGGCCCTGTTCCATATGTAGAACAAAACCCAGAAGAATATCAACTTGCACCAAGATTTGTAGACAGCTGGCCGATAATAATAGGTGATCAGGAAAACACAATGAAATTCTATAACATAACAATCATAGGAGAAGAATATGTACTAATGACCTTTACAAAACATGGAGATGGAGGACTACTATTAATTGCCGATAGCATGTTTTTATATGATGAAAATATAGAATCACTCATGGAATATTGGCCGGGTAACATCCAGTTTATCAAAAACATAATTGATGAGTTAAAAGAAAAGGAGGTGTTAAGTTGAAACGGTTTTTCTGGCCAGGTCTTGTATTTCTATCAACAAGTCTATTATACCTATTTCCAATAATAAAAACACCTGATTATAACATATCAATACCATTACTGATAATAGGAATATTTTTCTTAATAATTGGTTTTTATAAACATGAGTTTAAAAAACTTGATAATAAATACCTACTATCAATAATACCATTATTGCTTTCACTAATAATCATACCTTTTCCTTATAGCCTTGGTATAATAATTCTTATAATATCAATACTACTTTATATAATAAAAAACATTGTTTTAAAAAATAATAAAGCAAATTATTTGTTTTTAGGAATATCATTTAGCGGGATAATAATCTGTGCTCAGACATTTTTTTACCCAGCTTATAAAATTTTTGTTTCACATGGCCATCGAGTTGATTTTCTTGCACCAATAATATCTATTGTTGGAAACATATTTGGGCTTAAAACAAGTGTAAATAACAACATAGTTTTCCTACAGACAATTGAACAAACATTTCCGGTTACTATCACATTTGAAAAACTTGGATTCTTTATATGGTTGAACATATTAATTGGAACAATAATATTTTTATATTTTATATCAAAAAATCAAAAAATAATAAAATATATCATAGGTTTTTTTACATTAAGTTTTGTATATCTAATTCTTAGAATAGTATTCATATTATTTCTTTTCACACAAAACAGGGATGTAACAATATTCTGGGATGACATGATAATGATATATGGATTCATCCCATTTGGAATCATTCTAATGAAATTTTTACCATTAAAAGATTTTAAACTAGATCTATCATTTCTAAAAAAATATAAGTTTGATAAGAAAAATCTTATCTCATATCTTCTTGTTTTCATCTTCATATTTAGTCTTCTTGGCGGAACTGTTTATCAGGACCCGGGAATTGAAAAACAAGGTAAAATCCTAATTGATGAATTACATAGTGAATGGGAAAACACCACACGCCCTATCGACAAAGAATGGTATGGAATGCTATCAACATATAATTATTATAGTTGGGCTGAATGGTTTGATAAATATTATAATGTTGACAGGAACACAGATCAATATCTAACATCTGATCTGATCAATAACTATGATATATTAATTTTAAAATGTCCAACTAATCTATATGAAGATGAAGAAATAATTGATATCATCTCATTTGTTGAAAACGGTGGAGGACTCTATCTAATAGGTGATCATACAAATGTTTTTGGAATGAACTTTTATCTAAACCAGGTTTCTGAAAACTTTGGAATAAGTTTCAACACAGATGCAACATATGAACTTGGAACAGGTATGACCTCTAGTTTCATACCTGAAAAAATGTTTCCTCATACAGTCGTTCAAAACATGGAAAAATTCGAGTTTTTAACATCATGTACATTAAAAGCACCATTAAATTCTGAAAATATCATTATTGGAAATATCTTACTTGGTGAACCTGGTACTTATTCAACTGAAAACTTTTTTAGAGAAGCCCAAAAAACACTTGACATGGAATATGGTATGCTACTTCAAGTAGTTGGATTAAAATACGGTAAAGGAAGAATACTTGCATTTACAGATAGCACCTGTTTTTCTAATTTCTGTATGTTCATGGACGGATATATGGATTTCAACCTTGGAACAATAGAATATCTAAACCGTGAAAATAATTATTCAATGATAAATACTATTCTTATCATCATATCAGCTATCTCAATTGTTGTATTTTTTTATCTTAATCTTAAGAAAAATAAGACTAAAACAATTTTAACTTTATTTATCGTAGGAATTCTTGGTTTTTCTATTGCAACACCAGTTTTTACATTTATAAATAATACAAACTATCCTCTACCAAGTCCACATTCTGACTATGATATTGTATGTTTTGATATGAAACATTCAAGTGCAGACATATCTCATAGCCCAAACATTGGTCTGCAAAATTCAATTAATCTATATGGCACATTTTTTGTATGGACTCAGAGAGTAAATCTATTTCCAACACTTGAAAAAACAGTTGATGATGCAATAAATAAAGGTGATGCAATAGTAATCATAAATCCTGATAAAACATTTGAAGAACAGGAAACTGAGAAAATTCAGGATTATGTGAAAAAAGGAGGGAAACTACTGCTTCTTGATTCAGTTTTAAACAGTGATAGTACTTCAAATGAGCTGATACAAAACTTTGGAATTTGGATAAATTATGATCAAGATAATCATCCACTTTATAATAACAAAAATCAAACAGATAAGATTATTAACAATAGTATTGGAAATATAACTCTTCCAAAACTAAAAATAACTGGTGGTGAAGATACATATATCACATCAAAAAATAAAACACAAATAGCTGTAACAAATGTTGGAAAAGGAACAGTGGTTGTAGTTACTGATTCATATACTTTTAGTGATGAAATACTTGGTGGGACATTTACTGAACCAGATAAAGAACTTAGATCAATATATGATCTTGAATATTATATATTTGAAGAAATACTATTTAAAAAATGAAAAATACATATCTATAGACCAATTATCGTTAATATCAATTAATTATTACTATAACATTTAAATATTAAAAGATGTATTTAAAAAATATTAGGGGTGAAATGCAAAAGATGAATAAAAAAATAATCATATTTAGCATATTAACAATTTTTATGCTTGTGACAATATCATATGCTACCGCAATTGGAAACATAGAGAAAAAAGAAAAAAAGATATCTCCACTTTTTAAAATTAGAACTACTAAAGCATTGAATGAAAAACAAGATGTGATTAAAGATAAGATAATTGATATTTTTATGAATTTTATAAAGGATAGGAAATTTTACATACCATTTAAATTTATTAGAATTAGAAATTTTGATTATAGATATTGGTCATTAAAATGCAGTACTGAAGATGAAAGCACCTGCCAATGTCAATATAATCAAATGGGAAGGACAAACTATGAACCTCTATGTCTACTAACACTAGGCGACACATGCAAATGTAGAATAAATAACATTAATCAAAATAACGGTTGGACAAACTACGAGCCATTATGTCTACTAACACTAGGCGACACATGCAAATGTAAGATATAAAAAAAAAATAATTTTATAATTTTTTTTTTATCTCCAAAAAAGTGATTTCATAATTGATTTTATATTCGATGGTAAATCACGATTTTTCTTACCATCAATTAGTTTTTCTGTTTCATCAACAATAGTATTCACTGTTTCAGAATAAAACCATCTGCCATAATCAGCATCAGCCCTAGCTGGGCTACCGACATAGCCATCTTTTAGACCAAGATCCTTGAATTTTTTACCAAGTACGCGAGGAGATCTAAGATCACGATATATACTTTGAAGCTCTTTATATGATTCATCAACAAGATAAGGATATTGATATTTCATAAGAGAAGTCTCTCGAAAACCCGCATGAACCTCTTTTGTTGTATCAAAACCTAGTTTAGGCTCTCTTTTTTCAACCTCATTGTTATAAAAATAAGGACCCCAAGGTTCACAAATATTCATATCATATTTTTTCCTAAGTTTATTCATAGCCAAATTAATACCACGAAGATGCTCAAGTGCCATATGATACGTACAAATCACAATATTTTTAAAACCATGATTACCAAGAGAAGAACCAATATCATAGATTATATTTCTAATAGTTTTACTATTAGAATTAATTGTACCTGGAAAATCAGTGTTTGACATACAAGAACCAAGAGGAATTGATGGGTATAGTAAAAAATTATATTCTTTTCTTTTTTCATTAAGTATCTTTATTGAATCTTCAACTGCATGAGATATTATTAGAAAATCTGTACCAATAGGTAGATGTGGACCATGTTCTTCTAGAGGTGAAATTGGAATAAAGATAACAGTTTTTTCCCTATCCATTTCATCAAGTTTCTTCCAATTTATTTCCTCGATTTTTGATATCTTTGGATAATTTTTTGAATTATTTTTCTTTGTAGCCATTATAAATATTTACTCCTATTTTGTTGTAATCTCACATCCCTCATCAGTAACAATTACGGTATGTTCCTTTTGAGATACAATACCATTTTTTGCTTCTATTAGCTGAGGATAATGTTTTATTAAACCAAGATGAGTGAGTCTACTTAAAATAACTTTATTGTTATTAAACATATTTTTTGTCCATCTTTCAGCAAAAGGCAGAGTTTTAAATTTGGATCTAAGTTTATTATGATAGTTTTTAAAACGATTATCTCTAACGATCTTTGATCTAACAGAATTATGGCAAAGATAAATATTACTACCAATTCCTGAATTTACATAACCAGCACCATTTGTTGCAAAAGGCTCAATTGCTATAACATCATCTTTCTTAATTTTTGACATATTAAATTTTTCATATACATTTGGAATTGATTTACCAGAGTGAAGACTATATCTTTCAAGCCCATGACCAGTGAGATTACTAACAGGTTTAAAATTATATTTTTCAATTGTATCATTGATTTTTTTACCTATACTTGAAATCATACAATTATCTTTAACAAGACTAATCGCATTATCAAGTGCCTCAGATGAAGCTTTTATTAAATCTGAATAATCATTGCTTTCCACTTCAACTGTTCTTGCGGTATCTGCGATATAGCCATCAATATGAGATCCTACATCTATTTTTACCACATCGCCTTTGTGAAAAATAAGTTCTTCATCTAAATGAGTTGGTGAAAAATGAGCAGCTACCTGATTAATTGAAATATTTACTGGAAAAGAAAGACTAGCACCATTCTCAAGGATTTTACCCTCAATTTTTTCTACAACATCTAAAATACTAGCTCCAGATTTAACTATATCTGCTCCATGATCACGAGCTGATGCCGCAATTCGTCCAGCATTAATATATGCTTCATATACATCATCGTTCATTAACTAACGCATCCATAATATCTGATTCTTTAATTGAGCCGCTTCTTAAAATTAATGGCCTGTCTTTTGAGATATCTACTATTGTAGACGGATTACCATCAAGTCTTCCATCATCAACATATAAATCTATATCAGATTTTGTAAACTGCATCTTAACATCATTTATTAAAAATGGGGTTTTTTCACCATGTATATTAGCACTGGTAACTGCAAGAGGGCCAAATTCTTTTAGGATTTTTATAGTAATTTTATTATCAGGGATTCTAATTGCAACCTTATCAAGACCTGATGTTACAATATCAGGGATATTGTCTTTTTTCTTTAAAATAACAGTTAATGGACCGGGTAAAAAATGTTTCATAAAATCTTCTTTTTTATCATCTATATAAGAAATTTTTTTCGCATCCTCTATTGATGAAACAGCAACTGGAAGAGGTATAGTATAAGGTCTTTTTTTTATTTTATATATTAATTCAACTGATTCTTTGTTGAATACATCTGCAGCAATACCATATAATGTATCAGTTGGACAGACAATAATTCTACCTTTTTCAAGAGCTTTTATTGCTTTTAAATAAATATCTTTATTCATCTTAAAACAAAAATAAATTTTTTATTCCTTTTTTATAAAATCACCAAGTGTTAAACCACGTCCTCCTGACTTATCACCAGGCAAGTGTATTTCTTTTACCTCTTCGAAAAGGCTAATATCTAGTTCTTTTTCAAGTTTTTTTGCAACATCATCAGAAGGTTTTAGATCACCATTTTCAAATTTTGCGATTGTTACAGTTCTTTCTCCAATTTTAAATCCAAGTTCTTCACGTGAATAACCTTTTTTTTGCCTTGCTTTTTTTATTATACTATCCCAGTTTGAAACAAGTTCTTTATCCATATCTTTGTATACATCTTTTCTTTTTGGTTTTCTAATTCTTGATAAAATAGATACGTTTGCTCTTGGTGCACTAGCGCTTGGTACTTTTATACCCTTACCATGTTTCATGCAATTTGGGCATAGCATCATTCTTACACCATCCACTTCTCCAGGTCTGCATTCGCATTCCTTCCCACAGAGTTCACATTGCATATTGTTTATTTCTCCCTCCTAAATTTATTATATATTAGGAAAATTTGAATATATAAAAATATATATCTTTATATATCCAAATATATGTTGATTTAAATCAAACCAGCTTTTTGAAGAGTCATTAAATCCTCTGTACTAAGTTTTTCACCACGTTTAAATCTTTCAAATATTTCATCTGCTTCCTTCTGAGCAGAAGTTGCTTCTTTGATTTTTCTTGTTTTTCTCTCTTTATCCTTTGTTGATGAAATCTCTCTTTCAAGATCATGAATCTTATCAACATGTTCAATAAAAGAACGATGAACCTCATCAGCTTGAATCTTTGTTTCCACGATTTCCTCTTGAATCTTGTTTACCTTCTTTACAATCTTGTCAACCTGCTGAATTATTTCAATCATTTTTTCATGTTCTTCTTGAGCTCTATTAGCTAGTTTTTCTACTTGATCATGTTGTTTTTCAGCTTTTTGTTTAATCAATTTTTCTTCTTCAAGTGCTTTTTTAAGATGTGGATCCTTATTTAATTGATCTTCCTTAGTTTTTATCTTAGAATGAATATCAGAAATAACTTCAATTAATTTTTTTTCCTTCTGAGGCGACATTGGCTGCGTCATCTGTTCATTTTCAAGTGTTCTAAGTTGTTTCTTTAAAGCATTTATATTTATTCCGCCACTTGTCGAACGCTTTTTTTGTAAATCCTCAATTTTCTTCTTAACTTCACTAAAACTCTTATTTAACTTATTTCTCTGTTCTTTAGAATGCCTAACTCTTTCGTTTAATTCATCACGATTTTTTTTATGAGCAGAAATATTATTTCTCATCTCTCGAACAGTAGAATTTAGTTTATCTCTCTCATCAGCTAATTTCTTTGATTTAGTATGAAGTTTGTTTCTTCTTTCCTTTAATTCGTTTGCTTTTTTTTGCAATTCGTCTTTTTCATTTATTAAATCATCTACTGAATCTGCCATCTGTAACCACGAATAATTACTGCCTTATTTGTAAAGGGTAAAATATAAGGTATATATTAAGTATTTCGAAAGATAAAACTATTTATATATTATAAATTTTCATTTATTAGTTTTTTGTCTACTTAGAATAATCCCATCAATAATTACTGCAAGAATCCCAGTTATAAAAATCATATCCATAACAACAGCACCACCAATAACAGCTGATCTAGTTTCTTGAATCGGATAACTTAAAAGATTAAATAAATGAAAAAAATCAGCACCAATTAAAACACCAATAGTCCCAGAGATATATGCAAAAGGTGCGGCTCTTGAATAATCCTTCCAAAGAAGAAAAACAGATATGATACTAGCAAATATAGCTGGAAAAAGCCAAAATGGAAAAGAAGAAACAATACCGCTCTCTGGAACTGGTCTTGTAACAAGATAAGTGACAACTGTTACAACAATAATCCCTATAGCAAGTTTTTTAATTTCTAGTTTTTTCTTAAAAGCTAAATATATGCTAATAATTATTGGGATTATCGCACCGCCCATATTAATCCTAAGATCCCAGTTATTATAATATAAAATATGAATGTTTGAAATATTAAAACCACCAACCATAATCTGAAATTCAAATAAAAAAGAAACAAAAACAATAACTATTGCTTCGAATTTTGAAAAACCCATATCCTTAAATGCTTTTGTAACAATCAAATACATTATATAAAGTACAAAAATTGGAAATAAAACAACAAGAATATATTTTGCAACAATTTCTATGGCTTCAACAGTCAATAACATAGATAATAAATTCTTGATAAAGATATCTTTTATAAAGCTTGTTTATATTCCGATTCAACAACAGTTGATTAACCATGAGCGATTTTCTAAAAAAAGAATGCGATCTAAAATACTTTCATGACAATGGATATATTAGAAAAAAATGTGAAAAATGTAAAGACTATTTCTGGACACTTGACGAAAACATGGAACTATGTGGTGATCAACCATGTGTACCATTCAACTTTATAAATAACCCAGGTGGAAAAAAACCTTTAAATCTATCTGAGGTTAGAGAAAGTTTTTTGAATTATTTTGAACAAAACAATCATTCAAGACTAAATTATCCTGAAACAGGTGAAAGATGCCCAGTTATAGCAAGATGGAGATCAGATATCTATCTAACAATTGCATCTATTGCAGATTTCCAACCACATGTAACAAGTGGAGAAGTACCACCACCAGCAAATCCCCTTGTAATATCACAACCATGTATACGTCTAAATGATCTTGAAAGTGTTGGAGTTAGCGGCCGTCATCTAACAATGTTTGAAATGATGGGGCATCATTCATTTAACAAAAAAACAGATGAAATATATTTCAAAGAAGACACAGTAAGATATTGTGATGAATATTTCACAAAACATATTGGAATTGAACGGAATAAAATTACCTACAAAGAACAACTTTGGTTTGGCGGTGGAAATGCAGGTCCATGTCTTGAGGTTCTAGCTGGTGGCCTTGAAATTGCGACACTTGTATTTATGAACATGAGAGAAGATCCAAATGGTGATTTTGAAATTGAGGGTAAAAAATATACAAAAAATCCTTTAAACATTGTTGATACAGGCTATGGTCTTGAAAGAATTGCCTGGTATACAAATGGTACAAAAACAGTATATGAAACTGTATTTCCAAAAGTAATAGATTTTATTAAACAAAAAACAGGAAACAAAGATGATTTGAAAAGTATATATTCTCTAGCAGATCATTCTAAATGTTTATCATTTATGCTTGGTGATGGAATAGTTCCATCAAATGTAAAATCAGGATATCTAGCACGATTAATAATCAGAAGATCTCTTCGTTTTATTGAAAAATTAAAATTGGATATTTCATTAAAAGAAATAGTTGATTTACAACTAGAACTATTAGAAAAAGATTTTCCATCTCTTAAAAAAAGAAAAAAACAAATTGATGAAATACTTGACATTGAAACAGATAGATACATAGAAACACTTTCAAAAGGAAAATCACTTGTTAAAAGAATATTATCTGAAAAAAATAATATTACAACTGATGAACTAATAAAACTCTATGATACTCATGGTATGCCACCAGCAATTGTAAAAAACATTGCAAAAAAACAGGGAAAAGAAGTAAAAATCCCTGAAAACTTTGACTCAATGGTTGCAGAGTTACATTCACATGAAGAAACACAAAAACAGGAGAAAAAAGAAGAAAAAAAACTTCCTGAAACCAAGAAAATCTATTATGATGATCATTATAAAAAAGAATTTGAAGCAGAAGTAATTTATAAGGAAAAGCAAGATGGTAAAATAAAGATAATACTTGATCAAACATGTTTTTATCCTGAGGGTGGGGGACAACCTTCAGATACAGGATTTCTTTATAATAATGGAAATAAAATTGTTGTTAGTTTTGTTGAGAAAAAACAAGACACAATACTTCATCATATAGATAGAGAGCTAGAAATTGGAACAAAGGTTAAAGGAGAAATAAACTGGGATTTTAGATATCAACTGATGAAACATCATACAGGTACTCATGTTGTCAATGGCGCTCTCAGAAAAGTTTTAGGTGAACACGTATGGCAGGCTGGATCAAATCTAACTTATTCAGATGCAAGGTTTGATTTTACACATTATAAAAATATTACAGATGAAGAAAGAAAACTAATAGAAAAAATCGCAAATGATAGTATCAAAAAAGGTCAGATCGTTGAAAAAAATGTTTTTGATAGAAACACTGCTGAGAAAAAATATGGATTTAGACTATATCAAGGTGGGGTTCCGCCGGGTAACTCAATTAGAGTACTAAACATACCTGGTATCGATGTTGAGGCATGTGGTGGTACTCATCTAAATAATATTTCTGAAATTGAGAAAATACGTATAATCAAATCAGAACGTATACAGGATGGAGTAAACAGAGTGATTTTTGCAGCATCTAAAATGGCAGATGAACATTTAAAAGAAGAACAAAAAAATTATGAGAAAATAGTTGAAATCCTGAAAACTTCATATCATATTGAAAATAAAGAAAATATATCTGAAGAACTACAAACAGTTGCAGATATATTCTCAGTTCAAATTGATCAAATTGAGAAAACAATTAAGAGATTTTTAAAAGAAACAGAGATCAAAGAAAAAACAAATGTAAAAAATCTTAAAGATGCATCAAAAGATTTATTTGAAAAATGGAAAAACACACAAAAAAACAAAAAGAAAATTTCAACTGATCAAATAGATTTATTAAAACAAAACTCAGAAAAAATACCCGGTACAAATATAAATTTGATTACGGCAAAAATAGATACAGATGGGACTATTACAGCTGGTAAAATAACAAAGGAAAAAGACTATGTTGTTCATATTCATGATGGAAAAAAGTTAGTATCAATGGCATCTGAAAATATAAACATAGATTTAAGAGAAATTGCTCCTGAAATCGGTAAAATACTTGGTGGATCAGGTGGTGGAAAACCAAAAATGACTCAATGTGGCGGACCAAATAAAGATAAAATAGATGATGCGTTAAATCTAGCTAAAAAACTTACTATTGAAAAATTTAAATGAAAAATTAAAAGTATTTTTGATTATGCTGGAAGTTCAACTGTTAAATGAATTACTGTTAATACCACAATTGTTGTAATACACATAGCAGCAACAAACCATGGAGGTATTTTCAAAGATGTTTTTTCTTCTGCATCAAAATACCTAATAAGACCTGCTGCACTGTGAAAACCTTCACCTTTATCTTTCTTGGCCATATTTAATTACCTAATTACCATGCATAATGTTTCTATATTTTAGTTTTACTATTCGAAAATAATAAAGACTTATCGCATGTTTTTTTGTAATCTAAATAGTAAAAACATCTAAATACATATTTTATTATACCTACCTTCTGAGGGTGAAAAAGCCTATGAAGGAAATAGATACTCTTATAAACAAAGCATTAAAGTATAAAGAAAGTGGACTTACGGATCATGAAATAGCTCAAGAACTTAATATTTCAAAAGAAACAGCCCTATGGCTCCTAAGTAAAGGAAAAAAGAAGAAACCTGAGGGAGATGTAAAAATAGGTTGGCGTTCAGTTGGTGTATACCCCACTAGAATCAGTTATATTTCAGATGCGATTTGTGATATTATTCTTGAAGAAGCAGAAAAAAATGAGTTAGATATCGATACAATCGTTGGTATTGCAATAAATGGGGTACCATATGCAACTCATATAGCTGAAAAACTTGGTGTTGAACTTGCAGTTTTTAGACCTCATCATGAAAAAAGTGGTGCTTTTTCATCAAACTATGCATCTGTGAAAGATAAAAACGTAGTTCTTGTTGATGATGTAGTTGGCACAGGTAATACTTTTAAAAACGCAATTAAAACCACTAAAGGTGAAAAAGGAAAACCAGTTCTCTGCATTTGCATAGTAAATAAGAGAAGTGAAAATAAAATAGATAATGTACCAGTTAGAGCGCTAATAAGAGCACGTGTAATCTAAAAAAAATTTATCTCTTATTTTTTATTTTTATTTTTTAAGGTGATTACTGGTTATGCATTGGGCAGATGTTATTGCAGATGATTTACTAAAAGATGATAAAAAACATATCTTAGCTACTGGCATAACCCCTTCAGGACCAATTCATATTGGAAATATGAGAGAGGTTCTAACAACTGATGCGGTTTTTAGATCAGTTGTAAAAAAAGATGGAGATGCAGAGTTTATATACATTGCTGATGACTTTGATAACCTTAGAAAAGTATATCCATTTCTACCAAAAACATATGAAAAATATGTTGGAATGCCATTATCTGAGATTCCATGTCCCTGTAAAAAACATGATAGCTACGCGGATCATTATCTTTTTTCATTTTTAAATTCATTAAAGGAACTGGGAATAAATCCTACTGTTTATCGTGCGAATCAAATGTATAAAACAGGTATGTTTAAAGATGCAATACAAACCGCACTTGATAATACTGATAAGATAAAAAATATCATTGAAAATATTTCAAAAAGACAGCTTCCAAAAAACTGGATTCCTTTTAATATAAAATGTGAAAGATGTAATAAGATAACAACTGCAAAGCCGTTACTATATAACTTTCCATATGTTGAATATAGTTGTGACTGTGGATATGAAGGAAAAGTAGATATCCGAGAGGGAGGTGTTGGAAAACTACCATGGCGTGTGGACTGGCCAGCACGTTGGAAGATACTAGGTGTTACTTATGAACCATTTGGAAAAGATCATGGAGCAGCTGGTGGAACACATGAGACAGGTGTTAAAATAGCAAAAGATATCTATAATTATGATGCACCAAAATATACAATGTATGAGTTCATACTTCTAAAAGGAAAAGGAGCTATGCATAGTTCAAAAGGAACAGCTCTATCAGCTGAAGAAATGCTAAAGATGACGCCGCCTGAGGTATTAAGATTCCTGCTTATGAACAACCAACCAAATAAACATATACAATTTGATCCTGGTCTTGGAGTTTTAAATCTTGTAGATGAATATGACCAGTTTGAAAGAGTATATTTCAAAGAAGAAGAAGAAATAAAAGGTATGAAAGATTTAGAGAGAACATATGAACTATCAAGACCTTATGAATTACCAAAAAAAATTCCTCTTCAAATACCTTATAGACATCTTGTAACACTAATTCAGATCGGTGAGAACTGGGATGATATAAAAAATATTTTACTTCGTACAAATCAGATACCAAAAGATATTTCAAAAAAAGATGAAGACCATATTAGACAAAGAGTTGAACATGCACAGTTCTGGCTTGATAATTTTGCACCAGAAATGTTAAAATTTAAGGTGAAAAAACAATTACCAGATCAAAAACTTGAAGAAGAACAATTAAGATATCTTAAATCATTACTGAAAAATATTGAAAAAATAAAATGGGATGCTGAAGAAATTCATAACATAATCTATGATACAACGCAAAAAGAAAAAATTAAGACTAAAACAGCTTTTAAAACAATTTATCAGATAATACTAGGTCGTGAAAAAGGACCAAGAGCTGGATTTTTCTTATCGAATCTTGATAGAGAATTTGTTTTAAAAAGAATAAAAGAAGCAATAGAAAAATAAAATTTTTAGAATAATTTCTTTTGTTTTGAAATAGGATCCAGAGTCTTATAATTAAATGGTTTTATTACAGAGGGTACATCTGGATTTGTATCTTTTGAAGTTATAAGCTTTGAAATTGTATAATAGTCCATTTTTTCTTGATCAAATGGTTTTAAAATATTTATTGTTTCATCTTTTGAAATGTTTCTACTAAGCCATTTATCATAGTATTTCTCAGTTATTATTGCTGGCATTCTTTTCTTCTTATTATGAATCTTTGCCATAAGTGGATTTGCATCAGTTGTTATAATTGTATATGAATAAATCTCCTCATCAGTTGATTTATCCTTCCATTTGTCCCATAGACCAGCTATTGCAAAAGGCTCATTGTTTTTTAGATGAATATAATATGGATAGTTTTTACCATCATATAATCTCCATTCAAAAAAACCATCAGATATTACAAGACAATGTTTTCTTCCAGCTAAATGCCTAAATGATGGTTTTTCAAATATTGTCTCACAACGAGCATTTGCTGTTTTCTCCCTAATTTTGTTTGCATCATCTTTGTTTTTAACCCAGAAAGGGATAAGACCCCAACTGTAAAGATCAACCTGATCTGGTTCCTCATCTGATATTACTGGTAGCTTTGGATGATCAAATGCACCAGCATGATATCGTTTTTTAAACTTTTTTTTAATTTTTACATTAAAAGTTTTTTTCACTGCATCAGGACCTGGGACACTATAACGATAACACATATGATCAACATTTTTCTTTTTATTTATTAGAAATATCTTTTTTTATTATAATTTCTTCTACGTTTCCTTTTTATTTCATCCAATTTTATAGAACCCATATTTTTCTTTGATTTTTTTGGATGAATAATTTTTTTTACATCACTATTTTTTTCATTTACAACCAAAAGACCAATTCCTTCTTTCCTAAGAATATGCTCTGCTTTTTTTATGATATTATATGACTTACTTAAAGGTACACCAAGATATACATAATCTGATCCTAGCTGATAGTTTTTCATCTGTATTATCGCTTTTTTCCAATCACTAAGTTTTAGTTCAACAGCAACTGTCTTGTCATCTTTGAAAGCGACAAGATCTGCTCTGCAAAAACCAATCCTTATTTCATGCATAACCTTGAATCCTTTTTTCTGAAAGAAATCAGAAACTGGTTTGAGTAGTTCTAATTCCAGGTAAAACGGATACATTATATTTCTCCCTAATCTTTATTTTCTGAAGTTTTTCATAGAATCTTTCAAGTGTGAAACCAAATGGTATCAGAATGCTCTCAGCATATTGTGCGATCTGACGTAGATAAAAATCACAATCAACAGAAACATTTTCTTTTAAGTTCTCTGCGATACACACCCGCTTATATGGATTACGGCTTTTCTCATTACATACTATGTATCTAACTGACTGACCTGGCTCAGGTTCAACACCAGATTTTCTAAGTTGAAGAAGCGCTGATTTTGCAAAAGTATTGACCTTATATTCAGAGATATCCCTTGAAATACAGGTTTTAATTAAAAGATCACTATGTTTAAAATCATTATTAATAATTTTCAGACCATATTTTTCAACTATATCCACAACATCAGGAATAAAAGATAAGAATTGTTCTTTGTTTTTTGCTTTTGAAAAAACATTGAGCATATCCTCTTGCATTTTTTTTAAAAAAACAGGTGAATTCTTCTGACGTAGTTCAACACCACGAACCTTTATCTCACCTGTGTCAAACATACCATAATATCTATTTAGAGCTCCAACATCATTGTTTTTACTAGGTAAAAAAACAATCCATCTATAGTGTCCCTCTACATCCATTCTAATACCAGTGTTCCTGCTAATCATTCGTGACAAGCGAGCTGGTGTCACACAATCTTTTTTAGGTTTAACCCATAATGAATCAATGATTCCATGCAGTACATCATATCCAGCATTTTCTACTGTTTCAACAGCAGATAAAAGAATATCGCGGCTAAAAGCAGTGATACTCTCATAACACTCAATCCTGCCATAACGTGCGTTACGATAACCAGTATATCCAAAACATACTAGAAGAACCCATTTCCATGCCTGCTGTAACTCTTTGTATAAATCTGTATCATATTTTTTATTTTTGGACCTAGCTTTGTAGCAGAAACGTCTGAACAATATTGGTTTTAAAACTTCAGGTAGAAGACCAAAATTCTTATCGCATATATGATAACCTAGTTGTGGAACCATTATCTTTTTTGTAGAATTACAGCAATCGCATAACATTGTCTCAGGGCTAATATTGAATTTCAACATCACATTTGGATAAAGAGATGCAAAATCTAGCTCAACTATATCTTCATGAAGACCTACTATGGGGTCAAGTATAAGACCACCACGATCAGATACCAAGAGATCCATAGCGGTCTTCCAACTCTCAGGCATATTTTTCTTCCAAGGAATAAGATATCCCTTATCACATGCCTTGTTAACCTGTATTTGACTTATCGCAGTACCAGGTCCTACTCGCGATAGAATCTGAAGAGGAATATTTGAACAACGTGACATATCAATAAGCCCACGTATTCCACTCTCACCATAGATAAAGGAATTATAAGTATCAAGATGAGCGCGACCTCTAAGAGTATAAAATGCTGGTCTGTATATTATTTGACCATAGCTAAAATATGATTTAGCCTGTTTTATAGGATTCAGAGGCCTATTTTTATCACGTCCTAGAACCATGGACTTTTGTATACCATTTTTTTTCGCACGATGAAGAAGATATGGGAAAAGAAGGCTATCGCCTTTTTTTACAAACAATATATCTGGGTCAACATGTCTTAGTTTTTTTATAAAAAAAAGTATTGTTTCTATCTCAGATCTCTCAGAAATTATAATATCTTCAATTATAATTGATTTAACAGGGTCTTCAAATGAGAAAAACTTGTTTTTTGATTTTCTTTTTATGTCAATAAAAACTGATCTATAATCAGCTGAACTGTAGTCAACTTCCCATTGATCCTCATCTGAAATAAACTGTTTACCATCCCATCTGACAAATGCATTAAAAAAAACATCTTTATCCTGAAGATATCTAGAAGAAAGACGTATGTCTACGTTAAAAAGCTGATATTTATGATATCCGCCCCAGTAGTCAATTGTTTTTGCAAGTTTTCTTAGAAGAGAAATTTTTTTTGGAAAAACCTCAAGAACCATCTTTTTTTTATTGCTTCCAAGAATTATTTTTTCTAAAGTAAAATTTAGTTTTTCAACATCAGGAATGTCTCTTAGCATAGTTGCAAGATTTATTAGTTTCTCACGATCTGAATATACATAGAAACTAGGATTGTATTCATCCTCTATTCTCACGGGTTTTCCATTTTTTGTAAGCCATGTAACCATCACGTTTTTTTTATCATCTGGATAAACATCAAGGATGTTTCCGCTCAACATCTTCTCTTAGTTTCCTAATTGTTTTTTCATGTTCAACCAATATACTCATAACAACTGGTTCAAAAGGATTAGGATTGCTCATATTACTCCCTGCTGCAGCATGCCGTCTTGCATGATTCATAAGTTCATCAAATGCTTCTTTATCAATACTTCTCAATGCTCTTTTGAAATCATTCCATTCCCATCCAAAGGACTCAATTATGTTTCTAAAAGTTGGAACCGTGCGACCCATGGGTTTATATCACCATCCCAAACTCTTGAAGACGCATTTGACCCTCTGCAAGATGAAGTATCATAGTCTGTAGTTTTTTCTTTAAAATTTCAACTCTTGTTGCAAGATCTGTTTCCTTCATAATTATTACTTCATCAACTTCGCTGTGTATAATCCTACGAATGTTTCTTCTATTAGACATCATTTTTTTATCAAGATCTGTGAAAACTGTGATAAGATTATATTTAGTTGTAAGCTCATGGATTTTATGCAGGTTTGATCTTAGAAGAGATTTTGCTTCTTTTTCATCAACATCTGAATCTAGATAAAAAACCGGGAATTTACCAATTATTAATGTCTTTGGTTTGTATCTTTTTATGGATTGTTCAAGCATCTCCTGTATAACTGTTGTAAGCTGATAAATAGTAAAAGCTCTGCTTATATGAACATGTTTTAGAGTCTCTTTTTGATCTGCCTCCATTTTCCTTGCGTATTCAGCAATCTTATAGGGATCAGCACACATCCCCGTATCAATATAAATTGTATCACTTTGAAAAGTTCTATATGTGTTTACACATATCTGATTTGGAATATTTGAAATAAGGCTGCTATCTCCATCTATATATGTTATCTCCCCTGTTTTAAAACCACCATATATCTTGTCAAGTTCTTTTATCCCTGATTTTACAATTATATCTGGTTTTAGTACTTCTTTTGCAAGTAAAAACTCGGATTTATCGATGATTTGAGCTGATAGATTTGTTTTTTTCATATCATAAATACCCCCTAAAAATAGGTTTTACAAATTGTGCATCGCAGTCTTATTTTAAAAAACTAGGATGGAGCTCATTGAAAGTATTTTGATTGAAACTAAAACATTTTTTTTTTAAACTTCATCTAATAAATACTTTTAAGTAATAATTTATAAATCCAAGAGTATCATAATGAAAATATTCATAGATGTATATGGTTGTACTGCAAACAAGGCAGATGCAAATCTAATAGCGGGATTATTACTTGAAAAAAAACATGTTATTGTTAAAAAAATAGATGAATCTGATTTAATCATAGTTTTGACATGTACAGTTATAGATACAACTGAGCAGAAAATCCTTTCAAAACTAAGAAAATACAAAAAAACTGGTAAAAAAATAATAATCGCAGGATGTATGGCATCTGTTCAAAAAGAAATGATTAAAAAAATTTTACCAGGGGCAAAGTTTTTACCACCACAGTATTCACATCATATAATTGATATTATTGATAATGAAAAAATTGTTTTTAAACAACAGGACAAAACATTTTTCCCAAAATATTATGATACCGTTTTTGGACCAATATCAATCTCAGAGGGTTGCATTTTTTCATGTTCGTATTGTATAACAACCCTTGCAAGAGGTAATTTACGTAGTTTTCAAATAAATGATATTAAAAAAGATGTATTTTTTGCATTAAATAATGGTTGCAAGGAGATTCAGATCACATCTCAGGATACAAGTTCATATGGATTAGATCAGGACTATGATCTTGGTATTCTTTTAAGTGAACTTGTAAAAATTCAGGATGATTTCAGGATCCGTGTTGGCATGATGAATCCATATACTTGTAAGAAAAATCTAAGTTCAATAATAAATGGTTTTAACAATTCAAAAATCTATAAATTTATTCATCTGCCTGTGCAATCAGGTAGTAAAATAATTCTTGAAAAAATGAATAGAAAATATGATGTATCAGATTTTGAAGAAATTATTGAAAAATTTAGGGAGAAATATGATGATATCACTCTTTCAACAGATGTAATTGTTGGTTTTCCAACAGAGACAGAAAATCAATTTAATAAAACAATTGAGTTGATTAAGAAAATTAAACCCGATATTACAAATATAACTCGTTTTTCAGCAAGACCGGGTACTAATGCTAAGAAAATGGATGGGAGAATTCCAACAGAAATTGTAAAGGACCGGTCAAAAAAAATTACAGAAATCTGTAAGAAAATATCATATGATAATAACAAAAAACATGTTGGAAAAAAATATAGGATGCTAATAACTGAAAAGGGGAAAAAAAATACTTATGTTGGAAGATCTGAAAACTATAAACCAATTGTTATAAGGGAAAAGAGAGAAATCGGTAGTTTTCATGAGGTTGAAATAACTGATTTTGAATCTAGTTATTTAATAGGAAGGCTTATATAATACCCGAATTATTTGAGCTATGTGGAAGGGATGATACGAGTAGGAATTAATGGTTTCGGTAGGATAGGTAGAAATGTCCTTAGAGCTAGTTTAAATCATTCACAATATGGTAAAAAATTTGAAATTATATCAATTAATGATCTTGGTAATAAAGATATTCTAGCCCATCTATTCAAATATGACTCAATTTTTGGAAAATTTAATGGAGACATCCAGGTTAAAGAAGATGGCATAGAAATCAATGGAAAATTAATAAGGTTTTTTTCCCAGGTTAAACCATCGAAATTACCATGGAAAGAACAAGACATCGATGTCATAGTTGAATCCACAGGTATATTTCGAGATAGAGATGGGGCATCGCAACATCTAGAAGCAGGAGCAGAAAAAGTAGTTATCACAGCACCTGCAAAAAACCCAGATTTAACTGTTGTTCTAGGTGTAAATGAACAAGACTATGATCATGATAAACATAGAATAATATCTAATGCATCATGTACAACAAATAGTCTTGCACCACCTGTAAAAGTACTAAATGATAAATTTGGAATCGATCAAGGTTTCATGACCACAATCCATAGTTATACAGGTGACCAGAGGATTCTTGATTTCCCACATAAAGATTTTAGGAGAGCAAGAGCTGCAGCTGTATCTATCATCCCAACCACAACTGGTGCTGCAAAAGCAGTAACACTTGTTATGCCTGAGTTAAAAGGAAAGCTTGATGGTATGGCAGTACGCGTTCCAACACCAGATGGATCTCTTACCGATTTTGTATGCACACTTAAGAAAGATGTTAGCGTTGATGAAGTAAATAATGCTTTTAAACATGCATCTGAAAATAGTATGAGAGGAATCATGCAATACAGTGAGGAGCCGCTTGTAAGTGTTGATATTGTTGGAAACCCGCATTCAGCAATCATAGATGGGCTTAGTACACGTGTAAATGGTGAACGTGGAAAACTAGTTAAAATTCTCTCATGGTATGATAACGAATGGGGATATAGCTGTAGAGTTGTTGATCTCATAAATTATATATATCAAGACCAAAAAAAAACAACTGAAATTCCAATTATACAATCCGCTTAATATAGAATAATTATTGATATATAACTATTATTCAAATGTTTTAAATAAATATTACGTATACATTTTTTTAGGGAGGATTATAACCTTATGAAAGAATATAACACAATTGATGATTTTAATTTTAAAGAAAAAACTGTGATTCTTCGCGTTGATTTCAATCTACCACTTGATAAAGAAAATTTTGAAATCCTTGATACAACACGTATAAAAAGAGTGCTTCCAACAATTAATGAACTTCTTGATAAAAACGCAAAAATTGTAATACTTGCTCATCAAGGAAGAAAAGGGAGCTGGGATTTTATTAACCTTGAAAAACATGCAAAAGCACTTAGTGATTTAATCAAAAAAAATGTTTATTTCGTTGATGATATCTATGGTGAAAAAGCGCAAAACGCAATTAAAAACATGAAAGCATGTGATATTGTAATGCTTGATAATGTTAGAAAATTTGATGGTGAAACAGAGAAAAAAACAGCAGAGGAACATTCAAAATCAGAACTAGTTCAAAACCTCTATCCTCTTGCAGATTTTTTCATAAATGATGCTTTTGCAGCGGCTCATAGGAAACAATGTTCTCTAATTGGTTTTACATATGTTCTTCCATCATGTGCTGGAAGACTTATGGAATCAGAAATAGAAACACTTGGTGAAATAATATCAAATCCAAAAAAACCATCTGTTTTTATATTTGGAGGTGCAAAATTTTCTGATGTAATTGTAACAATTGAAAGACTCCTTGATAATAAAACCGCTGATAAAATACTTTTAACCGGCCTTCCAGCTAATGCATTTATAAAAGCAGAGGGAAAAAATCTTGGTGGTAAAAACGAGGATCTGTTATCTAAAGAAGGATCATCTGAAAATTATGAGGAAATAAAAAAATTAATGCAGAAATATAAAGATAATATATTTCTTCCAAAAGATTTTGCTGTTGAAAAAAATAATAATCGAATGGAAATAGATATTTCAGATTTACCTGTTGAAAATAACTTATTTGATATAGGTGAGAAAACAATTGAGGATTTCAAAGATGTAATAGATAATGCAAAAACTGTTTTTTTATCAGGTCCTTGTGGTGTTTTTGAAAATAATTTGTTTATGAAAGGAACAGAAGAAATATTTAATTATGTTACAACAATTGATGCTTTTACAATCGTTGGTGGAGGTCATACTGTTGCAGCTGTTGAAAAACTAGGAATTGATGACCAAATTTCACATATTAGTACGGGTGGTGGATCTCTTGAGAAATTTATGATGGGTGAAAAACTACCTGTAATTGAGGCTTTGAAAAAATCAAAAGATTTGCATTCAAAAAAATAAATGGGGGAAAAAAATGTTTAAAAAACTATTAATCATATTTTGTATAATATTGTTGATATCTAGTATTATACCTGTAAATGCAGTTGATATAAAAAAAGATGAAAAAACTATTATAAATTATAAATCCAAGAATTTTGATGAAATTAATATCTATAATTATCCAACTATGACAGAGTATATTGATTTTACAGATATAACTGAGAAGGGAAAACCTGAAATAGTTGATACACCAGATTATTTCTCCTGGGGTGATTATAATGGAAAAAACTGGTTGACCCCTGTTAAAACCCAGCTCTGTGGTGACTGCTGGGATTTTGCGGCTATTGGAACATTTGAAAGTATTATTAAAATTAGAGAAAATTGTCCAGAGTTAACACCTGATTTATCAGAGCAATATGTTTTATCATGTCTACCAGGTGCTGGTAGTTGTCATGGTGGAAGTAGTAATCGTGCTTTTAATCTAATTTTGGATACATCAGAAAAGGGTAATTACTGTAATGGAGTGATACTTGAGAGTTGTTTTTATTATCAAGGATCTGATGATATACCATGTGATGATAAATGTGTTGATTGGGAGGAAAAACTAGTACCTATATTAGAATATGGGATGTGGAAACCAAGTAGAAAAGATAAAGGAATTGAAGAGATAAAAACTTTTATTATGCAGAATGGCCCTGTTGTAGCACATATTGATGCTACTAATTATTTTAAATATTGGGGTTCTATACATAAGGATCCTGATGATTATTTTCATTATACTGGGCCAAAACTTATTTCAAATCATGTTGTAGTTATGATAGGTTGGAAAGATGACCCAGATGTTAGAAGAGGGGGTTATTGGATCTGTAAAAACAGTTGGGGTACCAACTGGGGATATGATGGTTTTTTTAATATAGAATATGGGTCTTTAACTATTGATAAAGCTCCTATTGTATGGGTTGATTATGATCCTGATAGTTATGACTGGGATCCTATAGCATCAGCTGGTAGCTCTTTTGAAGTTGATGTTGGTGAAGAAATAACATTTGATGGATCAGATAGTACTGATGCTGAAAATGAAATAGTGAGTTATCTATGGAACTTTGATGATGGTGAAACAAGTAACAAAAAAATAGCATCACATAGCTATTTAGAACCTGGTATATATGAAGTAACATTAACTGTTACTGATGCCAGTTGCAATATAGATACAGATACAACATATGTATGGGTTGAAAAAAATGCAAACCCGCCAGATATACCAGTAATAAATGGTCAAGATAATGTTAAACCAAAAAAAGAATATACATATACTGTTTCATCATCTGATCCAGAGGATGATGAAATATTTTATTTGATAAATACCGGTGGATATGAGCAAAAAGATTGGATTGGACCTTTTGAATCAGGTGAAGAAATTACAATTAAAAAATCATGGGCCTATATTGGAAAACATCAGATAAAGGTAAAAGTTAAAGATAAATATGGCCTAGAGAGTGATTGGGAGATATTACCAATTAATAAGAAAATATTTTTATTTGGAAACATCTTATTTCTAAGAGATATTTTATCAGATATGTTCTAAAATAAAAATATAATTTTTTTCCTTTTTTCAAATTATTATTTAAAAATTTTTTTGTAAAATCATAGTAAGTAATAAATACATAAAATATTTCCATAAAAAAAAGGAAGGGGCTGGTAGATCAGCTGGAAGATCGTCACCTTCGCAAGGTGGAGGCCGCGGGTTCAAATCCCGCCCAGTCCATAATAAAATAGCTATGAAATATACAAAAATGTTAAATATTAGATATCCTTCTTATAAGATATAACATAAATAATTGTAATTCATAGTGAATTATATAAAAATTACATATATTAACAGTGTTAATATTGAAGCCCGGGGAGGCTAAAAAAATATGAAAATTTTATTAATATCGCCGCATCCAAACGCGAAAAAAAGTTTTTTGAACAAACTTACTTACCCAAGTTTAACACTTCAGCAGATAGCAGGTTTAACACCTAAAGAACATGAAGT
>Ga0272441_10000993_pt1 | contig 61265 bp, 62 predicted proteins | sample SSMProp6N_FD_193582 | JGI IMG/M metagenome (GOLD analysis project Ga0272441, IMG submission 193582) | Marine sediment archaeal communities from Little Sippewissett salt marsh, Falmouth, MA, United States - SSM-Prop-6N | ecosystem: Environmental > Aquatic > Marine > Wetlands > Sediment ...
ATCTCCCCATCAGGAAACAGCGGGTCGGAAAGAACCAGTTCACTGGCGAAGATCCATGTTCCGTCATCTTTAGCCAGCAGCAGATCCGATGGGGTAAGCTGGACCGGTGCCTCAGCCGCCTGTACTTCCAGGTCCAGAACAATCAGCTGGTCCAGCCCTTCAGGTTCTTCAATATCCGGGTTCAACTCCTGCAGCACAGGCCAGGCATTGTCGTTTATCTCGAGTATTTCAATCGAGAGGCCGTTGGTGCTATCCATGGAAGCCTCTTCTGTCTCCACAACCGGTTCCGAACCAGGGGCAGGAAGCTGAAGACTCATACGACGGACAAGAGGATCGCCGTCATATACCAGCCGGAAATCGTTCTGCCCCTGCTCATACGGAAAACAGAGAATACCCCGGCGTGTTTGCCCCGGTTCCAATTCAATATGTGTCTCCTCAATATAAGAATCCGAATTGAGGGGTCTATACTTGCCGAGATAGGCATCACAGGTAGTGTTTATGGTGCTGTTTCCCTGGCCGTCAGTCAGGAACAATTCCGGCAGAAAGAGAGTACGATTCTCGTCACCCTGATTGCTTATAAGCAGTTCAAGAATCGCAACAGCTTCTGTTGCTTCATTTTCTATTGAACCCCCGGGGACCGTATCCTGAAAATCCCAGTTCAGACTTTTCAGATCGATTGATAAGCCATTACTGACCTGCATGGCAATTCCTGCAGCCAGGGGCGCAGGGTCCTCTCCAGCTTCAGGAAGTTCAAATACGACCGGGGGAAAAGTCTGTCCGCTGTAGACTAGATGACGAATACCTTCAGTTGTATCCGTATGAAAACAAAGCTGTCCGTTTATCTCAGAACCATGAACGTGAATACTCTCGTATAATCCAAACCCGGAGATCAAAGGATTTGGCACATCTTCACAGTAGCCTGACGTTAGATATGAAATGGTGTCTCCATCTTCTGTCAGCAGATGAAAATCATAATTAAAAATCTCTACTGGTTCAATAGATGAACCCTGTAAATGTACATCAACCACGATATATGCTTCTTCAGAATCGTCGGGATAATATCCCCTTTCCTCCATGATCTGCTCTCTGATTATCGACCATCCATCCCAGGCAACACCATCCAATGTAATTTGGATACCGTCCGAAGTCTGCGCCGGTGTATTAACTGCCACAGTCTCTAAATTCTTTTGGAATTCAGGAAGTGACATTAGCAAAACTGTATCAAATAGGTTTTCAGATGTATACGCCAGGTTTATAACCTGTCGATCGGAAGGAATCTGGAAACAAAGCAATCCCTGTTGGTTTTCACCTGGTGGAATGTGTACACCAGAGTAATCAGCTTTACTACTCAGAAGATAATCATTCTGAGAGGTCGGCGCAGTAAAACCCTCACAATCTATGAGAAAACTTTCATTATGATCGTCCACGAGAGAAAATTCTTCAGGCTTGACTGACACCTCCAGTGCCCCATCATTCGCCAGGAGCAGATTAACCAGCACTATCTGCGATTCCTCCTCCGGTGGTTCTCTCCAGAATCCGGCTCGCTCCAACTCTTCATAAGAAAACGAATAGGCAGATACTATTGAAGCTGAAAACCCGGTACTTTTCGGAAGCTTTGCACTCAGTTCCTGATATCCTAATTGCAGGCTGTTTGCATCCTCTGGAACGTGGAAACAGAGATTTCCACTCGCATCATTACCTGGACTTATCTGATCGGCAGCAAAAACATCAGGGAAAAAACCACACTGCTCGTATGGCAAAGGATCTTGATAATCATATCGATTTCCATCCTGATCGATAAGGAAAAATTTTTCCAGAGAAAGCTCAAGTATTGATGAAGAAGTATTCTGTAAGGATACCTCCAGCAGCACCTCCACCACACCATCCGGCAGCGGTTCTGCCTCCGGATTATCCCCTTGCAGCCTTTCCCAAACATCCATATTTACCCGGAGAACGTTCAGTTCCGCCTGTCCATTGAGTTCTGTCAATACCGGAACAGGCGTACGAGTGGGTTCCCCAAAGCCCAATGATAATGGATCGTCATTTGAAAACACATAAGCTGCAGACATGGCAACTGCCATAAATACAACAGCAAGCAATCCCCACAAAAGCGGGCCGAGTCTCTTCTTTCTGGATTCCGGAAGCCCGCCCATCCTTGTCCAATGGAATTTCAGCAGCGGCGGAGACAGGGTTTCGAAATCCATCGTCTCGTAAGAGAGTGAAGTAATCCGGTACTCTCTCTTATCCTCACCGGAATCAGACCGGATCAGAAGGTCACCTTCTTCTGTATATTCAAGCTTGTATTCTGCCCGAAGATCGCGCAGGTTCACTTCCCAGCGGAATTGGCCATCTTCAGTAAGGGTCAGCTTCGCCATAGCTCCAGCCTGATTGCACAACCAGATACCCACCGGCGTTTTAGTGCTGGTAATTCTTATCCGTTTTCTCTTTCCGAATAGTCCTGCAAGAAACGTCATAATCTCCACCTTCTCCACTCTCTGCTCATGGCAAAATCAAACAGGAAGGTCAGGTACCAAATTCCAACCCGTAGAATCTCACCTTCCCATCCATGGCACCGACAGCGAGGATATCGCCGGCCGGGGTCCAGTCCATGGCTTTGACGGTAGACGGCAGCTCGATCGTCTGCAGTTCTTCACCGGTTGCTACATCCCACACCTTGAGCATGAACCCGTTCCCGCCGCTGAACAACAAGTCGCCGGACTGCGACAGCGCTGCACGCAGAACACCGGAATGCTTCACTGTCTGGACAAGCTCCCAGGTGCTGGTATCCCATATATTCACACGTCCATCATAGCCTGCACTGGCTAGAAATCGCCCGTCACCACTGTAATCCACATCGAAAATCCAGCTTGTATGACCGTCGAGCTCAGCGAGCATCTCACCCGTGGCTGTATCCCAAACACGCACTATGTTGCTGTCGCCTCCGGTTGCGAAGGAAGCTCCATCCGGCGAAAAATCCACACCCTCAGTCTGCTTGTATTGACCCTCCGGATTGGCAGGAACCGAAGAAAAAGCAAAGCCATTCTCGGGATCATAAATCCGCACTGATCCATCGAGGCTGTGAGTACATGCAGCGAACAAGTCGGATACAGGAGAATAGGCTGCACAATCGATGGTATTGAGAGCGGTTACAATTCCGATATCAAGGACTTCCGGTATCCGGTCATTTGTATCGTAATGCCAGAGCCATACCGGCCCTGTAAGAGGTGCATCCCTGAAATTTTCCTTCCAGGCTTCCGGGAAGTTTTCAGAAACCGTCGCCTGCTCCCAAAGATCGAGGTTGTTTTCACCGAAACGCGTACCGAACAGATTGACGCCGCCCGGTGCGCGATAGGTATTTACCGCTTCAGGATTGATTAACAGCGGGACAAGGAGACTAAATCCTTGCTGGTAAACTCTCTCAGCAACTATTTCCATTTCATCCGTGTAAGCGATGTTGTCAAAAGACAAAAACGTTTGTGGGACCAGATCACCATCCTCAACAATACTTGTCTCAACACTTAATATTGCTTTCATTGTCTCTACATTTGAGAGGTTTTTCACCCGCCATAAAATGCCGCTGCCATGGCCGGAGATAAAGTAGCTGCTGTCCGGCGAAAAGGCAACAGCAAACGTTCCTACACTTGAAAGGTAATAAACTCGCTCGATTGAGCCCTGTTCCAGGTTAAAGATCCGGGTGGTGTAATCCGTGCTGCCGGTGATCATCTCTGCGCCATCTGGCGAGATATCCAGAGTCAACACCTGCCCTCCGGGATGTGCCAGGATTTCATCCAGCAGGGCAAGACGGGACACATTCAAACGTGATACAGAAGGTGGCATTGGAGTAGGTGTGATAGTCGGAGTATTGGTGGGCTCCCGTGTAAATGTCTCGGTCGGTTCTGAAATCGCCGTCGAAGTATGCGCTTCAACGGGTTCTTCATTACCGATTTCTGATTCATTTGTTTCCCCCGCTGCTCCACATCCTGAAAGCATCAAAATGCAGATGATATTCAAGACAGGATTATTCCTCATAAAATTGTCTCCATGCAGCCATACATAAAACATACTCAATTGAACAATTATCTTGTCATTCGTTCAAAATAAATATGTCAGGCAAGTATGAGTGGTTCTTCCCAATTCTTTGGTATTCTATACGACCTGAAATTGAAAATGTTCAGGGAGTAAGGAAACCTGCCCCCCCCCGCACACCTGATATTATCCTTTTCCTACCCAGGACCATACGGAAAACAACTACGGCATAGCGTATGATTGCTGATCTCCGTATTTATTCAGGATATCGATGGTTTTTTCTGCTTCAGCCGGAGTAAGATCACCTCCGGTGATGAGGGCAAAACCATCCTTCCCATTATTGGTGACATTGCTGATCGCCTGGCATGCTGTACCCCGCCGTGCTTCAAGATATGCCCCATCCAGCTTGATATACGGTATCTGGGAAAGCGCTGTCATCAGCACATCCTGATCGTAAAAAAAACAGGAAAAGAGATAGGGGCCAAGCGAGAGGGTGTTATTAATAGCTTTTTCCATCTGTGTCGTCATGATTCCTCCAAAGTAGAATGTCGAGTTCAGTGATGTGGCACTCAAAATATCAGGCAGCACCACACAGGAGACAGTATGCCAGAGAGAAGAAACTCTGTGTTGTCAGGCATGCAACCAATCTGTAACACAGGCCATTATACATTTTCAGCGGGAGAGCACAATACATATCCTTTGGTTTTCAACGAACCCAATTTGGCATAAGAGGAAAAGCTTTCTTATTAACTATTCATTCTTGAGACGTTCTTCTCCCATTTTCCCGCAGGCCGATTCTTCATATTTCCACATATAAAAGATCCCTCGCAGGCTCGGGATGAATATAAATTGCGGGGAGCTTCTCCCCAGCCCCCTCTTTACATCGCTGATTTCGCTGATTGAAATTTTCTTAGCATAGTTGATCGATTCCAAGCCTGTAATCCCTGCCTCATGAAGGGCCTCCAAAACCTCTCTTTGACCCGTACAACCCTGTCCGTGATGTTGCTGTTTGCAAACAATAATCATATGAGTGAAATTCCTTTACCTCCACAAAAATAACCAGGGTGTCCATGAAAGTATCAGGTAGGGAAAGCGTCTGGAAGCGGCAAGCGTCTGCTTGGCATGGGAGCGTATACAAAGGCACAGAATTTTATGATTGCAGGAATCATAATGGGCAAATATCCTCGGACCAGGGTTGGTTTTTTCACTTCTGTCCGATAAAAAGTGCAGGCCATTAATGGAGTAACTTCCCGTAATAACTCCGCTTGATATCCCCTGATCTCTTCCCTGACCATCAACTAACTTTGATAAAAGATTACTCATCCCTTCCTGAATGATAAAAACAAAGAACCCGTGTTACCGGGCCCTTTGATCCTGTTGATCTCTCCTTACAGCTTACGCCAGCGGTAGTTGCACCTTCTCCCCACCCTTGCGGGCTGAGGTGTATCCCGCTTCCAGAATCTCCTGCACAGCCATACCGGCATCGAAATCGAGTTTCGACTCCTTGCCCTCTGCAATATTCAACAGGAAATCATAGCCGCTGGCCATATGTGCATTGGTCATCATGCCCTGTGTGTATTTACCACTCGGCCACAGCTCGTTTATCGGCCGTTCGCCCTCCACAGGCGGCACATCCAGTGAGCCATGGTACCAGCGGTTCGTCCCGGCATCGTATATATCTACCAGCTCCGGCCGGTTCATACTGAAACGCAGCGCCCCTTTTGTTCCAAATATCTCAATTTGTGCAGGGTCTTCCACACCGGTAGCCATACGATGGACTTCCAGCACACCCGGTACGCCGCCCTCCATCTCCATCAAACACATCATCCAGTCATCCACGTCCACTTCTTCCATTTCAGAAGAACCTTTCGACTTCGGACGTTGTGTGATGAAGGTGCGCATCTCGGCTTTTACTGAAGCCACATCGCCGAGCAGGTAGCGAATCAGATCGATCATGTGCGATCCAAGGTCTGCAAATACACCGCCGCCTGAATCAGCCCAGCGCAGCCGCCAGGACATCGGCCGGTTCGGGTCGACATAGCTGCCGTGGAAAAACCGTGCATTGAAGTTGAACACCTCGCCGATTGCCCCTGCTTCAACCAGCGCTTTCATCTGCCGTGCAGCCGGCACGTAGCGGAAAACCAGGGCCATATGTGTCTTGATGCCATGTTTTTTAGCCAGCTCTGTCATCTCCCGGGCTTCTGCAAGATCCATGGCCATTGGCTTTTCAAGATAGATATTCAACCCCGCTTCTGCCGCCATTTTCACTTCTTCGAGATGCAGCTTGTTCGGCGTGCAAATATCCACCATATCGAAATCGGTGCTGAAAAACTCTTCCGGATCGGTTGTGCGCAGTGTGAAACCGAGATCTTCCATCAGCGTTTGCTCTGTGTCGAGCTTCGACCGCAGCACGCCTTTCAGGTTCGCTGTCAACGGCGTATTACTGAAACATACCGGGATATTCCGATAAGCATTGGCGTGGATCTTTCCGATATAACCAAGGCCGACAAGGCCGATATCCATAGTCTTTGTCATATTTTTCTCCTTCACACTGATATTCTATATAAACCATCAGGAATGGTAAAAATTACCCGGGTACAAAATCCTCATGAATTCTACCGATGCAACCTGATTATACGGTACCACGCTGACGGAAGCTACGTATCCTGACATCTTTTGGAGAGCTGATTGGTGCAAGCAATAACTCATCGATCCGGAAGGGTTTTCTCCTTATTCAATGCTCAGGATTGATACACCCACTCCCCTCGATGCATTGTCCGCAGCACCCTCATTTCCTCATCGACAACCACCAGGTCGGCCATTTTCCCGGCTTCCAGGGAACCTGTTTCCGCTTCAAGGCCCAGCACTTGGGCGGGATTTAAGGAAGCCATCTGCACAGCCTCCTTCAACGGCACGCCTACCTCGCTCACCATCCAACCTACACACCGGTGCAGCTGCGCACCGCTCCCGGAGAGCGTGCCGTCTTCCAGACGCATCTGCCCATCGCTCACGTGGAAGGTGGACCCCATTGCAGTGAATGTACCCTCCTCCAGACCGGCTCCCGGCATGGCGTCTGTGACCAGGATCACCCTGTCTGCCCCAAGGCATCGATATACAATCCCGGCAGCCGCCGGATGGATGTGGTACCCATCCGCGATGACTTCCGCGGTCGCCCGGTTAGAAGCCAGGACAGCTCCAACACCGCCCGGTGCCCGGTGGTGCAGTCCTGTCATCGCGTTGTACACATGTGTTATATGTGACCAGGGGCCGTTCAGCGCCCTGCTGGCAGTGTCGTAACCGGCATTCGAGTGCCCGAAGGCAACTACGATCCCCGCATCCCGCAGCAGCTCCGCTGCTTCAAATGCACCGGAAAGCTCGGGGGCCAGTGTCATCTGCCTGATCCATCCCTGCCCGGCTTCGATCAACGCCTTGAACTCATCAAAATCCGGTTCCCGCAGCCAATCCGGGTTGATCGCGCCGCGTTTCTCACTGCTCATCGCAGGGCCCTGCACATGAAGCCCCAGCGGCTGCGCACCCGGATATTCCTGCTCAAAAATCTCTGCATAGGCGCTTACAATTTCCTGGAGAGCGGCTCGATCCGGAGCCAGAACAGAACACAGGAAACCTGTTACACCAGTACAGGGAATTCGGTCAGAATAGGAAACGAGATCTGCTGCAAGTGTTGGCAAATCTCCGAATAGAGTACCAAAGCCGCCGTGGACATGAATGTCTATCAAGCCGGGGATCACCATTTTCCCCTGGATATCCACACGTTCACCCCGGGGCTCTTTTACACCGGCAGCCGGTCCGCAGTAACCAATCCGGCCATCTTCATCTACCTGAAGGACAGCGTTCAGGATCTCGTGCTCGGGTGTAAGCAGCCTCATGTTTTCCAAAGTCAGCGCCATCAAGTCCCTCCCGAACACAGCCGGGCAGACTGCTGTAAAGCCTGCCCGCTAATGTGCCAGATCAGAAGCACCTCAACTGGAAATGTCCTGGAACCTAGAGATTGTTGTACACAATCCGTCCCTGAACCATTGTAAGGTATACGTTCACGTCCTTATCGATGACCGCCAGGCTGGCATCTTTTCCCACCTCCAGGCTGCCGAGGCTTTGAGAGAATCCCATCGCTCGAGCCGGATTGATTGTAGCCATTCGGACGGCATCCTCCAGCGAGACGCCCACATCCTGCACCATGTTGCGCACACACCGGTTCAGCGTAACCGTGCTGCCCGCGATGTTTCCTGCAGGAATCTTCGCCAGGCCATTCCGCACATGGATGGTCAGGCCCATAACCTCGTAATCGCCATCCGGCTTGCCGGCCAGAGCAGTCGCATCTGTGATCAGCACGACCCGATCGACACCGATAGATCGCACAAGGATTTTCATCACAGCCGGATGCACATGCATGCTGTCAGCAATCAGCTCTGCCGTTATCTCTTCGGAAGTGAGGATAGCTCCCACGGCACCGGGCTCGCGGTGGTGAAGGCCGCGATGCTTATTGAAGGTATGGGTTATATGAGTCCAGTTTCCTTCCAGTGCCCTGCGCGCGCCATCATAATCGGTGTCGGAATGGCCAAAAGCTACCACGACACCGGCTTTACGGAACAGGGACGCCACCTCTTCCGCACCAGGAAGCTCCGGCGCCATGGCGATCTGCCGCACCCAGCCGCGCCCGGCGTCGATATAACCCTGTGCTTCGTCCATGTCGGGATGTCGCAGATACGGCGGCTTGATCGCTCCTTTTTGCGCCACATTCATAAACGGGCCTTCAAGGAAAATCCCAAGCCCTTCAGCACCAGAGAGACCTTCATCGAAAAGGTCTGCATAGTCCGACACCAGGTTGGTCATCGACTCCCGGTCCGGCATGAGTATTCCGGCGAGAAAACCTGTGACACCGCCCTCGGCCGCCCAGTCTGAGTAGCTGTTCATCTCATCCTTGAACTCTTCAGGGGAAACGCCGGCCACACCCATGTTTATCCCGTTTCCCCCATGCACGTGGACATCGATCAGTCCCGGAATAAGTATGCGGTTGTTTAAGTGGATCCGCCTCCCCTCAACTCGAGGCATATTTTTCATCGAGCCGACGTACTGGATCTTGCCATCGTCGCCTGCCACCAGGGCAGCATTTGACAGTGTTTCTGTCGGAGTAATTATTGTGGAATTCGAAAAAATCGTAGGCATGGCTTTACCTTTCACAAACCCAGGCTGGTCTTTCCTGATATAAATTGTGCAGGGCAAAATCCGCTGCCCCGCACGAGTCCTGCGCTCACTCTCAGCTTAAAGCTGATTGTAAACAATTTCTCCATTTACAATGGTGAGATACACATTCATATCTTCATCGACAACTGCCAGGCTGGCGTCCTTGCCAGCCGTGATGCTGCCCAGCCGGTCGCTGAAGCCCATTGCACGAGCCGGATTGAGTGTCGCCATCTTCACAGCATCGATCAACGGCACCCCGACTTCCTTGTTGACATTGTGTACACATTTGTTCAACAAGGCTGAACTGCCTGCGAGTGTCCCGTCCTTGAGTCTTGCTGCGCCATCTTTCACTGTAACATCATGCCCAAGCAGTGCATAATTACCGTCCGGCAGTCCGGCTGCCTCCATGGCATCGGTGATCAATACAACGCGGTCAGTGCCCAGCGAGCGGATCATAACTTTCATTGCGCCCGGATGGACATGGATCGTATCGGCGATCAGTTCTGCTGTAAGATTATCCGATCCGAATACAGCACCGATCATGCCGGGCTTGCGGTGATGCAGGCCGTTCATCGCGTTGTACGTATGCGTAACATGCGTCCAGTCGCCTTCGAATGCTTCTTTGGCCGTATCGTAATCAGCATCCGTGTGTGCAGCCGCCACAACCACGCCGCCTCTGCGGAAAATTCCCGCAACTTCATGGGCCTTCGGCAGTTCGGGAGCCATCGTAACCTGCTTGACCCAGCCGCGCCCTGCCTCGATACAGGCTCTCGCCTCTTCGGGATCTGGATCACGGATCCACTCCGGGTTCTGTGCACCTTTCTTCGCCACGTTCATAAACGGGCCTTCAAGGTGGATGCCCAGCGGCTCTGCACCAGGCATACCCTTCTCCATCAAATCCGCATACATGCCGACCATCTCCACCAGGCCTTCCCTGGTGGAGTGCGTAATCGAGGTCAGAAAGCCTGTGACCCCGTTTTGCACTACCCAGTCAGAATAGCTGCGCAAATCCTCTTCAAGATTCTCCATATTGCCAAAGGTAACATTGTGCCCACCGTGAACGTGGACGTCCATCAGCCCGGGGATAACAAAACGGTTCCGCATATCAAGACGAAGCCCGCTGCTTCTCGGGGCATCATCCATCGGCCCGGCATAACTTATCTTGCCGGCTTCGTCGACAACAACAGTTCCGGGAGAAATTACCTCTTCAGGTGTATACAGTACTGCATAATCCAAAACCAATCCCTTATCCATTCCAGCCTCCAGCTGTGGTATCAGTCAAAGTTCGACTGTGCACATTATGTGTTTGTACTTCCTATTTTAACCCCTGCGGTATCCGACATACAATGTAATTTATAATGAACAAAATGCCAGAGTATCACAATTTAATCAAAAATAGACACCCGAAAGGCTCCTTCGTTGTTAATCTAATTACAGCAGGATACCCCGGACTGCCTGGAAAACCGGAATCTCTGGCAGCATGCTGCCTGCGCTTGACCGTGAAATCACGCCCGTTCTATAATCTGAAACACTGTGTTCCCGGAGGAGGGAAAGGATGACTATCGAGAAATCAGATGGATTGATGCTGCAGGAAGCCCTTTCCCAACCGGAAGCATGGCGTGAACTGATCCCCCATATTCTTTCCAAAGCCGAAAATATCGAGCATTTCTTTTCTGGAAAAACCGATGTTCTTTTCAGCGGCTGCGGGTCTGGATTGAACGCTTCCCGATTCGCAGCGCCACTATTCCAATCCATTACCGGAAGGGATTCCAACTATGCCCCAGCTGCCGACGTGTTCCTGTTCGAGGACAGCGCACTTTCTGATCCAGTAAACAGCGCAGCGATACTTCAGTCCCGCTCAGGAAGCACAACAGAGGTGCTGCGAGCGATGGAATCACTCAAGAGAAAGCGGGTCCCGGTGCTGGGTATAACTTGCAGCCCAGACAGCCCCCTTGCCACAGACGCGGATCTGGCACTTGTTCTGGATCCTGTTCAGGAAAAGGCTGTCACAACCACCCGCTCGCTGACAGGCATGATGATCACCTGCCAGCTGCTGGCAGCCGTCGTTGGAGATGATACCGGGCTGCTGCAGGAATTACACCGCTTGCCGGACAGCCTTGCCGCCGTTCTCGATACCATGCATGCCTCGGGACGCCGGATTGGCGAAAGTACTGCTTATAACCGCGTGGCACTTGTCGCCAACGGCCCATTTTACGGTGCCGCCCGCGAAGGCCAGCTCAAATTCCTGGAGACCTGCCTGATACCAGCCGATTCCTACCCAATGCTCGACTACCGCCATGGGCCTCAGGCCACTGTTGACGAGCACCTGCTGTTGATCAGCCTGGTATCCCGTCGCGGCTATCCGGATGAGGTTCCCTTTGTCTGCGAGATGAACGCACTGGGAGCCACAACCGTTGTCCTTTGCGATCAGGCCGATTCAGAGCTCCGTAGTGCTGCTGATATACTCGTGGAATTCAACGCCGGCCTGAGCGATTTCGCAAACGGGCCGCTTTATTTGCCCGTGATCCAGACCGCAGCCTTCTACCACGCCCGGTCACTGGGGCACAACCCGGATGAGCCGCGCAATCTAAGCTACTGGATAGACACTTCCAGCATCAGCGCAGCATAGGGTAGAATCCCGATACAAACCCGAAAACGGGAAAAAGGAGCCAGGATGTCGAAAAAGCCTGCACCAAGCAACCGAACGCAGAAAGGACGCAAGCTTGCCAGCCACCTGTATGACATGGAAATGGCTGAACTGCTGGACCTCTCGAAGGAGCAGAAAGCGGAGCTCCGGAAAAAGTACCCGCCTCTGACGCCCAACGAAGTCGATGATGTGATCCGGCAGGTGATCGACGCCCGCCGGTTCGAACAGGCACGTGTTGGCTGGTTCACCCTGCCGCACGATCTGACAGTGCTGGCCCTGGTGCTTGTCACCTGGTTGTTCGGCCTGCGCCCGGGCCTGATCGTCGGGGTTGCTGTGCTGGTTCTGTTGGAAAGCATCGTACAGTTCACCTTCCAACTGGGCGTGTACAGGGTATTAAGCTATTCCGTCTGGCTGACCTATCCAGCGTATTTGCTGTTTGGTTACCTTCTTTATGCTAATGAAGGATTCGCCTGGTACTGGGCTGTGCTTGGAGCTGTGCTCGCCTGGGGCGGCACCTTTATCCTTGGCGCGATATTCCGTCTGCCAGCACGAATGATCCTGGGCAGTCTGGCCCAGGGCCGCGAAGCGCTGGAACAGCGGCAAAAGCGGAAGCGCTGATACCACTGATTACGCTGAATGCACAACCCGCGCTGCGGGTTGCGTCACTGATTCCGCTGCGTTATTAATTCATATTCGCTGAGGTCACTGAATAATCGGATTTCCTTTCTAATAAAGAACTTACTCGATCGAAACACATAGGAGAATACTTGCGTGAGGCGATTTTTTTATTCGATGGCGAAAACACGCCTGGGCGGCAGTCTTCTTCACTGGATATTTGCGTATTTCAGCGCAGCTGTTCCCGGAGAAAAACTGGCGGACACGGATTCCCTTTTGGCTTTCCACCATCCCGCGCCATCATATCCCCTGCATATCTTGATCGTGCCCAAAGAAAAACTCCTTTCACTGAAAGACCTGCCATCTGATGGCCTGGATTTTGAAGCCGGCCTCTTCACGACAGTAAATAATCTTGTTGAACAATTCGGCCTTGATACAAGCAGCTACCGGCTTATCGTTAACGGCGGCAGCGCACAGGAAGTGAACCATCTGCACTTTCATCTTGTATCCGAGGATTACGAAGAGAACAACTGATTTCGCTGATGCCCCAAGATTCATTGATCGATATATCTTTTTTCATTCTGCATCTCTTTCACCCGCTTACTCAAAAACAAACCGAAAAGAAGCTTCTTCTCTGAACTGTTTTCCTGAGCTTCAGCGAAGCACCGCTGATGAACTCCTCCAGCCGTTGTGACGCTCTGGAAAATGGGGATTCAACGTTTTTTTCCGCCTCTCTCCTGCCTGCGTTAGCATTTCAGTGAATGCCGGGTGCCAGAGATCCCTCACAAGCTCGGGATAAATGTCTTATGTGGGGAGCTTTTCCTGAAAGCTGAAAAAGCTGAACCACTGATAACACTGAATAAGCTGAGTACATAGTTTGTACTGTAAATTACGTTGATTGAGCCTTCACTTAGTGATATGTTCATTCCTCTTTCCTGGATAAAGGTTCGAAACACTCGTCTTTCATTTGTTGTAATCGATTTGGGCATGACAATAATGGCATACCCATGAGGTAATATGTTTGCCTGAAAAGAAAGTGGCTGTCACAATAGAAAAATATCTGATAACCAAACCGGATCACATTATTGCTGCAGGCAGGTATCCCAGCAGAAGCAGCGCCATTGAAGAGACGGCTGCAGAGCGGGTTACGCGAATGGAAAACACAAGGCTTGCTGCAAAATGCAGCAAACTCGATCTCGTTTGCGAGCAATCCCTCGCAGAAGAAATTTTTAAGGAGATCTATTTGATTGGCCGGAATACGGAGAGGAAATTTACTGGGCCGATCTTATTCCAACACGTGGTCATGAGCAGGCCAACCTCCGCAGGAAAAAACCTGATCTGTTTTAATCACTCTGCCCAGTCGATTTTCCGGGATGCGCCTGAGAGATTTGCGGCAGGGATTCCAGGAGCAGCATGGCAATGAAAGTTCTTTTTTCAGAAGGCTCAAGCCTGACAGCACGGGAATTTCTTGGCGTCCTTGGGCCATCCGGCCATTGGATCGAGGTGCTGGATCCCAGCCCGACCTGCATTTGCCGTTTCAGCCGCTGGACACGGAAGGTTCATTCGTGCCCGGCCTCCAACACAGATCCCGTTGGTTATCTTGAAACAGTCAAACGCGTGTTTGATACCGGGTCCTTTGACATTTATTTACCAACCCACGAACAGGCATGGCTCCTGGCGGAAGCCGGTCCCGAACTTCGGGGGAATACGGCCGCGGCAGTTTCCTCTCCGGAAGCTTTTTCACAGGTGCAAAGCAAAACAGCGTTTGCCAGACTGCTGGATACAATCGGTCTGCCTCAGCCGAAGTGGTGCGTGATTAATTCTGCAGAAACGCTCAATGAACATAAAGCGCCGTTCTACCTCAAGGCCCCGTATAGTACAGCCGGCTCGGGAGTCCGTTTTGTCAGGACGGCGGATGATGCTGAACCAGCCTTCGAGTCTCTTCGAAAGCACGCCAGTGGACAACACATCATGCTTCAGTCAGCCGCAGCAGGCGACTATGCCCAGGTGCAGGCTCTTTTCGATCACGGGCGCCTGGCAGCCTGCCATACGAGCAAACAAACCGCCGTCGGGATTGGTCCGAGTGCGGCTGGCCGCATGAGTGTCGATCACCCGTTCGCGCGGGAAGACGCAACAAAATTGGGCAAGTATTTGAACTGGCATGGGGGTATCACCCTTGATTACATCTACAGAGGAAGTGACCGGCTTTATATCGAATGCAACCCCCGAACCGTAGAACCCGCAAACGCTGCTGCAAGCGGCGTCGACTTGCCGGGGCTGCAGCTTGCCCTTTCTCTCGGCGAACATCCAGCCGAAGCACCTCCAGGTAAGACAGGAATTCAAACCCACAGTTCACTTGCAGTAATTCTTGGAACAGCCGCCTATCAAGGCAATCGCAAAGCTGTGCTGGGTAAGATACTCGATCTTCTGCTTCGACGGAAAATTTTCAAAGTCAGTCGTGAAATCCTCACGCCTTTCCGGAGCGATTTCCCAGGTTTGATTCCCTGGATTGTCACAGCGGCTTATGCGCTGGTCTATCCACAATCTGTGTTCAAGCTGAGCCAGTCGTCTATAGAACGATATCAGGTTACACACAGGGCAATAGAAAAATTAACATCAAACCGGGGCAGCTCATGATTGTTCCCCCCTTTATGGCTTCACCCCCGCGCCGTCTCGGAATGGCATGGTGGGAAAAGCTCGATCTTCTGATTGAAGGCTTAAGCGAAATCATCGCATAATGAAACGCTTAACCACTGATTCCTCTGATTTCGCTATTTACATTGAAAACCCTGAATAGGCTCCTATACATGGCTACAGTACGGGCGGGATCCAGGCGATGCTTCATAACAAGACAGCGCTTCCCCTAGAAATGATTTTACATATTGAAGGTTCTGTGGGACCTGCCCCTCTTGCCTGCTCATAAAGTTACTCCACCACTTCCAAAATTGCCCCTTGACCTGGAGTTAACTCCAGGTGCTACACTGTAAGAGGAGGTGCACGTATGAAGATCTCGGAAGTAAGTAAACAAAGTGGTCTTTCTCCGGATACACTTCGCTATTATGAACGGATTGGGCTGCTTCCGCCCGTAAATCGAACTGACGGCGGCATCAGGGATTACAGCGATCTTGATGTTCGGCGGATTGAGTTTATCAAGTGCCTGCGCAGTGCAGGGCTTCCTGTTGAGGTTTTGATCAAGTATTACGGATTGGTCCAGCAGGGAGAAGGAACCATGGAAGCCAGAAAAGATATCCTGATCGAGCAGCGTGAAAATCTAAGAGCAAAAAAGGAAGAACTTCAGAAATCACTGGATCTGCTGAACTACAAGATTGATTTTTACGAGAACGCCTTGCTTGAAGTAGAGAACGACCTGATCGAACTGGAAGTCTGAAAAGGAAAACCCGGACAACCTGAAAGGATTTTGAAAATGAAAACACGCAAACTTGGAAACAGCAATCTGGAAGTTTCGGTTCTCGGGCTGGGCTGCATGAGAATGAGTTTTGGCGACACACCAACAGACAAGCAGGAGATGATCGCTCTGCTCCACAAAGCAGTTGAACGGGGCATTACCTTCTTCGATACAGCTGAAGTGTATGGCCCGTTCACCAATGAAGAACTTGTCGGGGAAGCGTTGGAACCTTTCAAGGGAGAGGTGGTCATCGCCACGAAATTTGGCTTCAAACCTGGAGAGGGCGGGGTACGGCCTCAAAACGGCCTGGACAGCAGCCCCGAACGAATCCGCAAGGTCGCCGAAGAATCGCTTAAACGCCTGCGTGTTGACTGTATTGACCTGTTCTACCAGCACCGTCCCGACCCGGAAGTGCCGATTGAAGATGTAGCCGGAACCGTCAAGGATCTGATTCAGGAAGGCAAGGTCAAACATTTCGGACTTTCCGAATCCCCGGCTGATTTCATCCGCCGCGCTCACGCTGTCCAGCCTGTTGCCGCCCTTCAGAGCGAATACTCTATCTGGTGGACGGAGATCGAAGAGAATAACGTCCTGGCGACATGCGAAGAGTTGGGAATCGGCCTGGTTCCTTACAGCCCCCTCGGCCGAGGCTACCTGACCGGCAAAATCACAGAGAGCACCACGTATGATAAGTCCGATATCCGCAGCAAAAACCCTCGTTTTACACCGGAGGCGATCAAAGCCAACAGGGTCGTGATTGAGCTTCTGGAGAAAATCGGCGTTCAGCTTGATGCCTCCCCCGCACAGATTGCGCTGGCCTGGCTTCTGGCACAGAAACCGTGGATCGTTCCCATTCCCGGCACCCGCAAGCTGCACCGGCTGGACGAAAACCTGGGGGCCGCCAAGATTGAACTGACACCGGAAAACCTCACTGAAATCAAAGCAGCCATGGCAAATATCAAGGTTGTCGGGCACAGGTATTAAGCATTGCCCGATCCACAGCCAGATAAAATGATCTGTCCACACCGGACACACAATTTTTTACCCTTCGGCAGGGCCCAAGGAGTGATTTATGCAAAACGAAAACCTCGAACAAGAGATCATTAATCTCTCGAAAGAGAAATGGAGTTGGATGGCAGAGAAAAAAGATGCTGCGCTTGACACACTCTTCCATGAAAAGTCTGTCTTTGTCCATATGGGCGGATCCTGGGGCAAAGCACAGGAACTCGATATCATCAAAAGCGGAGGGATTCACTACAAGCAAGCGGATATCCATGAAGTATCGGTGAATATTTTTGATAAGACTGCCGTGCTTCTGAACCGAATTACGCTGTTTGCCGTGGTTGGCGGGAATGAAGTCACCAATCCCTTTATGGTTACAGAAGTATATGTACAGCAAGATGGCAGCTGGAAGTTAGCCTCGCTCTCGTTCACGAAGCTGCTTGCACCAGGGGATCACAAGTAACCAAAGAAAGACAAGGAGAAAATGATGCAAACCGTCAAATTGAATAACGCCGTTGAAATCCCAATTCTCGGTTTCGGTGTTTTTCAGATCACCGATCCAGCCGAATGCGAAAGATGCGTTGTTGAAGCTATTCAAACCGGTTACAGCCATATCGACACGGCTGCTTCTTACCAGAATGAAGAAGCCGTCGGCAGGGGAATCAAACAAAGCGGCGCTGCAAGAGAAGACTTATTCATCACAACAAAGCTCTGGATTCAGAGCAATGGCTATGAGGGTACAATAAACGCCTTTGAAAAATCCTTGAAGCGTCTGCAATTGGATTACATTGACCTGTACCTGATCCATCAACCATTTGGTGATGTATATGGTGAATGGCGGGCGATGGAGGAACTAAATCAACAAGGCAAAATCCGGGCCATCGGTGTTTCAAACTTTCTCCCTGACCGCATCATGGACTTGATAATTCATAACCAGATAACGCCTGCGGTAAATCAAATTGAGGTGAACCCATTCCAGCAGCAAATGGAGACGCAAGAGTTTTTAGAACAGAACAATGTTATGGTTGAAGCATGGGCGCCATTTGCAGAGGGAAGGAATGATATTTTCCAAAATGGAACCCTGCTGTCCATCGCTTCAAAACACAACAAAAGCACGGCCCAGGTCATTCTCCGCTGGCTCGTACAGAGAGGCATTATTGCGCTAGCCAAAACAACCAGCAAGGAAAGAATGATCGAAAACATCAGTGTCTTTGACTTTGAACTGGATGAAGAAGACGCGGCGGCGATCACAACACTGGACACAAAAACCAGCAGCTTCTTCGACCACCGCGACCCAAAAATGGTGAAATGGTTAGGTGAACGGGACCTGGATGTTTAACCCTTGGATACCTGTCACAGTAGACGAAAGAGGAAATCCAGGATGTCTGAAACAAAAGAACAATCACGCGCACAGCAACTCATGGGAGACTTTGCTCCCAAATTGGCAGAACTCTCGGATGACGTGCTGTTCGGGGATGTGTGGGCACGTGCAGAGCTTTCTCAGCGAGACCGCAGCCTGATCACTGTTGCGGCACTTATCGCCAACGGAAACACCGAGCAGCTTCCGGGCCACCTGAAACGGGCCAGGGCAAACAGCCTTACAGAGACCGAACTTGCTGAAATCATGATCCATCTGGCCTTCTATACCGGGTGGCCGCGGGCAATTTCCGCTATTCTGGTCGCGAAGAATGTTTTCGAAAAATGACTCGAAACCACACATTCGGAGATATAGTAAACAATGGAAATTAAACGAAATGGTTCACAGCCCTCGAATAAAGGGTCGGAAGAATGGTTTACCGGGGACGTGCGGGTCGACCCACTCTTCGACGCCCCCGCTCCGGCTCGCGTGTTCGGGGCTTACGTAACGTTCGAACCTGGCGCTCGGACAGCCTGGCACGCTCATACTCTGGGGCAAACACTTGTCGCAACAGCCGGCTGCGGCCGGGTGCAGCGCTGGGACGGCCCGGTCGAGGAAATACGCCCCGGTGACGTTGTCTGGATAGCGCCAGGTGAGAAACACTGGCACGGCGCCGCACCCACTACTGCAATGACTCATATCGCGGTTGTTGAAAAAACCAGGGAGGATTCCACTGTCTGGATGGAGCACGTCAGCGATAGGCAATATCTAAAATGAAATTTATACCTGTATCAGGAGAATCATGATGATTTTGGAAGAGAAGTACACACTGTCCAATGGTGTAGAGATACCGAAACTGGGGCTTGGAACCTGGATGATCAGTGATAAAGATGTCGGACAGGCAGTAAAGGATGCCGTAGAGATCGGGTATCGTCATATTGATACTGCACAGGCATATCGTAATGAAAGCGGCGTTGGAGACGGGATCAGGGATTGTGGTTTAAAAAGAGAAGAACTATTCATAACTACAAAACTTGCTGCAGAGATAAAGTCCTATAAAAGGGCAGTCTCATCTATCGATGGATCACTGAAGACAATGGGACTTGATTATCTCGACATGATGATCATTCACAGCCCTCAGCCGTGGACAAAATTCAGAGGGCAAGAACGATATTTCGAAGGAAATCGTGAAGCGTGGAGAGCTCTTGAGGAAGCATATAATGCCGGAAAGCTTCGTGCTATCGGGATATCAAACTTTGAAGAACCTGATATCGACAACATACTTGAGTCCTGCTCCGTCAAACCGATGGTAAATCAGATCCTTGCGCATATAAGCAACACGCCGTTTGACCTGATCCAATATACGCAAGACAAAGGTATCCTGGTAGAAGCCTATTCTCCGATTGCACATGGAGAACTACTGAAAAATCAGGAAGGTGCAAAAATCGCAGAAAAATACGACGTTTCTATTCCTCAATTAGGTATCCGATACACTCTGCAGCTTGGCCTTCTTCCATTACCCAAGACCGCAAATCCGGACCACATGAAAGAAAATGCGGACGTGGATTTTGAAATTTCTGAAGCCGATATGGAAGTTTTGAAAAATGTCGAACGAATCAAGGATTACGGCAGCGCCAGTATGATGCCGGTTTTCGGCGGAAAACTCAATCTGAAATCAATTGTCTCATCGGTCATTGGTTCGAAACGTTCGTAGAGTGTGGATTCTGTACTTGATTCGTCCCTGCCCTGCTGTACGAACAGCGATGCGAGGCTTACCGTATTGAACGCGGCAGCGATGAGCAGTATCAAGGTAATTTATAAACCGAATAACAGGTAAGTTTATAAATGGTATTGTCCTGTCCACAAACCTCCATCATCAAAGCTGCATCCACTTCAAAAACCTGATTATGGTATGGCCTGGGGCTAACTACAGGGTATAAATGTAAGAATTCGAAAAGGAGAAGTTCATGTCGAAGTATTCAAGGCGAGATTTTTTACGGTTTCTAATGACTTTGCCCGCAGCTGGAGCAGTACTGAATTTGGTTGGTTGCCAATCACCGGAGCCTTCTCCAATGATAACACCCAATACACCCAATACACCAACCCCGGAGTTGGAAAACCAGCAGCCGACTGAGGACGCCACACCTGAAAACCAGCCAGCCCCAGAGAGTGCCTATTTAGCTGTAGCACGCGGCGGGGTTGGCCCGGCAGAACTCACTCGTCAGGCGATCGCAGCCGTAGGAGGTATAGGTCTTTATGTGAAACAGGGCGCTGATGTGATCATCAAACCAAACATTTGCAATGCCTATCACGGACCTGAGTATGCCAGCACCACAAACCCGGACGTTGTAGCGGCCATTGTCGAGCTGTGTCTGGAGGCTGGTGCCGGAAGCGTACGTGTAATGGACTACCCATTTGGAGGCTCGGCCCAGAATGCCTACGAAACAAGCGGTATCGCACAAGCTGTAGAGGCTGCCGGTGGTCAGATGGAGCTCATGAATTCTCTCAAGTACAAGGAAATAGAGATCCCTGATGCGCAAGCGCTGAACAGGACCGAGGTCTATGCGGATATTCTCAATGCGGATACGGTTATCAATGTGCCTGTTGCCAAACACCACTCGATGGCGAGACTCACGCTCGGCCTCAAGAACCTGATGGGTGTTGTCCTGGATAGAGGCGCTCTTCATGCCCGCGGACTACCGCAGTCTATCGTTGATCTGGCAACGGTTGTTAAGCCGCAGCTTACTGTTATCGACGCCACCCGCATTCTGGTAGCCAACGGTCCGACTGGCGGCGACCTGAACGACGTCAGACAGATGAACACAATCATTGCCAGTGCTGATGTGGTTGCGGCTGATGCCTACGCAGCGACGCTGTTCGATAAGACTGGCGCAGACATCGAATATATTACTTTAGCCAATCAACGGGGTCTGGGCACAATGGATCTCTCATCTATTAATATCAAGGAAATTACCACATAGGATAGTTCATGAAGGAAGAGCTTATGAAAGCAAGTACAGTACGCAGGCTTCGCCCATGGGTGCAGACACTGGCGTTCATCCTTTTTGTGGTTGCCCTGGTGGCTGCCGGGAGATTCTCTTTCCTGCCAGCAGACCTGTTCTTCCGCCTGGATCCGCTAGCCGGGTTGGCAGGGATGCTGGCGGCCCGACGATTTGTGCCAACAATGCTTGTTGGCGGGCTTATCACGCTCATCCTGACGATTATCGCAGGACGCGCCTGGTGTGGTTGGCTTTGCCCACTGGGAACCTTGCTTGATTGGGTGCCAGCTCACAAGCCCGCGCCGAAAGAGGAAGATCCTGACCGGCGTTGGCGGTCGGTCAAGTATTTTCTGCTGGGATTGATACTGCTGTCTGCCGTGATGGGTAACCTGAGCCTGATATTCCTTGACCCCATTACCCTGATTTATCGTACAGCAGCGGTCGCTGGCTGGCCGGCGTTGGTGGCAATCATCACAGGGGCAGAACGGGTGCTGGTCGGGTTGCCTGTGCCCGGTTTGCTGGATATTATCGTAACCGCCGACAATTATCTTCGAAGCACGATATTGCCCATGTACCAGCCGGTTTACAGCCTCGGCGGCTTAACAGCACTCCTGTTTGGTGTTGTGCTGGCCTTGAATGCTGTTCGATCTCGATTCTGGTGCCGCTACCTGTGCCCGCTAGGTGCACTGCTTGGCTTGGTCAGCAAGGTCTCGTGGCTGCGCCGCGTAACAAATGACCGATGTATTGAATGCGCACGCTGTGCCCGGGTCTGCCCTACCGGGACGATCGATGCCAGACAGCATTATGCCAGCGACCCATCCGAATGCATCATGTGTCTTGATTGTGCACCGGCATGTGACAAAGAAGCACAACAATTCCGGGGTCATTTGAAACCAGCAGTCTGGCAGCCCTATGACCCCTCGCGACGTCAGTTCATAGCCATGGCAGGCACGGCATTGGCGGGAGCAGGCGTTCTTGCATTGGACCCTGCAACCAAACACCCAAAGGCAGCTCTTCTACGCCCTCCGGGAGCTGTCGATCCTGATTTTCTTGCCCAGTGTATACGCTGCGGCATCTGCACCCAGGTTTGCCCAACCTCGGCCTTGCAGCCCAGCTTGACAACTGCCGGTTGGGAAGGTATCTGGACACCCGTACTTGTGCCGCGCCTTGGATATTGCGATTACTCATGTAATGCCTGTGGGCAGTCCTGCCCGACCGGCGCAATCCCTTCCCTGACACTTGAGGAAAAGCGCCAGACGGTTATCGGTCACGCTTATGTCGACCGTAATCGCTGTTTACCCTGGGCAAGCAGCCGCAGCTGTATCACCTGCGAAGAAATGTGTCCCTTGCCTGAGAAGGCCATTCAGCTTGAGGAGGTGGAAGTATGGGCGCCTGATGGAAAACGCATCACTCTCCAGCGCCCCCATGTGGACCATAACCGCTGTATAGGATGCGGCATCTGCGAAAATCATTGCCCTCTTGGCGGGCAGGCCGGTATCCGTGTTTACACGCCGACGGATCTGGGAACCGCCTTGCCATGGTAAAAACCCGGGAAGCCCATCTCGCATGTTCAAGCCCAAAGGTGGGAGTTTTTATAGATCTAACATCATCACACAAAGGGAAAAATGTATCTATGAGTGTAAAGAACCTTCTTGGATGGCTGCTGGCAGTTGTTCCGCTATCCAGCTGCAAAGAAGCTGAAGAACTGCCAATTGCTGAGATTCAGGCTGAGACTGCGACAGCATCAACCACCGAGGCTGCTGCTTCCGCTGCGGCCGCTGCGTTTTCTGAAACACTCCAGCCTGTTGCTCCTGCTCCAACCACAACTCCTGCCGAATCACCCTGGTCCACAGATCCACACCCACTGCAAATTGAGATGAAAGGAGATTTCTCTTATGAACCCGCCTTTTGAGAAAAAAGTTGAAAGGCTTTCTTTAGCTGGATAGAACACGTCATCTGCGAGCAGCATCTAAACAGAAAACAGGAGATCAGTAATGGCAATATCACATAAACGACTTGGCAAACATGGTGTGCTTGTGAGCAATCTTTGTCTGGGTACGATGAATTTTGGCTGGCATACAAGTGAAGAAGACAGCTACAAGATCATGGATCGCGCCCTTGAACTGGGGATCAACTTTATTGATACGGCCGATGTCTACGGCTGGTCAGTGGAACATGGTCATACCGAAGAAATCATCGGCCGGTGGTTTGCGCTGGGAGGCGGACGCCGGGACGCGACGGTTCTGGCAACCAAGGTGTACAACCCTGTTTCCCGCGAAACAAACTTGCCAGAGGTGAACAGTGACGGGCGCAGTCTGTCTGCCTATAAAATCCGCAAACACTGTGAAGGCAGCCTCAAACGACTGCAAACCGACTGGATCGATCTCTACCAGATGCACCATATCGACCGGGATTGTCCCTGGGATGAGACCTGGCAAGCCTTTGGCAGTTTGATCGATCAGGGGAAGGTGGTTTACGTGGGCTCCAGCAATTTTGCGGGCTGGGACATTGCCACAGCCTGCCAGGAAGCCTCCAAGCGCGGCATGTCCGGGCTGGTGAGCGAACAAAGTATCTACCATCTTAATAACCGGACGATTGAACTGGAAGTTATTCCTGCATGCCGCCATTACGGCCTGGGACTTATACCATGGAGTCCCCTGGCAGGCGGCTTGCTGGGCGGTGCTCTGGAAAAAATGGAAACCGGCCGCCGCAAGGGCTCCGACTTCGAAAAAGAGGTTGCCCAGAATCGGGATAAACTGGAAAAGTACGAAGCTCTGTGCCGGGAAATCGGGCAACCGCCGGGAGAAGTGGCGCTGGCCTGGCTGCTGCACAATCCAATCGTCACCGCCCCCATCATCGGTCCCCGCACCATCGAGCAATTGGAAAGCGCTGTGCGGGCAGCTGAGATTGTGCTGGATGAGGAAACGCTGCAAAAACTGGATGAGATTTTCCCCGGGCCGGGCGGTGAAGCGCCCAATGCCTATGCCTGGTAATTACTGCGCGCAGTGTTAAAAAGCTGTACCAATTTTTTAATCGATTTTGACATTCTGATACCTTTCAGGAGGTTCACCATGTATATTGGATTACAAATTCCGTCTTTTAAATACCCCGGAGGCACGGAAACCATTCGGTCAAAGCTGAAAGAAATCGTCACCACCGCAGAAGAGGCCGGCTTCTACAGCCTATGGGTCATGGATCATTACTATCAAATCAAAGGTCTGTTCGGCGAAGCGTATACCGACCCGATGATGGAAGCCTATACTACACTCGGGTATTTTGCCGGATTAACAGAAAAAGCCCGGCTCGGTGTACTGGTCACGGGTGTGATCTATCGCCATCCTTCCGTGCTGATGAAGATGGTCAACACGCTCGATATTCTATCCGGCGGGCGTGCCTATCTCGGCATTGGTGCGGCATGGTATGAAGAAGAAGCCAAAGGCTTTGGAATCCCCTACCCGTCCACCTCAGAACGCTTCGAGCTCCTGGAAGACAATCTGCAGCTCGCAAAGGCGCTCTGGGATGCTGATGAGGCCTCCTTTGAAGGCCGGCACATTTCAACACCGGCAATCACCAATAATCCCCGGCCGCTATCTACTCCTCATCCACAGATTATGATTGGCGGCATGGGGCCGAAAAAGACTCTACGCATGGTCGCCCAATATGCAGATGCCTGCAACTTCTTTGAAAGAGCAGGTGCGGAAAAACTTCAGGGAGCCCTGGATACCCTCAAAGCCCACTGCGAGAAGCTGGGACGTGATTTTAACTCGATCGAAAAAACATCCCTCGGCACTGTGCACCTTTCCGGTGATGACACTGTAGACAGCGTCATCGATCGTATCAAGAATCTCTCTCAGATGGGGTTCAGCCATGCGATCTTCAATATGCCGGATGTTTACAAGATCTCTCCTCTGGAAACCTTTGCAAAAAAGATTATTCCGTCCGTCGCAGAACTCTGATCAGAAGGGCTTACACAAGTAAGACAATAAGGAGTGCCTTATGAATACCTGGACAGACGACGAACTCAAGAAAATAGGAAACGCCGAAGAACTTCAGATCGCCACACTCCGTCGCGACGGTACACTGCGAAACCCCGTAACGATCTGGGTCGTGCGCCTGGAAAACGACCTCTATGTACGGTGCGTCAACGGGCGCAAGGGCGCCTGGTTCCGCGGCTTGCTGACAAGACATGAAGGCCGTATCCAGGCCGGCGGTGTGGAAAAGGATGTAACCTTTGTGGAAGAAACCGATCCGGACCTCAACACCAGGATTGACGAAGCCTACCTGGCCAAGTACCGGCGCTACCCCCAATACGTCGCCCCGATGGTAACACCCGTAGTGAAGGCAGCGACGATTAAACTGGTGCCGCGCACACCTGCTTCTTAATCCGGTATTGCAGCTCGAAGAAAAGTTACTTTTCCAAAAAAACACCTGACAACATCAGGCGCATCTGTGTTTATGATACCCGCAGGGGTCGACCCGGCGTGTATACACGATGTCGACCCCGATAGTGGGCCGCTATAAGAATGGAAAGCCGTCGAATGGAAGGTTCTCAGGCACCAGGGTCTGCATGCACATGGGTGGGCGGACACGTTGGTCCGTCCCAATAAACAATCATTTGTCAGGTGGAAAGCTCCTCCCAGATCCCCTCTTTTCAGAGCGTAACACGGAAACGCTCGTACGGGCGGGTTCGAGGGAGCATACAAAATGAGCTGGTCCCAGTTTTTGAATGAATGGTATATGGACAAGGGTCAATGGAACCCGCCCGGTGAATGACTGCTGACCCCGGCTGGCAAGTTTGTCACAATTGAGATTAGGCTCTCGAATCCCCCACCTTGATCCAGCGTACCATGACAATCGACAGGATAAACACAAATCCGTAGATGGCCATAAGCAGCACGTAGCTGTTGCTGTCTGCAATCGAGCCGCCGATGTAGGCGCCAACCGCTCCTGCACCGGCACCTGCGAGGTTCGCTATGCCGAAAAACCTCCCGGCCTGTTCCGGTGGAACAATCTCCGTCCCCAGCGCCCAGTTCGAGGTGTAGAAAAAGCCCACACCCGCTCCAACCAGGCACGCACCTATATAAACCACTGTCAGCGTTGGTGCAAGCACCACCACAAAAGTGCCGGCAGCAGCCAGCACACCGCTGATCACCAGCAGCTTGCGCTTGCCGATCCTGTCAGCCAGATATCCGCTGGGCACCGCTGTAACCAGGATCAACACCCCCACAAACATGATGATCATCGAAGCCGGTCCGGCCGCTTTTTCACCCTGGAACTCCACAAACTTCTCCTGCAGAAAATAGACCATGAACCCGGCCAGGTTGTTTGCGCCCACCAGGAACGCAAGCCGGTTGATCACCCAGAATGTGAAGCTGCTGTTCGTGTGTTCTTCCTTCCCCAAGCTGACACGCATGCTCGCCCAAACACCCACTACAATAGCGACAGACATACCGGTCAACCCCGCCGCCCCCACAACCCAGGGTGTACTGCCGTTATGCTGTCCTGCCGTCAGGCGCAGCACCTGGTTGACAATCCAGCCGCCGCCAAGGATCACACCTGTAAAAACAGCTGTCATACCCAGCAGGCGAAGCACAGGCTGCCAGTTGAAAGGCTCCGGTTCGAAATCCGGCTTCCGCTCTGGTATCCACAACGACACCAGCATGGAAAGCACCAGCACCGCAATCACTGAAATCAGGCCGCCCCACAGGTTCCCCCGGGAGATCATCCCTGAAATTACCAGCGATATAAAGATCAGAGGCACGGGAAGCTCAAGCGCCGCTTTAATACCGGAAAAGATGCCTCGCTTATCCTTTGGCACCAGATCGGCGATCAGCGGCTGGGTTGCTGCATGGGAAATGTTGGATGCAAACATCGAAGCCATATACAGCAGAAAGAGCATCCAGTAACCCGTCATTCCTTCCAGGCCGGCAGAAATACCGATCAGAATGATCACAATCACTTCAAGCAGAATGCCGGCCACAATAAAAGGCCGGCGGCGGCCCCAGCGCAAACGGCTGCGGTCCGACAGCATGCCCATCAGCGCCTGGATCAGAAGTGCTGCCATCAGCGACCACAACCGCATCCTGCCGAGATAGGCACCTTTCACACTCTCGCCAACGAACTGCTGCACGAGCAGCGGTACTACTAGCGGCGTGAGTGTCTGGCCGCGTGTTGTGATGGCAAACCAGTTGAAGTTAATCGTGATGTAGTCGTACCAGCGAAGGGGTCGGGAAGTCTGGAGTTTGGTCTCTGTCTGCATGGGTTCAGTCACCACTTTTTAATTTCCTGTGCACGATCGAGCACCACTTCTTCTGACAAGTCGGGTGTTCGATAGCGCCGGATCGGGGTCAGTTTAAGATGCACATTCCGGGCAGCTGCCCAGGATGTAAGTTCATGCAGTTCCTGTATGCCCTGCTGCATGGCCGTGCCTTTAACCTGGCCGTAGCGATAGGTAAAGTAGAATGGATTCTCGGTTTTCAGGTATTCCAGGATCGCAGCGGCCGCTGCTGCAAGTTCTTCGACAGGAGGCTCTGCATACAGCTCTTTTAAAGCCTGGACCGGCAGGCTGAGGTTATCGCGGAGATTATTGAACAACGTTGGGCGGTGCAGGAACTTGCTGAGTGCCGGACCGTGCTTGATCTCCAGTCCCTCTGGAATATCGACAAACTCGCCGCCTGGCCTCGCAGCTTCGACAAGGAACTCGAAACGTTCATCCAGGATTTCGATCTCGGCTTTTTTGGCCGATTCAGGAACCAGATTCCATACCGCTTCCATGATCTCCTGCGCTGCGTCCTGGAAGTGCTGCTTGCGCGGCTTCCCCTCGGGAATTTCAACCGGCGGAATCAGTTCACCCACGTTCATTTCAACCGTCGGCCTCTTCAGCCGCATTGCCTTGTTCAGGCCGCCCTGGGTTGAGGCAAAACCGATCGGCAGCACAGGCGCCTGTGCATGATAACTCAGCCAGGCCACTCCCGTGCGGGCATCCCGGATAGCCGGCTCCCATATCCCCCCTTCAGGGAAAATACCGAGTATTCCATCCTGATCCAGAATACTGATCGCCTGCTTCATGGAAGAGCGGCTTGTTCTGCCCCGGAAAATCGGGATAAGGCCGTAGAGTTTTACGAAGATATTGATAAAAGGCTCGTGCGGGATATCGATCGAGCCGATGTACTCCACCTGCCGCGGTGTGAACACAGTCATATAGACGACTTCAAGCGCGCCGGTGTGGTTGCCTACCAGGATTATCGGCCCCTTTCCAGCGAAGTTTTCCATTCCCTGAAGTCTCGGCTTTGTCAGCAGTCGTGCCAGAAAACGGCCGGCAGCTCGGAGGAAGCTGCGCATCAGGATCTTGCGCGGGTACCGGATTTTATTTTCCATCAAACCTGCCTGATCGGGGAATCAAATAACCAGCCAATTACCAGAACCAATAAATGCCGGTATCCTTCATAACACCCTTCCGATGTGGATGGTTACGGGTCAGGGGCAGCTTTGCTGCCGGAATTCGAGTGACTCGGTCAAGAAGACACCTTCAGTCAGCAGGCTTGACATACCCACCCCTGGTACTGGCCGTTCCAGGCTGGCCAGCACTTTCCCTGGAGGGGATTTTATCGCGCTCCCGCAAACGAATGAGCTGTCGAATGCAGATGTGTCAATAAGCCTTGTTCCTTTAAGGACTCTACAGGATCAAAATCCATTGAATGGCTGAGACCCAGGTCCCCTCCGAGGAGGGGAGGCATGGGGCGGCAGCAGCCGCCCCATGCAAGGGGTGGGTTTGTATAATGATCCAATTTAAAGCACATTGCAGCCGGAATCCAGGCTTTTCTAAGTAGATGTTGCTATCAGGCAGTAGTGGTTATCAGAACCCTTTGATACAGCCGGCAAAATCCGGGAAAGATCTACCCCATTCGTCCTGTGATGTAATCCTCGGTGCGCTGCTGCTTTGGCCGCGTGAAAAGACTGGCCGTATCATCGAATTCGACCAGCTCACCAAGCCAGAAAAGGCCTGTTTTATCGGACACTCGGGCTGCCTGCTGCATATTATGTGTGACGATCACAATCGTATAGCGCTCCACAAGCTCCCGCATCAGGTCTTCGACCTTCAACGTGGCAACAGGGTCCAGCGCTGAGCAGGGTTCATCCATCAGAATCACATCCGGCTCGACAGCCAGCGTGCGTGCGATGCAGAGACGCTGCTGTTCGCCAAGTGAAAGGTTCATCGCACTCTCATCCAGCAAATCCTTTACATCATCCCACAGTGAAGCCTGGCGCAGCGAATGCTCCACTCGCTCACGAAGCGCCAGCTGGTCTCGATCCATACGAAGCACCCTGGGGCCAAACGCGACATTGTCGAATACCGACTGCGGGAATGGATTGGGTTTCTGGAAAACCATGCCCACCCGGCGCCGCAGTTCAACCTGGTCGAATTCTTCCACGTAGATATCCTCGCCGTCGAGAAGAATTTCCCCTTCTATCCTTGTTCCATCTATCGTGTCATTCATCCGGTTGAGACAGCGCAGGAAAGTGGACTTGCCGCAGCCGGAGGGGCCTATCAATGCAGTTACTTTCCGGTCCTGGATTTCCATGTTTATATCTTTGAGAGCCTGGAAAGTACCGTAGAAGAAATCGAGCTGGCTGACATGCATTTTAGCGGTGGAAGTATCTTTCATAACACACGCATTTTACCTTATTAATCGTTTGAAAGCTTGATGGGATTAAGTTTTCTCAATATAATCCTTTTTGATGTTAAAAACGCGTACAGACATCCTGGTGTATGTCTTTATCCTGTTCAGTCTGGTACCTCTCTCAGGCTGCGTTGTTCAATCATCCGAACAGGGTACTGTAACTACCTCCCAGATCTTCATTGAAAACAAAGGGTCCGATACCATTGTAAATCTTGCTCTTGCATGGGCTGAAGCCTACCAGGAGATCCGCCCGGATATCAGCGTTTCGGTGACTGGAGGGGGATCGGGCACAGGCATCGCCGCATTGATCAACGGCACTGTGGATATTGCAAATGCCTCGCGCCAGATCAAAGAGGAAGAAATCGCAAACGCTGAAGCTAACGGGATTACACCTGTGGAACATGTCATTGCACGTGATGCTATCGCAGTGGTGATCCACCCGGATAATCCGGTGAATGAGTTGAGCATCGACCAGGTATCTGCGATCTACAGCGGGGAAATCACGAACTGGCTGGAGGTCGGTGGAGAAGACCGGCCGATTGTATGCCTGTCCCGCGAGACCAATTCAGGCACCCATGTCTACTTCCTCGAGCAGGTTATCCGAAAAGGCGACCCGGAAGACACAACCCTGTTTTCACCGAGCGTTCTGCTTCTCCCGTCCTCAGAAGGGATCAGCATGGAGGTACGGCAAAACCCAAATACAATCGGTTATGACGGCCTGGGGTATGTTACCGAAGGCATGAAGGTCATTGCTGTCGCATCGGATCCTGCAGGCCCCTATGTGTTGCCTTCAATTGAAACCGTAAACAACAATCAGTATCCGATTTCAAGAGACCTCTATATGTACACTGCCGGTGAGCCGGAAGGTGTTATCAAGACATATCTTGAATGGGTTTTGAGTGAAGAAGCCCAGCAGGTTGTTTCCCGCCTGGGGTTTGTTCCAGTGGAAACAGGTGAGTAGACAAATGCGTGAAACCAGCTGGGGAGAATTCGTAATCACACGATTGATTAAGGCAGCCGGCACTTCAGCCATCCTGTTTGTGATCCTGATTTTCATTTTCCTTCTGCGTGAAAGTATTCCAGCGCTTACAGAGATAAAACTGGACAGCCTGCTTTCCGTACGCTGGTATCCTATCGAGGAATACTTCGGCATCCTTCCACTGATTGGCGGATCGGTGATCGTAACGATTGGCGCCGGATTGATAGCCATACCAATGGGCCTGGCCTGTGCGATATTTATCGCTGAAATCGCGCCGCGCTGGCTGCGTGAAATCCTCAAGCCGTTGGTGGAAGTGCTCGGCGGCCTGCCCTCGGTATTGCTGGGATTCCTGGGCATTCTGGTGATAGCACCGCTGGTGCGTACCTATATGAACCTGCCTACAGGGCTAACGGCCTTCACAGGCGCGCTGCTGCTGGGTGCCATTTCCATTCCAACCATCGTCAGTGTGGCTGAAGACGCCATCGACGCTGTGCCGAAAACCTATCGCGACGCCGCTCTTGCACTTGGTGCAACCGAGTGGCAGACAATCTGGCGCGTGACCGTCCCGGCTGCCAGATCAGGCATCCTTACAGCAATCATGCTCGGCATCGGCCGTTCGATCGGTGAAACCATGACTGTCATGATGGTCACAGGAAACGCGCCAATCATGCCGAAAGGATTATCAGCCCTGTTTTCTCCGATACGAACCATGACAGCCACCATTGCAGCCGAAATGGGCGAGGTCGCCAACGGCAGCCTGCATTACCACACGCTGTTCCTGATCGGTGCTGTATTGTTTACCATATCGCTGGCGGTCAACCTGGCCGCCTCCAGTGTTGTCTTCAAGCAGAAAAAACGTGCGGAGCGCATCCTTTCATAAACGGCCCGTACGCCAGTGCATATTGATAAAGGTATAACGGAGTGAACCTGACAGACATCAAACCTGAGAGAGCACCGCGCAGCTCCTCCCTTCGACGGCAGCGTGAGCAGAAGATCGGCTTTGGCCTGCTGACTCTGGCAGCCATCGTTACGGTAACGCCGATCATACTTGTTGTGGTCTACGTGGTTATCCAGGGCCTGCCTGCAATTTCGTGGGAGTTCGTCAGTGCCATGCCAAGAGATGGTATGACAGCCGGAGGAATCTTCCCTGCTGTTGTGGGCACTTTCTGGCTGACACTCGGTACTGCTGCTGTCGCCGTCCCGATCGGCACCGCTGCAGCCATATACCTGTCTGAATATGCACCCGACAACGCATGGACTCGTACGATCCGGATAGCCATCATCAACCTCGCCGGGATTCCCTCCGTTGTGTACGGGCTTTTCGGTCTCGGTTTGTTCGTCCTTTTCCTCAACCTGGGAACCAGCCTTATCGCCGGCTCCCTGACTCTCTCCATCATGACCCTGCCGGTCATTATCAGCACAGCCGAGGAAGCCATGCGCTCCGTACCCAACAGCTACCGTGTGGTCAGCATTTCGCTGGGAGCTACCCGCTGGCAGACGATCAAACGAATCGTCTTGCCCCAGGCGCTTCCAGGGATCCTCACCGGTGTGATTCTGGGACTTGAACGTGCTGCGGGGGAAACTGCCCCAATCCTGTTCACCGTGGCAGCCTTTTTCCTTCCACGCCTTCCGCAGTCAATCTTTGATTCATCGATGGCACTCCCCTACCACCTGTTCGTGATCTCCACACAGGTGCCCGGCATGCCAGTCACCATCCAGTACGGCACAGCACTTGTGCTGCTGACATTCGTACTGGTGATGAACCTGATTGCCGCCTCCATTCGATCGAGAGCTCGCGCAAGGAGGCTGTGGTAATGGTCAAAGACAGGCAGATGATCCTGGGTAATATGCCCGAAGAAACTACCAGCGCAGATAAACCGCTGCATGTCGATAATCCGGTTATCTCCATCGAAAACCTGTCGGTTGTCTATTCTGACGGCAAGGAATCACTGATAGATATAACCCTGGAAATTCCGGCAAACCGGATTTGTGTGCTGTTTGGGCCGGCTGGAGGCGGAAAGTCAACACTGCTGCGGACGCTGAACCGCCTGAACGACCTGGCGGACGTTGACAAGCTCGCAGGCCATGTCTGGTTCGACGGTATGGACCTGCTCGACCCCGAGATCGATACTATCAGCCTCAGGCGCCGTATCGGTATCGTCTTCGCACGCCCTGTTGTACTTCCGATGACAATACGCCAGAACCTGACCTATGGGCTGGAAATCGAAGGGGTCCACAAACGGGCTGTGCTTGATGAAGCTGTGGAACGCAGCCTGGAGTCAGCCGCTCTTTGGGACGAAGTGAAAGACCGTCTTGACGACTCGGCCGCTGCACTTTCCGGCGGCCAGCAGCAGCGTCTGTGCCTGGCACGTGTCCTGGCGCTGGAGCCGGAAGTTATCCTTCTGGACGAGCCCACCTCCGGCCTTGACCCCATATCCACCGGCAAGGTGGAGGAATCTCTGCAGCAGTTGAAAAAATCGTACTCCATCATCCTTGTTCCTCATTCCGTTCAGCAAGCCGCCCGAACAGCGGATCTTGCCGCTTTTTTCCTCGAAGGCAGACTTGTTGAATCTGCTTTCGGAAAAGCCCTCTTTACCAAACCCCGGCTGGATCAAACCCGGGATTACGTCGAAGGCCGTTTTGGCTAGGAATCGGGCAGCTTTGCGGTCCCTCTTCAGATTCCTCTGCCGGTATAACCGAACAAGCCCTGGCAGCTGCATCAGCCATCCGCACCTATAAGTTATTAAATGGGTTATATTATTAAATCCATCGGAGGTTTCCACATTGACAGGAATAAAAATTATTCTTAACCCGGAATGTGCCATGGGCACAGGAATCGAAGCGGTACCTGAACTGGAAAAAGCCGCTGCCGCAAACAATCTGGATATCAACATTGTACTTACCGAGCGCCCCGGCCATGCGATTGAACTTGCTAAACAGGCTGCGCAGGAAGGCTGGGATGTTGCTGCCGCTGCCGGTGGTGACGGAACACTCAACGAAGTACTCAACGGCCTCATGCAGGCAAAAGCAGAAGGCTTCCACAATACCACCCTTGCTGCCATACCAATCGGACGCGGCAACGACTTCGCATATGGAATGAACATCCCCGCTGGTGTCGACGAGGCATGCCGGACCCTGGCTGCCGGATGGCGCAGGAAAATCGATATCGGACTGGTCAAAGGCGGTTTCTACCCGGAAGGGCGCTATTTTGGAAATGGTGTTGGTGTTGGATTTGATGCTGTGGTCGGTTTCGAAGCTGCAAAAATGAAACGCCTCACAGGTCTTGTTTCGTATCTCGTCGCTGCATTAAAAACAATCTTCCTTTATTACAAAGCACCGCTGGTAAACCTTGTCTACCAGGACAGACAGACCAACCTTCGTGCATTAATGGTTTCTGTGATGAATGGGCGCAGGATGGGCGGCAGCTTTTACATGGCACCTGAAGCGAGCAGCGAAGACGGCTTGCTCGATCTTTGCATTGCTCCGGAAGTAAACCGGGCTCGCCTTTTCGCACTGATCAGCCACTTTATGAAGGGCAGCCAGGCTTCCCAACCGGAAATACTCACCGCGCAGACACCCTCGCTCACGATCACTGCCGAAGACGGCGCACTGCCGGCCCATGCAGATGGCGAGACGTTATGCACAGAAGGACAGCAGTTGGAGATCACCATACTCCCTCAGCAGCTAAATCTGATATGCAGCCAGGAGAAAAATGCTTGATGATATTGTTCCTCGCTGAAAAACTGGTGAACGCTTTTATCCGTTTGATTACAGGAGTGGTCTGCAAAATAGATGCATCCCAATTGGGCCAGATCAGTACCGAAGGGCCGCTGATACTGGCTATCAATCATATCAACTTTCTGGAAGCGCCAATCTTCTACACAAGGCTGCAGCCGCGCCCGGTGACAGGCTTTGCAAAAACCGAAAGCTGGGATTCCTGGTGGATGGGAAAGCTTTTTGATCTTTGGGGTATCATCCCGATTAAAAGGTTCTCCGCTGATTCCAGGGCAATCCGCCGCGGCCTCGCAGCATTAAAAGATGGTTTTTTCCTGGCGGTTGCACCGGAAGGAACCCGGAGCGGCAACGGTGTTATGAGACAGGCGCATCCCGGGATTGTGCTCATGGCCCTGCACAGCGGGGCTCCAATCCAGCCTGTCGCTGTATATGGCTCAGAAAATTTCTGGGAAAACCTGAAAAGTTTGCGACGGACAGAATTCAATATCCGTGTCGGCCGCCCCTTCTACCTGGATGTCAATGGTGAAAAACCAGACCGCACCATCCGCACCCGTATTCTGGATGAAATCATGTACCAGATCGCAGACTTGCTGCCTGAGCAGTATCGCGGGGTTTACGCTGATATGTCCAGCGCATCTGCTGATTACCTGGAATTTATACCTGAAACACTGGGCTAGAAATAACTTTCAAGATCAAAAAAATCTTCGAATCGAATAAAATCCACCCCCTGCCGTTCACAGAAATCTGCCAGCCACTCGCGTGCAAACAACCGGTCTGCAGCGCCGATTACATTTGCATCGCTTTTCCCATTCCCAATAAACGCAACTTTATGCCCCCGCCGCTGATACCGCCGGATTATGCCGGCTTTTGAGCTGGATCGCATTGGCGTTTCCGGATCATACCAGGTCCAGGAAAATTTGAACCCGCCGGGTTCGAAATAGATCCCATTTGCATACACACGGATATCGGAAAACCCGGCTCGAGAGAGAATGTACTCGATATACCAGCGCAGGCCATCGCTGACCACGGCCACCTGCCTGCCCTCGGCAATCCGGTCTCGCAAGAACTCAGCAGTACCCGGGATCAACTCAATTTCATCAAACAGCGTTTCCATCTCTTCCCGGCCGGCATCGATTGCGGCAAATGTCGATGAGACTTCCTCCATGGTCGAGATCAAACCCTGCGACCAAAGTTTGGAATACTTCAAACCGCAGGATGCATAGCGGCTGTAGATTAGATCCATGGTTTCGTGTTTTGTTAACGTCCCGTCAAAATCACAAAGAATAACTTCAGATATAGTCATGCAACCTTCCCGGTTTACAGCGTTCGAATTACTTCTTTTTTTTAGCGTGCCTGGGCAGCTTGCCGCGCAATGATTTCGCCCACTTATCGACTTCTTCTTCCGTTTTAATAATCTCTTCCCATTCTTCACCGGCCTGCACTTCGGATTTCATCATATGCACAACCCGACGGGGATGCTTTTCGATCCAGCGCACCCAGCGGGGCTTCAGAAAGTTCGGCGGCTTCAGAGACCACCATATACAGAACACCCCGAGAAGTCCAAAAAGACCAATAAAGGCATAGTACATCGTTTGGGAAAGCGACTCCTCAGCCCGGTTGTTGTATGTGAACAGAAGAAACATCAATCCCAACGGAATGTAGGCATATGCTCCGCCCCGGCCGCCCCAATACCATTTCTTGTATAGTCCAAATCGGGCCGCAAACCCCAGGGCAATAAAGATACCCCCTATTACCTGCAGCATACGAACTTGATTGATTTCAGGCATGTTTCACCCTTTCAAGAAGATCAAGAGCCTTATCTGTGATTATCCCGGCTATATTATCACAGAAGGGACTGATAAAAGATTCATATGTTCCGGCTTCATAGGTTTCCTTATCCGGAAAATATCCTGCCTCATCATTGGCGTAACTCAAGGCTGCAGTCCATCCAAATTCACTGCGCTCCTTAATATCCATAACAATCCGCGTGAAAGGCTCGCCTGGTATACCAACCAGGCCGAGATCTCCAATTCCAAGCGCCTGGACCACAGACGTCTGGCCGCTCTTACCCTCATATTCCTCCAGCAGCTCAAGCTGGAAACGTGCACCCTGTGTTGTTGTAAACAAACGACGCAGCTCGCTTTCAGGTGCGTTTTGCTTATGCAGCCTTTCCAGATCCGATTCGCTCTGAGCAAGCAGTGCCTCAGCCTCTTCTCGTGCAGGAAAAACCTTGTACGGAAGTGTGATATCCTCAGCCGCCCCGTTCAACCCACTGCCAGGCAGCTGAACAGTTTTCTGCATCACCTTGAGCGTTTCACCAGCCAGGATGCGGCCCATCCGTGTTACCTCACGAAAAGTCTGCTCCCTGCGATTGAAGCGCGTGCTGATATCTCCTGAGGCCCCGTTGCTGAACATAAACACGGTATCGGGATAGACCTGGCGAAGCGCCTGCCTTGCAGCCCCGGGATAGTCCGCGCTGATCTGCAGATTTTCTGCGCCCAACACTGTCGGGTGGCAGCCAAAATTCATCCACACGCCCAGCGGCTCTCCATCCTTATTGTCCAGCCTCAGGATAAGCAGTTCCGGGTCGAACAAGCCGTGTTCCGGGTCGTTCCGGTTCGTACCGATCCCATACACCGCCCCTCGCCCAATGCTGAGGCTTACCGGCTGCAGCCTGTTTCTTGCCTCCATCGCAGCACCCGCGAGCTTCCTGCATACGATATCCTGCAGCCCTTCATCGGCTTCTCGCTGTAGAACCAGCAGTTTCGGGATAAAACCAGCCGGGCCGGAATGTGTATGGGAACAGGCGAGCAGGACATGCTCCAGGGAGGTATCCAGCACACCAGCCACTTCTTCACGTACACGCTGGCTGTACGCAGTTTCCACACCAATCAAATCTAACGTGATCAACGCTATCCTCTGGTCCCCTTCTTCCAGGACAAGCACCTGACCGTAAATCGGATCGTGAATCCCTTCGCTTGGGCCCGGACGAGCTGAATAACCGTCCATTTCACATCCGGCCGGCGGGGTCAGATCAACTTCTACAACTGCACCGTTTCTTTGTAGGTTCTTCATTTTTTCACCTGATCCACATCCTGATTCGATAATTTTCCAGTTTCCCAATCTTTATCGAGCTTCCTGAAAGCATCTGAAAGATACGCCTGCTTCAACACATCCATTCTATAACTTTTGGCTGTTTCAGTCATGCCCTGAGCAGACCATCCCTTGTAAAAGCATCTTGCCCTAATCACGAATATTCTCCCTTTCAGGCGTTTGCTTTTCAAAATGGTTGGGGGAATAATGTTGGCAATGGACACACAAACCCATACTTGATCAAGTCAGGTTTATGATTGCCGATGGTGCAATTGATTGGAAGTGCAAATGATGTACAAAACGAATACTTTTCAAACGGATAAAAAACTCGCTGCAGTATGCGGGTTGTTCTGCCCATCCTGCCTGATCTACATGGCCTCTTCCGGCGATGCGGAAGCCGTCCGGATGGTCGAACAACTCTTCGATATGAAACCGGAAGAAGGTTATTGTGAAGGCTGCCGGTCCTCCACCCGTATTGCTTATTGTGATACCTGTAAAATGTTCCAGTGTGCTGCTGAAAAGGGCCTGGATTTCTGCGGGGCCTGCCCGGATTACCCTTGCAAAGACCTGAAAGCTTTCCAGTCCAGGGCTCCACACCGTATCGAATTATGGCCGAATCAAACCCGGATCAGGGAAGCAGGGTATGAACAGTGGTTCGACGAGATGCTGGCGCATTTCGCCTGCCCTGAGTGCGGGGTGATCAACTCAGCCTATCACCTCGCCTGTCGGGAATGCGGACACACTCCGAGCTGTGCATACGTGCAGCAGCACAGGGAAGAGATAGAAGCATTTCTTGAAGAAAGTGCCTGATCCCGTTCAGCGCGTTCCGGCAGATCCTGTAGAATGAACAGCTCAAACCGGAACGTCACTTATTAACAAATTTCAATCAAAAGGGAAAAAAGATGTCTGCAGCAGAAAACACGGGAACCGGATCTCAGCCATGTACCTGGCAGACTGTCTCGGTTTGTGAGGGCTGCCCGGCAAAAGATCATCTGATGTGCAGGCTCGACCGGAAAGACATGGCTACTTTCCTGATGATGCTCCTCCCATTTGGAATTACAACGATTGCGGGGACCATTCGTTCCGGCTATGGCGATTATCTTTTCCTGTGGCTCGCTTACTCACTTTTCTTCTTCTTTATCTGGGAGGCGCGCATATTGTGCCGCCACTGCCCATTCTGGGCAGAAAACAGTGCCGTCCTGCACTGCCATGCCAATAACGGGGTGCTCAAATTGTGGAAATTCGAACCAGGCCCCATGAGCAGATCAGAGAGAACCCAGTTTATATTCGGCGCGCTGATCTTTATCGCCTTTCCTTTCCCCTTCCTGCTTCTGGGGGCTGAATATCTTCTTGCGGTTATCGGCCTGGGTACAGCAGCAAGCGCCATATTCCTGCTGTGGAAGTTTACATGCAGCCGCTGTATCAATTTTTCTTGTCCGATGAATACGGTTCCGAAACACCTTGTGGATGCCTACCTGAAACAGAACCCGGCTATACGGTCTGCGTGGGAAGAGAAAGGCTGGGCCGTAGAGGACTAGGGTTCCCCGAATAAATCCATAGCCGGCTGGGGTCGGGATTTAAAATCATCCAGGCTTGATAATCCATTACCATACTGTACACTAATAATGCTTATGGAAACGAAATCCGACGGAATCCAATCCGAAAAAAATGCTGCTCGCCCGGCTTTCTCTGTATTACAAACAAAAGCACAAAGCGGCGGGCACGCTTTTACAATAACTGCCTACATTACAATCATGGCCGTGTATCTGGTCACCATACTCGAACCTGATCTGCGCGAGATTTCAATCTGGGGTTCCCTCACCCCGCTCTTTTTCGCCTTTACCCTGCTGTTTTACCTACATAACAAATTACACCTTTTTAAACGGCAGTCCTTACTGATCTACGTCCTCCAAATCTGTCTGATATTTAGTATCGTACTTGTCAGCCGGGGTTTTGGTTATACTCCTATTCTGTACTTCATCGTCGTTCCTACTGCATACTTTTTTAACTCGATCTGGCAGGCGAATAGCATCACCCTGCTGAGTCTGGTTTCACTCTTTGCTGCCCTTATGATCACTGAGGACACAGGAGCTGGAATGGCCGCTGTGCTGCTTCTGCCTTACGGCGGCGGGATGCTGTTCTTTGCAGCACTCAGTCTTTCCTTCATACACCAGAGAACGGAACGCCAGCTTGCAGAAAAACTCCTTGCCGAACTCGAGGACGCTCACAAACAGCTCCAGAAATATGCTGCCCAGGTCGAGGCACTTGCGGTTGCCGAGGAGCGAAACCGCCTGGCACGCGAAATTCACGACAGCCTTGGCCATTACCTGACTGCTATAACAATGCAGCTCCAGGCAGCAGAACAGCTCGTACAAAAAGATCCGCAGCGGGCAGCAGAATCCATACTCAAAGCTGAGGATATGGCCCGGGAAAGCCTGGCAGAAGTGCGGCGCGCAGTGTCCGCCCTGCGGACTTCCCCCATGGACACCACATCCCTGGATGATGCAATTCGCGAACTCGTCAGAAAATTGAACGAAGATGGAATCGCAGCAGTATTCAACAATGCAGGAGTTCCATACCCGGTGGATCTGCAGACAAAAACCGCTCTTTTCCGCACCGCCCAGGAGGGCCTGACCAACGTGCGCAAACATGCCCGGGCCAGCGCCGTTGAGGTCGAGCTTGTCTATTCCTCCGAAGAAGTATCACTGACAATTCTTGACAACGGCATCGGAAGCCAAGGGGAGAACACAGAAGGGTTCGGCCTGCTGGGATTACGTGAGCGTGTTGCCTTGTTGGATGGCTCTTTGCAGGCAGAAAACAAACCCGAAAGCGGTTTCCAGCTTCATGTATCTGTTCCGCTTCAGGTCAGGGAGTCTCAGGATGAGCGCTGAAATTCGTGTTGTTATTGCGGACGACCAGCAGCTCGTCCGTGAAGGCCTTTCTGTGCTGCTGGATCTGATACCCGACATCTGTATAGTTGGCGAAGCCTGTAATGGAATCGATGCAGTCGAACGCGCCAGCCAGCTCCATCCCGACGTACTGCTGATGGACATTCAAATGCCTGAGCTTGACGGCGTGGCAGCCACAGCCCGGGTCCAGGAATCCTGCCCCGAAGTCAAGGTTCTTATCCTGACTACGTTTGACAACGACAGCTACATCTTTGAAGGGCTGCGCGCCGGAGCTGTTGGTTATATGCTGAAAGATACACCTTCCGAACAACTGGCGATGGCTATTCGCGCAGCTGCAGGCGGGGAAGCGTTTATCCATCCGGCCGTTACCCGCAAGGTCGTGGCTGAACTTGCGCGGCTTACCGAACGCGAACATGTCCGACGCGATCAGCCGTTGATTGAATCCCTCAGCCGCCGCGAGATCGAGGTGCTGACTCTGATCGCACGAAGTCTGTCTAATAAGGAAATCGCTGAGCAGCTCTTCATCGCTCACGGCACAGTCAAAAACCACGTCAGCAGTATCCTCGCCAAGCTGGATGCACGCGACAGAACTGAAGCGATCCTCCGTGCACAGGAACTCGGCCTTCTGTAAATCCCTCTGTTATGCCCCGGTCATGGTTTTTTATGCCTCCTGATTAGTTCTCCCGACACATCACAACACAAAGATGATCCGATACTCTGAATACAAAAGCAGCCAGTCTTTCTTGATGAACTGCGGATCGACGCATCCATCCTGAATCCCTGGTCTAGCAAACAGGAGTATCCGATGAGCAGGAATATTGTCGAAACAAACAACCTGACCAGGCATTATGGAAATATAAAAGCAGTCAAAGGCCTCGGGTTTGCTGTCCAACAGGGTGAATTCTTTGGTTTTCTCGGCCCCAATGGAGCGGGAAAAACAACCACACTGTCCATGCTCGCCTGCATTCTGGAACCGAGCGAGGGGACAGCCCTCATCGCAGGCCATGACCTGATAAATGAACCAAACGAGGTCAGACAAATCATCGGATTGGTCCCGCAGGAACTGGCACTTTATCCAACACTTAACGCCTTCGATAACCTCCTCTACTTTGGCAGTATCTATGGTCTGAGAGGCCGGGCACTGCGCCGGCGGATTATTGAAGTGCTCGGAATGGTAAGCCTGTCCGACTATTCAAGAAAACCGGTCAAAGCCTACAGCGGCGGCATGAAGCGGCGCCTCAATATCGCTGCAGGGCTCCTCCACTCACCACGGCTGCTCTTTCTCGATGAACCCACCGCAGGAGTGGATCCACAATCACGCAATGCGATTTTTGACCATGTGGAAAGATTGAAGGAAGAAGGCATGACGATCATATATACCACCCACTATATGGAAGAAGCCGAAAGGCTCTGTGACCGGGTGGCAATTATTGATGAAGGCCGCATTATTGCTCTCGATGCTCCCCACAAATTGATTGCCGATCTCGGCGGAGGTATTATCCACCTTGGTGTCGGTCAAAAAATCATCGACAAAACCATGCTCAAACAAATACGGTCTCTTCCACAGATTAAATCTGCAGAACGTCTCAACGGTAAATATGAAATCAAGACCTCTCATACAAAGGAAACATTGATCCATCTGCTGGACTTTTTCAAACACACAACGGTCAGCATTACTTCTCTTGAAATCCTCGAACCAAACCTTGAAACCGTCTTTTTGTCCCTGACCGGAAAGCAGTTGAGAGACTGATGGAAAAAATCGAGGAATAAAACATTCACCCAAACCCTGGAGGAATAGAATGCTTTACCAAATTTTTTCTACTACGTGGAAAGATATAAAAATTTTGTTGAAGGATTGGCACGGGATCGCCACCCTTTTCCTGATGCCATTGATGTTCATTATCATAATGAGCACTGCCCTGCAGGGACTTTTTTACAATGACGCTGACAAAGAGCCCGAACGTATACCGGTTGCCAATCTGGATCAGGGCGATTATGCAGCAGATGCCATCACCGCATTGGAAGACATGGAAGGTATCGAAGTGGTTACAACATGGAATAATGAAGTGCTGACCCGTGAAGCCGCTGAGGCTCTGGTTATCGAAGGCGAATATCCGCTGGTTGTCGTTTTTCCGACAGACTTCTCCCGGCAAATCGAAGCCCGGGAAGTGAACGAAAATGCAACTGCTGTCATCGAACTTCTCGCTGATCCTGCCATATCCACACCCTACGTTGCTCCGATACAGGGTATGGTTTATAGTGCTGCCGAGCGCGTGGCTGAAACGAGTATAGTTGAATCTGCTGTCTCTTCAGGCCTGGAAACAATTTTCGCCGAAGTGCCTGAAGAAAATCGGCCCGAATTCACATTCGAAAAAACCGGCAGCAGCATCGTCGATATCCAGCAAATCTCACCTCCGAATATGGAAGCGGAATTCGAGCCCGATACCTATCAACAGAATGTTCCCGGTTATACCGTCATGGGTGTATTTTTTATCATAGGGGCCATGTCCACTTCCATACTTACAGAAAAAAGAGAAGGAACTTTTCGCAGACTGCTGGCTGCACCACTTCCCAAACCGGTTTTGCTGGCCGGCAAGATCCTGCCGTACTACATCGTGAACTTGATCCAGATCGCGATCATGTTTACTGCCGGGCACCTGCTGTTTGGCATGACGTTTGGTGATCCGCTGGCACTGGCAGTGATCAGCATGGCGCTTTCAGCGGCTGCGACAGGGTTGGGAATCATGATCGCTGCCATGGGTAAAACAGATACACAGGTTGGCGGGCTGACTTCCCTGCTCACACTGACGATGTCAGCGCTGGGTGGTTGTTTGATGCCTACATACATCATGCCCGATTTCCTGCAGGAAATATCGCAGCTGATTCCTCACAAATGGGCAATGCAGGGTTTCCAGGATGTGCTGGTGCGCGGGTATGGCGTTGAAGGGATCATGGGTGAAGCCGGCATTCTGCTTGTATTCGCTGCCGCCTTTTTCCTTACCGGCCTGCGGCTCTTCCGGTTTGAATAGAAATCCTTTAGAAAAATCCTTGCCTCAAAAATCAGCATGTGTACACTGACCAACTTCAAAAGTACGATCTTTAATCAAACCGTTGCCTGTTTATACAACAGTGCTTTCCCAATTCTTCTGTTTCCGGTATAGTGAAGAAAACGTCCCTTCAGATTTCATTGCTGTCCTGGGTGCTTTCGAGTTCCATCCTCTGCACAAACAGAACGGCACAACAGGCAGCAGCATGAAACATCCTGCCGGCTTACAAATCCATTTTAATTGGTTATATTTATATTGGATCACTTCAAAACACAGAAGCCATCACTTTAATGGAATCTGAAAAGTTCTGGAAAAATCGCGGGTACTATTAATTTCCAGATGAGGAAAATGATAAACAAGAACAACACACTATCCTGCTTTGCTAAAATTTTCGGTCTGGCGTTTCTATTTATTCTGACAGCCAGAGCGGAGAGTCTGCTTGTTTCAGATCTGGGTGAGTTTTCCCTCATCTGGCTTCCAGCCGGCGTTTCTCTTGCCGCACTTCTTCTTTTTGACAGTACATTGTGGCCAGGAATCGCACTTGGCGCCTTTCTCGCTGCTCAATTGTCGGGTGTAACTTTTTTCCATGCATTAACTTCCGTTGTTATCAGTCCTCTGGAAACCCTTCTGGCTGTATACCTGTTGAAGCGGGTGAAATTCAACCCCGCTCTCGCACGGACTCGTGACATTACCCATCTTATTCTCCGTGGGGCATTCCTCGCTCCCATACTCAGTGCAGCTGCCGCTGCAGCCATACTTTGCCTTTCCGGCGAGGCTGCATGGGCAAGCTTCTTCTCTGTCTTCTGGCCCCGGTCACTCAGTCACACAACCGGGGTACTGATCCTTACTCCAATATTGCTTGTACTTGTTCGGATTCTCCGGAAACTGCCGACTCCTGAGCCAATCCTGTTCCCACTGGCCGGGATGCTTCTTGGAACAACGCTTATTGCAAGTGTCTTTATCTGGATGTCCGAGGAGCGGTATCTTCAAATCCAGTTGAACAACGATACAGCGGAAATGGTGCGGGAGATCGAGCTGGAGGTTGAGAAGAATATTCAGTACCTTGTCGCATTGGAAGGTTTATATGCCGCATCCGAAGTTGTGGAACGTGATGAATTTAATGCTTTCGCGACTCAAATGCTGAATAACATGCCTGCAGCAGAGGTGGTCGAGTGGATACCGCTTGTCCCGAATTCAGAACGTGCAGAATTCGAACAAGCTGCTCAATCGGAAGGCCTGTCCAATTTTATTTTCACCGAATTTGAAAACGGTAAGGCCATCCCCGTAGAAATTCGCAGTGAATACTTCCCTGCCTACTTTGTCGAACCTGCAGCTGGAAATGAATTGGAATTGGGCTTCGATAACGGCTCTGATAAAGAACGCCTTGACGCGATCAACCGTGCTGCTGAAAGTGGTCAGCCATCGACAGCTCTGATTGCACCGCTTACGGAAAGCGATACGGAGAAACTGTTATCCATCTACATTCCGGTATACAACAGCACAACAACCTCCTCAACAGAATTGTTGAGCAGCGTACAGGGTTTTATTGCAGGCACGTTTCAAATTGAAGATCTTGCAGAGGAAGCCCTGGGAAGGCTTAATCCAAAAGACATAGAACTGGTTATTTTTGATACAACACACATGAAAAGCGGGATCCCTCTTGCGTACCACTCCTGCACTGCAGCGTCACAGTCTGCTGTGGAAACCCCGCTCCCCATTCTCGATGATCTGCAAACCAGTATGTACCACATTGCATCTATTCCACTCAATGGCTCATCCTGGCTTACTATCGCCCGCCCCTGTCCTGCTTATCTGGCCGAAGGACATGGATGGACTTCCTGGGCAGTGCTCGTCGCGGGTTCACTCCTTACTGCCGCCCTCATTTCCAATGTCGGCGTCCGTCAGGAAAATCAGCAGCAAATTGAACTGCAAAAAACCCTGCTTGAAAACCAGCTTGAAGCCAGTCTGGATGGTATCTATATCATTTCAGAAACCGGTGAAAGGCTGACCTACAATCAGCGTTTTCTGGATCTTTGGAAAATTCCACCGGATTCTGCCATCCTTCAGTCAGAAGAACAAACACTGGCACATATCCTGTCGTTAATGGCAGATCCTGAGGATGCTAAAGCAGAGCTGGAATCCCTTCGTGACCATCACGATCGAACCACAAGACAGGAAGTTGCCCTGAAAGACGGACGAATATTCGAACACTACAGTACCCCTGTTCTAAGCGAAGACGGGAAATCATACGGTTACCTCTGGAGCTATCGGGATATCACCCTTCGCAAACAGCTTGAAGCCCAGCTTCTTGAAGCTCAAAAGATGGAGGCTATCGGAAGATTGGCAGGCGGTATCGCCCACGATTTTAACAACATCCTTGTCCCTATCAATCTGAACACAGAGCTTGTAATGCAGGAACTCGGTCCGGAAAATGCTCTGTATCCACAGCTGCAGATGATTCTGGACTCCGCTGAACGTGCTGCAAATCTCACAAACCAGATTCTTGCCTTTAGTAGAAAACAAATGCTCGAGATGGATTCAATCAATCTCAATGAGGTCGTAAATGGGCTCGAGCACATCCTTCAACACCTGATCCGGGAAGACATTAAAATGCTTTTTATCCTGGATCCCGACCTCTTCAGCATCAATGCTGACAGAGGGCAAATTGAACAGGTACTGATGAACCTTGTTGTCAATGCCCGCGATGCCATGCCGACAGGCGGGAGATTGATCATAGAAACCAGGAATACCTATCTCAATTCAGCCTATATTAAGAGATATGGACTTTCCCAGACGGAAGGGCATTATGTGATGCTTGCTATAAGTGATACCGGCTATGGAATGGACACTAAAACCCAGAAACAGATTTTTGAACCCTTCTTCACCACCAAGGAACCCGGTAAAGGTACAGGGCTGGGACTGGCTACCGTTTTTGGTATCATCAAACAACATGGAGGAAATATCTGGGTTTATAGTGAGCCTGATAAGGGAACAACTTTTAAAATCTACCTTCCTTATATCAAGGAGGATCTTACAAAATCAGAAACAGAAGATGAAGGGCCCGAAATAACTCGGGGTACAGAAACAATCCTGGTGGTTGAAGATGAAGCGATTGTTCGGCGGCTGGTATGCGAAACCCTGGCTTCCCACGGTTATGATATTCTTGAAGCCGAGAGTTCGTACGATGCGATCCGCCTGGCTTCAGACCACAGGGATAAAATCCATCTCTTGTTGACCGATGTAATCATGCCGGGAATGAATGGCAAAGATCTGTATCAAAAAATCGCTGAAATCAATCCCTCCATAAAAGTACTGTATATGTCCGGTTATACCGACGATATTATTGTCCATCAGGGGATCCTGAACACAGGTGTTCGATTCATCCAGAAGCCCTTTACCCTTCAGGTGCTTATTCAGAAAGTCAGGCAGGCTTTCAGCTGAGCGCTGCCCGGATTTTCTCGAACTCACAATTCATACTATAATCCCCAACGATTATTCTTTACTTCACCTGGTCAACCCGACCAGCAGCCTGACTTTTTCCTGTTGGGAATCGAACTCGGGAGTGCCTCATGATCCTTCAACCTGAAACCCGGCTTGTGTGTATTGGCGATTCAATCACTGACTGCGGCCGCCTCTATTCGCCTGATAATGCGGCTGCGCGGGAAGCCCTTGGCGATGGATATGTCAATCTTGTCGATGCCGCCTTAAAAACAAAATACCCCGACTATAGTATCGAAGTGCTCAACAGGGGTATTTCGGGCAATACGGTACGTGATCTTAAAACCCGCTGGCAGCGGGATGTACTCGACCTGAAGCCAGACTGGCTGTCCATTTTTATCGGCATTAACGATGTCTGGCGTCAATTCGACTCTTTCGGTCTGCAGAAAACCATCACACTGGAAGAATACAAGCTTACCCTGGAAGATCTTATCCGGCAGGTTGAGGGAACCCTCAAGGGTCTGATTCTGATTACTCCCTACTATCTTGAACCGGATGTGACTGAACCCATGCGGGCAAGAATGGATGCCTATGGTAAAGCCGTATTGGAGCTGGCACAATTGCACAATGCAGTTCTCGTAAATACACAGGAAGTATTCAATACCGTTTTGCGTTTTCTCGGCTCCGTGGAACTATCCGCCGACAGGGTACATATGAATACCGCCGGTCACATGATGCTCGCGGCGGCATTCCTTGAGGCTGTTCAGTTCGATTGGAACCGCATACCGGAATAATTCCATGATGGCCGATCAACATGCAAGATTCTTGTGCCTTCGCTCTCAGCCTCTCACCAAATCCTGACCCTGCCCCGGTATTTATCCATCAGAGGCTTGTTGTAATCCTGTGCACCGTCCAGGTTGCCGCTCATAAAGACCGGCGGGGTAACGCCGCGATCCAGCAGTTCCTGGATGGCCTGAACGATGATTGACTGGAGAATGAACATCCCTGTGATCCCCGAAGCTGCACCGATCGGCATCTCCATACCCTCCAGCTGCATCACACAATCTCCTCTGGGTGCGCCGTTATCAATCACTACATCAGCATACTGGTACAGCTTCTTGCCGCTCGAATGCCTCGATGTGGTGCCCTGTGTATGTTCCATGGAAGTAATCGCAATGACCTTCATCCCCCGCTCCTTTGCATGCATGGCCATTTCAATAGGTGCGGCATTTCGCCCTGAGTTGGAAACGATCAGCATCGCATCTTCCGGATTTGGATCGTAATAATCGATCACAACACGAGAGATTCCTTCCACCCGCTCCATTATTTCAGATTGTACGACTTTGTGGTTGCCGGTAACAGCATCTTCATTAATGGCATCAACCGGAACCAGACCGCCCGCCCTGTAGGATACGTCCTCACATATTACATGGCTGTGCCCGGTGCCGAATGTGTACAGGATACCGTCCTGTTCCACACTATCTGCAACAATCGCTGCTGCTTCCAGGATCTTCCCCATCTGGGTATCGATTATCTCTTGAAGCTTTTGCTGAATAATCCCCATATAAGAAACCGCTGTATTATTCTTCATAGCCACTTCCTTTCAATATTCTTATGACATCTCTATTCTTAAAAACCCAAACGAATCCTGTCGAATGGAGTATTAAAAGGGGCTGCTGCTCCCTTAAGGAGAACTCATCCCAACTGTACGGCTAAACATGTCAATGGTCAATTCCTTATGTTTTCGGGTCATCGTATGCCCGGTCAGTCGGAGAAGATGGAATTCTACAGGATTTCCAGCTGTCTCCAGCAAAGAAACGAAACTATTTGCACCATCGACCATGGCGCTGTTATCCAATCTGCCAACCACTACAAGGAAAGGAACGTTAACTGCGGCTGTATTTGGATAGTAGAAATTTCCTGACGACAATACTGCAGCCCCGCCTACGCTGCCGGGATGGTTGAATGCATAACCCTGAACAAATTGAGCTCCTGCCGAGAATCCGGCAAGATAAACCTTCGTTTTCACGTTGTAGCTGTTCCGCACCATAGTTATCAGGTTCTCCAGCACCGACTCTGCTGTATTCTGGTACCATCCTCCACTCGAATCAGCGAGACTCGGGCAGAGCAGTATAAAGCCTTCCTTTTCTGCGTATGGCTGCCACGAAGACCAGCAATCACGTCCGGTCCCACCGCTTCCATGAATTCCCACAAAAAGCGGCAGTGTCTTGTGGACAGAGTAATCCCGGGGAACATACAAGAAATATTCAATTGGGACTGTATGATGGTATTCAGCAGGATCGACCGCGCTGCCCGGGCCGCAGGCAGAAGACATTGTCGAAATCAGAAGCAGAAAAACACATAGTTGTATAGAACGCCGCATGTTTGCCATTTAATCCTCCCTTGGTGATACAGCGAAATAGACAGATATTCAGGATGCAGTCAGAGGCAGTATTTTATTAATGATCCTGCATAAATACAGAGCCCTGTTCAAGAGCAGGTACTCATAATCGTTAACCTGTGAACTAATAGTGTTCAGACTTCTTCCCCTTCCCGCGTGGAGTCTTTATCCAGTATTGGCAGCGACGGCTCCATCCAAAGCCAACCGAAGCGCTCGCACTTTCTCCGCGACAACATCTCCTGTAGTTGTCTCCGGTTCACGCACGCCTGTACCGGCATGGGCATGAAATACGCCTGTCTCGGATACCAGCCGAGCGATATTGCTGGCATTGACGCCGCCTGCCAGGAAAAGGTCGATCCGGCCGGCAGCAAGTTCGCGCTGTGTCCGGATCCCGGCTGTTCCATCCGGGGCCTTGCTCGCCATTGACTGACCTCCCGTCGTCCGTACACTCGCAGCACCAAGCTTTATCAGCTGCTCCAGCGTTTCCGCCTGGTCCCTGGTTTCCAACCAGAACATGTGGAAGTGCAGGGGAAGTGTGCCGGCGGCCTGTTGGAAAGCTTCGATTGCTTTAAGATCCAGTGTCCGATCCAGGGTATTGGCTCCCAACAAAAACCCGTCTGCACCCAGGTCGCGAGCTGTGCTGATATCGTTGCACATCACTTCGATATCTTCCGGCGAATACACAGTTCCGCGCACATGCGGCCGGATCATCACTACGATATCTATCGTCACTCTTTTTCGGATAGCCGCGAGCATTCCCGCAGTAGGTGTTTGTCCACCTTCAGTGAGGTCTGATTTCAAATCAAGCTGGGTAGCGCCACCGGCCTGTGCGGCCTCTGCATCAGATACTGTCTCTGCAATTATTTCAAGCATGTGTTACTCCGTGGGAAGGAAAGGCAAAACATTTCTGGTAACACCCTGCGTCAGGATCAAAAACGCCAGGTGTACCGCCAATAGGAATCAGGCAGCTGTCAATATTACTAAAGAAATTCTGTGTTACACATAAAACCAGATATGCTGAAAGGCTTCAGCATATCTGTTCCCTTGACGTACTGGTTCGTAGAGGCTTAAGTCCAGTCCGGGTAAGCTTTTTCGATCTGCGGCCAGAATTCCTTGTCGGGCGAAGAGGGCATCATCCTGCATGTGATGCGAATTCCTTTATCGTGAGCCCGCTTGAGAGCTTTTACGCCTTCTTCTTTAAGGAAGACCGTATTGGAGAGTTTCTTGGAACCTCGTGAAAACGCCTGGTTTCCCAGATTAATCTGCGGTAAATCCAATCCCTCATCGATCAACCCGACTCCATCTTCCGGCCATTTTGCAATAATAAAGATTCTTTCCTCTTCGTTCGCAGGGTCAGTGCAATACGCCACTGTATCTGTGATACTCAGCACCGAAACCTTCTTACCCAGAGGTGCTACAGCTTTTAACAGCGTGACCTGCAGCGGATCCGACGCAACGCCGTCATTCGTTACGATGATATGGTCAAAGTTGAGTTCGGAATTCCAGGAAACCAGAATCTGACCGTGGATCAAACGATTATCCATTCTCACATGAACGACTGCCATGCATAAACCTCCTCATTTTCCTGAGCGAACACGCGCCCGAATTATTTCTGGCCCAGAATATCCTGCAAGGACTTGATGCCATCCCTGCCGGATTGCAGGGCAAGCTTCTCCAGTGTATCCAGGTCACTTCCCTCTCTCGATACCAGCACTTCAGCCAGCATCGGAAGATTGATACCACCCACAACGCGAAGCGCTTCATTCTCCATGGCAATACGCGCACTGGCGTTAAATGGGCTCGCACCGGGAATGTCGACAAAAATCAATACGCCTTCACCAGTATCGACCTTCTTGACTGCCTTCTGGACTTTTTCCATCAGGTCTTCAACCGCTTCTGTTTCCAGAAGTGCAATATCTTCAAGCTGTGCCATTGGCCCGACAATCATCTGAACGGCATCAGTTAATCCTTCTGCCAGCTTACCATGCGATACGATTACAATACCTACCAAAGGACCCTCCTGTGAAGGAGCAGGCTGCCTGGACTTGTCGTCTCTTGCACGACCAAAAAACCGCTGTAGTTGTTTTCCAAGCACTCTCAAACCTCCTTAAACTTAGTAACTGGATTCTCCCGTAGAATCCTGAGATCGTCAACTGTTAATCAGTCTAGAAGAAATAATACGGTGCCCAGGCCATATGTTTGTACTTTTCCTGCAGTTTCAGATTGTGTTCAAGACCGCCGTCAAGGTTCTGGCTTATCAACACCGGCGGTTCAACACCCTGATCCAGCATATACTGTGCTGCTTCCAGCATGACCGCATTCATAAGCGCTGCTCCAAGAATGGTCGATGCTGCGCCTGCCTTTTCGCTCACACCCTCGAAGCTCATCAAAGCGTCTCCTCGTGGTGTCCGGCTGTCCAGTACAACATCTGCCAGTTCGTAGAGCTTCTTACCGCTTGAATGTCGTGATTGTACCGTTTTTGAGTGTTCCAGGGAAGTCACAGCAAGCACTTTCAATCCCCGAGCCTTTGATTCCATGGCTATTTCAATGGGCTCGGGATTCCTGCCGGAATTCGAGATGATAAAAATAGCTTCACCCTTTTGAACAGGGTAGTTATCAAACAGAGCCTTGCCATAGCCTTCAAGCTGCTCGGCCATACCCCAGGTAGGATCAGGCAGGTGATAAATCGGCACAAGCCCTCCTGCACGCGTTACAATCTCCCGCGCCAGAAGCTGTGAGTGGCCGCTGCCAAAAGTATAGACAACGCCTCCCTTTGCCAGAATATCGCCTACAATGACTGCAGCTTCCTTGATCGACTCCCCCTGCGAATCTTTCATATCCTGAAGTAGCGTTAAGATTTTATCCAGATAATCCTTATACATTGCGATCCTCACCTTTCCAGGTTAATAAAGTTTAAAGGATAGAAGGAGTTCTATTCTTTTATCCTTAAGTATAGGCAAAGCTGAAATTAAATAAAGAAAAAAGGTAATTGGGGGGAGACCCTCCAATTACCCTGGGGTTTCTTACAACTGTGGCTGCAGGTCCACAGTTCTAGCCGAAGATACCGAGTGCGCCGCCCGCAAAGCCGATCACCATAAGGACAAGAATGGCGGTGATTGGGCTCATGCCGCGTTTTAGCATTCGATAGGTAAGGAATACAATCAAAACCGGTAACATGTACGGCAGAATAGCATCCAGGTTTGACTGAATGTCGACTGTCTGAGTGACCATTTCTCCGGCCACTTCGACTTCTTTCGAATACGCCAATGAGGTGGAAAGGTTGGTCATGGAAGGAGCAAAACCACCGATAACGATCAAGCCGACAATCGTGGCCATCTCGGTGATGCGCTCAATCATGCCGCCGCCCAGCTTGGCGATCAATTCTGTCCCCTGGTTATAAGCCCAGAAGAACTGCCAGTAGCGCACTGCCAGATACGGGATCAGCACCATCAGGATGACAAAGATCGGGCCAAAGACATTTCCGTCCAGCGCCCAGACCGAGCCAATGCTGAAGATGATGCTGTTATACAACGCCCATACAATCGTGTCGCCGACACCTGCAAGCGGGCCCATCAAACCTACTTTCAAGCCCTCGGTGCTTGCCAGAGACGCGCCCGCCTCCTCCAACGCCACATGCGCACCGATAATCAGCGGCATACCCACAACAGGGTTGGTATTGAAGAAGTTCAGGTTGGTCAGAAACGCCTCTTTAAAATCTTCCGGATCTGGATGTGTAATCTTCAGGATCGGAAGTATTGAGTAGCAGTAGCCGACTGACTGCATGCGCTCGTAGTTCCAGCCCCACTGATTCAGGAAAACGTGGCGCCAGAATACTTTCATCAGAGTCTTGCGGTCAAATTTCTTGGTTTGCACAGTCATCTCAGGCCTCCTTGTACCGCAGCTGGCTGAAGACCAGAGCAATGGCTACACCGGCAATCGCGATCCCCAGCAGCGGCATGTTCAGATATGCAAACATGACAAACCCTGCAATAAGGAACGCAGGATACTTATCTACTGGCAGATACTTGAGAAGCATGGCAAAGCCCAATGCCGGCAGTATACCTCCAGCCACCGAGATGCCCGCGTTGAACCATGGGTTCGCCTCGAAGAAACTGGAGAAAGCCTGAACGGCACCCTCACCAAATGCAACAGCGAGGAAAACCGGTATGGCCCGGCTGAAGCCCCAGATAAGGTGGCTGAACCAGACCATCATGCGATCAAAGCCCTTGTCATCGCCCGCCTCTGCAAAGGCATCTGCACGGTGAACGTAAACGAAGTTAAGGAAACGTTGGAGGATGTCAACCTGGGTTAAAAGCAGAGCAGCTGGAATAGCAAGTGTCAGACCGACTTCAAAACCAGCGCCCTTGCCGAAGTACGTACCCAGAATCGCACCCACAGTGTAATCTGGAATTGTGGCGCCGCCGTAGGTATAAACACCCAGCGCCATTAGTTCCATCGTACCACCTATAAGCATACCTGTCTGGACATCGCCAACAATAATCCCGGCACCAAACCCTGCAATTAGGGGTCGGAAGCCAAGGAATAGTGTCGGACCAAGGATGTCAATGACACATAGATATGCCCAGATGGCTAGTAGAATTGCAGCCAAAATGGGAGACATGTATTCTTCCCTCCTTGAATGAAGAATATAATAGTAAGGAGAGTGCTGAAAGGAAATTCTGTAACACAAATGTTAAAGTTCTTCCCTTTAAAATTTCGGCACCTCCTGCCGTGAAAGGAATCCTGCAGCCACATTACGAACTGGATCGGTGTGGTTCATTCCGCCACATCGGGACCCGGCTCTTGATCACTGCACCGTTAGGTTCGGCGCTTAGACCCCAAATTAATGGTGTTTCTTTTTTTTCCTGTCTGTTTTCTGTTTCCTCGATCTCCGGCTTTAACAGTACCAAATCCCAGTTAACAACAAAGAGCAGATCCGCAAGAATCTGCTCTTGTACAATGGTCTATATTGCAGATAAAAAAGCTCCCTGTTCGAGCTTCTCTTGTATGAGTTTTTTCCATTCGAAAAGCTCGCCCCTTGGATTCAGTCATGTCGTGTGCACCGTTATCTCTTGTCTGCTGTTGGTTCGACGATACTGTTCCTGTGGAACAGCTGGTAGCTCTCACTTATGAATAACACCGCAGCACATAAAAAGTTCTTGTATACTTACCCTCTTTCATCGCGAATGTATAACACTTTGCCCCCTGTGTCAAGTTGGGTTTGTCATAAAGTAAAAATCGATCGTTATCCTGGGATATTCATCCATTAAATTCCTAAAAAATGGACAAAGCTGATAAAAGATGAACATAACACACGGTTTTTCCATAATCCCCAGGGCCTATTATGGTAATCTATCCTTCCGGAACTCCTGCCGTATTGGCACAATATCCATTGGCTATATCGAAAAATTCATATAAATGACACAGGGCACCTGTAATGCAGTGAAGGATGGAAAAGCCCTGAACCCCTGGACAGACTGAGCACTCACACGCCTTCTCCAACTCTGCGAACCGGCTGGCGGATAATGGTACGCAGTTTCCCGGGTGCTACCCGGGTTGGGCTGTTGAGGTAAATTTCATGGTGTTTACCGTCGGGAACCAGGCCGTTCCCGGGGATATAATCTTCGTGCATCCTCGCAATCAGCGGCGCTTCATCGGCATAGGATCCAATGTGTAGAACCTGGACCGAAAAGCCTTCCTCATAGTCCGCTAACCGTACGCCAGACAGCGCAGGCAAATCCTTTTTTGCCGCCACTTTTTCCCGCTGCGCTTCGACTGTTTCAGAATCAATCCAGTCCGGCGTGAGTATCATCATGGTCCAGAGCCATTCATCTTTCCTTTCCGGGCTGAACTCTTCCATATTATCGGTCCACCAAAGCCCCTGCATGGGCGGGACAACATAGTCCTTCCCCAACTCATTTTTCGAGAAGAACTTGATGTTGTACGCCATTGCATACAGCGCTTCAACAGCAGCTGTATACTCTGAGGCGGTGTTGGGATTCCCTTTGCCGTCTACCTGCAGATACTGCAGCCGGGGAACGTCCACCAGTGAAAACACACCTTTTTTTGCCTTGAATAAATCGCTGTATTCCTTCTTAAAGTTTATCTTGCTCATGGGAATCCTCCAATTCTTTACATACCTCAAACAGCCAGGCCACCTCGGCTTCGATAAGGACCTGGCTGTGTTCAAACATTTTTTCAACATGGTAGGGAAGCGGCTGTTGTCGTTTTCTTGTTTGCTGCAGCTCTGCCAGTCGCGCTTCCAGAGCTGCAGCGTGTTCGCTCAAAGCTTCAGCTGCTTTCTGAAGCCCCAGGATGGGAAGGTTGGCCAATCCGAGCTGAAGTGGATGGTAGCAGTGGAAAGGCTGAGAGAGTGCTTCACAGACAGCTTTTTCCAGCGCTTCTTTTCCGGCAGGAAGGAGTTTATATTTCTTTCTTGCAGGGCCCTGCCCTTGAGGCTGTTCCAGGGAACTCTGGATCAATCCGGCCTTCTCCAGCTTGTTCAAAAGGTAATAGATGGAAGAGAAGCCGATTTCTGTCCAATCCCGCATACCGCGTTCTTCGATCAGCTGTTCGATCTGGTATCCATGGCATGGCTGCTCGGCGATCAAACTCAACAAGGCGATCTCTGCATTCTTCATAATACACTCTTTTGATAATATTCTAATATTAGAATATCACAGAAAAAGAGCGATCACAAACCCCTGATACGCTTGCTTATTATGTCCTCACTTCTTCGCTTTCTTGTATTGAATCCTTAAAATCCTGCACCTGGAAAACGCGGCGAGGCAGAGACTCAAGGGCTCCAGAAAAATATTACCCTGCTTCTCCCGGCATCAATCCAGCCTAATCGAAATTCCAAAACACCTTTTTTAACTGCGACCCGTCTATTGCCACTCTGTTGCCCCGTACGAGCGGGTTCCAAATCTTGAGGTAATGAATTCAATGTGCTGCATCTGAAATAATTAATTCGAAATTCAATTCTCTGGAACCCACCCGTTGTTTATATTATGGAGCCCTCAGCCGCATGCCCTCACATTCCCGGCAAAGGGCCGTACTGTTCCACAACCATCATCGAAAGATATAGCAGCACAACCGCAATACTGTTGTTCAGCATATGAACAGCGATCGGCGCCCAGATCGACCGTACCTTCTCATACAGCACCGCATTAGCGAATCCCAGCACAAGGCTCGATGCAGCTACCGCCAGCGAATCCATATGCCCGAGGCCGAACAGCAAGGTGCTGCCGATCAAAGCAAATGGAAGCGAAACATTTCTGCGCAGCCAGCCGTATATCGCTCCCCGGAAATACATCTCCTCAGCAATCGGAACCAGAATCCCGGTGAACAGCAGCGTCAGCAGGAAACCATGCAGCGTGAGTCCGCCCGGAAGGAAGATATCCATCCGTAACTGCAGGCTGTCCATCCCGCCCTCAAACAACTCTATTACAAGCGTTCCCAGAATCATACGAACCGGCAGCAGCGCGATGGTTAAACCGATCACAACAAGCAGCCAGCGTTTTTCCCACAACACAGGCCAGAAGCCGATATCCGCCAGTTTCAGCTTTCCGCTCCAGTGCCCCACCAGCAATACGGAGCCCAATAAAAAGAACACATTCATCACAAACGCCAACAGTGCAATCCCGAGTGTGATTTTTTCCATTTTGAAAGCCAGAGGAATCGAAGCAGCAAACAGCAGCCCCAATCCAAGAATCAGATACCCCGCCAGCTCCAGCCAGTCTCTGCCAGATATACGCTTCTTTTCATTTTCTGCATGGCCTGGTATTGCTTCAGGAAGTTGTTCAGCCGCTGCAACGGTTTCGTCATTCATAACATATCCTTTTTCGGAAAGATCGTTATTCTATTTTATCAACCTGCCTGGAACAATGCAGTTGAGGATAGAAGAATAATCGGGGTGTATTCCCTTAAGAAATACACTCCGATGAACCTTTAACTTTCACTGATTTGCCGGGGCCAACACGCTTTACGGCGCTTCTGTAGATATCGGCTCAGATTCTTCTTCTGTCAGAGCCGCTGCATCTTCTGCTGTTTCAGGCATACCGGCCGTCACCCAGCGCTCCCATAAATCAATCCACTCTTCCTTGAGCGCCTTGGTTGGAGGCATCGGGCCGCCGGCTTCGATTTCCTCGCGGTACAGCATCCGGATGACATTGCTGTCCAGATCGCCTGCGATGATATTGGGCGCGTAATCTCCGCTGTTGAGTGTTTCATCGTACGAGGTCATGAAGTAATTGCCGTTCTCCTTTCCTTCACGGTGACAGGAGACACAGGTGCGCTTGATAATCGGCTCGATGTGATCAACATAGTTGGGGATCCCGTCCTCTGCCAGCTCCGGGACACCGGACACAGGCTCAGCGGGCAGGTCCACACGGTCGTCCCAGCCGTAGCGCATGAAAACAACGATGGCCTCGATTTCATCCTTCGCCAGCTCGCCACCGTAAGCAAGGCCGTAGGGCGGCATGCCCTGGTCCGGCTGGCCGTAGCTGATCACGTTATGGATGGTTTCATCGGTCCGCGTATACATGAACTCGGTGCCGTTCAACGCCGCCAGGGTCACACCCTCCAGCCCTTCGACACCGACGATCTCGCCGCCTTCACCTTCGATGCCGTGGCACTCAACACAATACAAGCCGTACAGTTCCTCGCCTGATGTGTACTGTGCCTGCAGGCTGTTCGCCAGCGATACCTCCTCCATCGGAGGAGTCTCCACAACCGCCAGCACCGTAAGCGCTACCATACCCAGCACAACCACACCCATGATCGCGATCGCTGTTCGCCGGTGTTTCCAGTGCCGGAGCGGGGACCTGTCAATGAACGGCATAAGGAAGAGGGCTGCAATCGCCAGCACAGGTACCACCGTGGTGCCTATCCACTCGATCTGGCCGGGGAAATACTTCAGGAACTGGAAGAGGAAAAGGAAATACCATTCCGGGCGGGGAATATAGGTGCTGTCTCCGGGATCAGCCGGCGGCTCGTTCTTGACACCGACAAAAGTCGCCAGGCCGACCAGCAGGATGAAAACGCCGAACGCAACAATCAGGTCCTTGTAGATGATGTCGGGAAAGAACCTGACACCGCTCTGCTTGGCCTGGTCGTAGCGCTCGTGGTAGCGTTCTTTGTCTGTTCGGGGATCGGTTTTTTTATCCACCATTGGTCTCCTATTCATCCTCAGCCGGAATATGGCTGATACCCAGTCGAATAACCATGTATAGATGGACACCTATTGTTCCAAAGAGAACAACGGGCAGAATCCAGATGTGGGCGCTGAAGAAGCGGGCCAGGGTCAGGGTGCCCAGATCCGTGCCGCCTCTGAGAGCCTCCATGATGAAGGGTCCCAGCCAGGGCACTGTCTCGGCGATAGATGTGCCGACCGTTGTTGCCCAGTATGCCCTCTGGTTCCAGGGCAGAAGATAACCTGTGAACCCCATCCCCAGCGTGGCGATAAGCAGCACCACGCCGGTGATCCAGGTAAATTCCCTCGGATATTTATACGCGGCGTAGAAAAAAGTCCGCAGCAGATGGAGAAACACTGTGATCACCATCAGTGTCGCCCCCCAGTGGTGTATGCCCCGTATCAGCCAGCCAAACGCAACCTCGTTCATGATGTACTGAACACTGTCGTAGGCATGATCCGGATGGGGAACATAATAAGCCGAAAGCAGGATGCCGGTTACCGCCTGTGTGACAGCGAGAAACAGCGAAGCACTGCCGAGCGTGAACCACCAGTTCACCTTTGGGACTTTGCGATCAAGGACAGTGTTATAGATCGCTGTCAGTCCCAGCCTCTCATCGAGCCATGCCAGGATCTTTGCTGTCACATCACACCTCCACCAGGTGGATCTTCAGGATGCCATTTTCAACAACATACTTATACTGGTCCAGTGGGCGGGGCTGCGGGCCGCTGATGATGCTTCCATCCAGCGCAAAAAAACCGCTGTGACAGGGGCAGACAAACATATCACGGTCGTCCTCCCAGGTCACCCGGCAGCTGAGATGGGTGCAGACATTGGAAAACACGTCATACTTTCCATTCTCCTTCTTAATGACATAGATCCCGTAGCTCTCGCCCGTCGTTTCCCAGCCGACTCGCTTTGTCCTCGAGAAGGAGAATAAATGCGGCACCCCTGTCACCAGATCGGCTACAGGCCCCAGTGGAACCCACTCGTCCGCGATCAGGCCTGCTTTTTTTAACACCGGAGAAAGCAGGTACCCTATTGCCGGCAAGCCGAGAACCAGGCCGATAATACCGCCCAGCAAGGCAACGGTACCACCCACAAAATTTCTACGTGAAAGCTCGTGACCTTCGGTCATCAAACACTCCCGTTGAATAGGAACAACATCGGAATTACCCGGTAGTCCCATTTTACACAAATCGAACCTGCCAGAACAACGGGCAAGCGGTTCCTTCTCTATATGTATTTCATCATGCTTTAAGAAACGACAGATGTCAGTGATAATCCTGCCTTTTTGGTTTTGGGGAAAACATTGTTATCTGTATAATGGATTTACTCCCTTACCATACCTTGATGGAGGAACTATGCCCCTGACAAGAAAGGTACCTGTTCGGCAAGCCCTGAGGTACAAGGGCAGGTCTAACATGCTCAGCTGGATTCTCCACCGGATCACAGGGCTGGGCATGCTCGTTTTTGTCGGCACCCATGTTATAGCGGCTTTCTTTCTCCAGCAGATCGGCAGTGATCTGGCAGTCACACTGACGGCCCTGTATGAATCCTGGGCTTTCCAGATCGTTGTCTATTTCTGCGTGCTGTATCACGCACTGCATGGAACCAGGGTCGCGTTGATGGACCTGTTTCCAAAGCTGATGCGATTCGATCAGCAGCTGCTGTGGCTGCAGTGGATCCTTTTCCTGCCGCTGTATGGCTTGCCGGTATATTTCCTGATTCAGAGCGCTCTGGCTTGAGAGATAAACCGCCTGAGCACCCTACTCATTGAGGAGGTTATTCCATGCGATTCACCCAACAGCCGCGTTCTACAAGCCAGTTCGAACAGGGAATGTGGCTTTTCACCCGCTTTTCCGGTTTAGGGTTGCTGTTATTCGGTGCGATCAGTATGGGCATCGGTTTTATCCTGGGCGGACGCACCCAGCTCGATCTTCCCGGCTTTATGCGCTGGTCGTTCTTCCCCAACCCTAACCATGTTGTCAACAGTGATATTCCTGATCTGACGGCTGGCTGGTCGAACGCCTTCTGGCAGATCTACTCCACACTGATGTTTTTCGTTGCAGCCGTTCACGGTTTCAACGGGCTGCGCATGGTCCTGGAAGATTACATCGAAAATCCGCTCCTGATAGCAACCTTGCGGACAATCACCTTTCTCGGCCTGTTTGCGGCACTGTTATTCGCCATCTACGTGATTCTGGCTTCCTGAGGAACTGGAGAACAATATGCCAACCAATCAATTTGATGTCGTTATCGTCGGAGCAGGAGGCGCAGGGTTGATGGCTGCTCTCTATGCCTCACGTACTGCCCGCACCGCTGTGTTCAGCAAGCTGTACCCGGTCCGCTCCCACACAGGCACTGCACAGGGTGGTGTCGGAGCCGCGCTCGGAAACGAAGAAGAAGACCGGCCCGAATGGCACACCTACGACACCGTCAAGGGAAGCGATTACCTGGGAGACCAGGATGCGATCGAGTTCATGTGTTCGGAAGCCATCCCAACCGTTTACGAACTGGAACACATGGGGCTG
>Ga0272441_10000994_pt1 | contig 61251 bp, 54 predicted proteins | sample SSMProp6N_FD_193582 | JGI IMG/M metagenome (GOLD analysis project Ga0272441, IMG submission 193582) | Marine sediment archaeal communities from Little Sippewissett salt marsh, Falmouth, MA, United States - SSM-Prop-6N | ecosystem: Environmental > Aquatic > Marine > Wetlands > Sediment ...
CGGTGTTGCTGAAGGCACCATGGGCCTGGTCTCACTCGTTGGTGAAGATCCTGCGAACAGTGAATGTGTACTGCAGGAATATCCGGATGTGATTGAAACCGTTCAAAGCTTGCAGCAGCAGATCATCGATGGTGAGCTGGTCATTGCTGATCCCATGTTTGCTGAGTAGGTATAGTTTCACGTGCAGGAGAGGAATTCCTCTCCTGCACAGCCTTGCAAGGAGGAAAAACACGCCCCTTCCCCACTTTCGCCCCAGGACCGGCGTGTATGGAAAAACCCTATGACTTATGCAATTGAACTGCGCGGCATTGTCAAACGTTTTCCCGGTGTACTGGCCAACGATCATATAGACATGCAGGTAGAGAAGAGAGAAATCCGGGCACTGGTTGGAGAAAATGGCGCAGGAAAAACAACCCTTATGCGGATCCTCTACGGCCTCTACCAGCCGGATGAAGGTGAAATCCTCCTCTCCGGCAAGAAACAGGTCTTTCATTCCCCGATGGATGCGATCCGGGCCGGATTGGGCATGGTTCACCAGCACTTTATGCTTTTCCCCTCACTCAGTGTGAGTGAAAATATTATCTACGGTTCCGAGATCACCAGAGGCGGTTTTGTCGATACCGACAGCGCTCACAAACGAGTCCAGCAGCTGGCCGACCAATATGGACTGCGGGTTGATCCAAAAGCACGCGTCGGCAGCCTTCCTGTTGGCGTCCGCCAGCGGGTTGAAATCCTCAAGATGCTGTACCGTGACGCCCAGACGCTGATTCTGGATGAACCCACAGCTGTTCTCACACCGCAGGAACGAGACGGGCTTTTTGAGATCCTGCGCGAGCTGGTCAACCAGAATCGCACAATCATTTTTATCACCCACAAGCTCAACGAGGTCATGGATATTTCAGACAACGCCACCGTGCTCCGCGGCGGCAAGGTTAGCGGCACACTGAAAACTTCTGAAACAACACCCGAGGAAATCTCGCGGCTGATGGTTGGGCGAGAGGTACTTTTCCGGATCCAGAAAAGTGAAACAACCATTGGAAAACCCGTCCTTGAGGTGGAGAATCTGGAAGTTAAAAATGAAGTCGGGCGCAAACTTGTCAGGGATATCTCCCTCGATATCCGTCAGGGTGAAATCGTAGGAATTGCAGGTGTGGCGGGGAATGGCCAGACCGAACTCGTTGAAGCCCTCACCGGTTTGCGAAAAACAGACAGCGGCTGCGTTCTTCTCCAGGGTTCGGACATCACCCATGCTCCTGTAAACGATCGCCGTCAGGCAGGCCTTACCTATATTCCGGAAGACCGGGGACACGTAGGACTCGCAACGGACGCCAGTGTTTCGGACAACCTGATCATGGGATACCAGCGTGAACAACCCATTAGCAGAAATTTGCTGCTTTCAAACCCTTCAATCCGTGAATTTTCCCGCGGCCTGATCGACCGTTTTGCGATCAAGGTAAGCCGGATCCGTGAAAAAACAGCCAATCTTTCGGGTGGAAACCTCCAGAAAGTCGTTCTGGCTCGTGAACTTGCACATGATTCTGCTCTGCTGATAGCGGAACAACCGACGCGGGGTGTTGATGTCGGCTCGATCGAATTTATCCACCAGGAGCTGCTCAATTTCCGTAAAGCCGGAAAGGCAATCCTGCTCGTATCAGCCGAACTCTCCGAAATTCGCTCCCTTTCAGACCGTATCCTTGTTATGTATGAAGGTGAAATCGTCGGGCAACTGGATCCGAAGGATCCTGCCACAACCGAGGAAAAACTGGGCCTTTATATGGCTGGAGCGGTGCGGGATCAAAAACCGGCAGGACAGGATCAGGCGGAACCCGCTGCGGTATAAACATCAGGACTAAAAAAACAGGAAAAATCTATGGAACCCAGTATGAAAGTAAACAAACCGGCTTTGAATAGTTTACGCTGGCTAAAGAAAGCCTGGTTCGCCATTCAGGCTCCGCTGATCGCGATTGTAGGCGGTCTGTTGATCGGAGCTTTGATCATGCTGATCACAGGCCACAATCCGATCGACGCCTACTCCGAAATGCTGGAAGGCGCTGTCGGCGGGCGGAATTCAGCCAACCTGGTCTCGACTATCAACCGTTCTGCACCAATTATCGGGATGGGCATTGCGGCATCGATTGCCTTCCGGGCCGGCATGTTCAATATCGGCGGCGAAGGTCAGCTGGTCCTGGGCGGTGTTGCCGCTGCACTAACGGCTGTGTATGTACCACTCCCGCCAATCCTTCTTGTGCCGCTTGCTCTGATTGCTGCTGCACTCGCCGGCGGATTGTATGCGCTCATGGCGGCCTTTTTCGAGTTCAAATTCAATGTCCCACTTCTTGTCTCCACTCTGCTGCTCAATTACCCTGCACGCTACTTCACATCCTATCTTGTGACCCATCCTTTTCGCGACGTGGCGTCCGGGATGAACCAGACCTTCCAGGTACCGGAGAATATACGGTTCGCACTGCTTGGAGAGAACACTCAGCTTCATGCCGGCTTGTTCATCACGCTTACAATCGTCATCCTTGCTGCGTTCATTATCAACCGCACAGTTCCCGGCTACGAGGTACGCATGACCGGCCTGAACGCCCGCTTCTCCCGCTATGGCGGTATTCGCTCGAAAAAAGTTGGCTACTGGTCGATGTTTCTGAGCGGTGCGGTAGCCGGCACCGTCGGTGCGATCGAAATCCTCGGCGTGATTTACCGATATGTAGACGGTGCGCTGACACTGCCGCTCTACGCCTGGACCGGGATCATGACCGCCCTGCTTTCCGGTTCGAGCCCGTTCGGTGTGCTCGCTGCCGGGCTGTTTTTCTCAGCAGTACAGACCGGTGGTTTCGGTATGGAACGGAAAACCGATGTCGTACGTGAGCTTTCCCGCGTACTCCAGGCGATTATTATCATGCTCGTTGCTGCACGTGCCAGCTTCCAGTTCGGCAAGCAGAAAGACACTGTGGAGGATGAATCATGAGTGATATTCTTGGTCTTTTTGATGCCAACCTGATCAGTTCCATCCTGCGTTTCGTCACTCCAATCTTGCTGGCTGCGCTGGGCGGCTTGATCTGTGAACGTGCAGGTGTATTCAACATTGCCCTGGAAGGCATGATGGTCACCGGTGCGTTTGCTGCTGTAGTCGGCAGCTTCTTCACCGGCAGTCCTCTTCTCGGTGTGCTGCTGGCGATGTTTGCAGGAATGCTTATCTCGCTGATCTTCGCCGTTCTGGCAATCAACCTCAAAGGTGACATGATTGTCCTGGGAATCGCAACCAATCTGATGACATCCGGCCTGACCGTTTTCCTGCTGCGCACCATCTTTGGAGTCAAGGGTGCTTTCCAGGACCCCTCACTGCTGGGCCTTACCAACATCCATATACCGATCCTCAAGGACCTGCCTTTCCTCGGCCCGCTGCTATCGGGGCACAATCTTGTGGTATACAGTGCGCTTGTCCTGGTTGTGGTTGTGCAGCTTTTCCTGTTCCGCCACAAGCTGGGCCTGCGCTTGCGTGGTGTGGGAGAAGAACCGGAAGCAGCGGCGACACTTGGCGTGAGCGTAAACAAACTGCGCTACCTGGCAATCCTTGCTTCAGGCGTTTTATGCGGCCTCGCCGGCGCACAGCTGTCGTTGGGTAATGTGACCCTCTTTGTCGAAAACATGAGTGCCGGCCGCGGATGGATCGCCGTTGCAGCTGTGATGCTCGGCCAGGCACATCCAATCGGTGTATTCGGCGCCAGTGTTCTGTTCGGCCTTTCCGACACAATAAGCTTCCGGCTGCAGGGATTGGGGTTGGCATCTCAGTTTACCGACATGGTACCCTACCTTGTGACCTTGATGAGTCTGTTCGCAATCGAGCTGCAGCGACGGCGCAGTAGTTTGATTAAGGCGGAAGCATGAAAGAAGATACTGGTCCTGACCCCTCCTGTTCTTTTAACTTTCACGGCAAAACAATCCTTGTAACCGGCAGCGGTGGTGGAATCGGCAGTTCCATCGCCGCTGTTTTTTCAATGGCGGGAGCAAGCGTCGCTGCACACTATAATCGCAGTAAGGATAAAGCACAGAAACTCGTCAACAAACTCTCTTCCAAAGGCAAACATGCCGCTGCGTTTCAGGCTGACCTCTCGAATAAGGATGAAGTTAATCATCTGGTCTCACAGGTTGTCACTCGGTTCGGCAGGCTGGATGTGCTTGTCAACAATGCAGGTATCTTCCCTTCATCCGTACTTCTAGAAATGGATCCGGATGACTGGGAAAAAATAATCAGCACCAACCTGCACAGTGTTTTTTTGTGCACACAGGCTGCAGGGAAGCAAATGGCATCTCAGGGAAGCGGTGTAATCATCAATATCTCATCGATCGAAGCCAACCAGCCTGCGTCCGGGCACGCTCATTACAGTACTTCCAAGGCCGGTGTGGAGATGTTGACCCGTGCGAGTGCGAACGAGCTTGGCCCACTCGGCATCCGTGTTAACGCTGTTGCACCAGGCCTGATCTACAGGGACGGGCTGGAAGAAACCTGGCCGGAAGGTGTGGCAAGCTACCAGGAAGCTGCACCGCTGGGCACTCTCGGACAACCGGAAGATGTAGCGAACGCGTGCCTGTTCCTCGCCTCGCCCGCCGCAAAATGGATCACCGGAACCTGCCTTGCGGTAGACGGCGGTATCTCCAACCGGCCGCTGTTCTAGCTCTTAGTTACTGAAAGGAACACCAGTCATGCAGAAAGCGGACACAATAATCGAAAACGGCTTGATCATCACACTCGATGAACAGGCACAGGTGATTGAAAATGGTGCGGTCGCTGTCATCGGCAGCAAGATCGCTGCTGTTGGTACCCAGGAGGAAATCGCAAGCGGATACAGTGCCGAAACCACAATCAGCGCCGGGGACCACATGGTTATGCCCGGATTGATCAATGCACACACCCACATTTCCATGACACTGCTCAGAGGAATAGCAGATGATCTTGTTCTGGAAGCATTCCTCGACCGCGTCTGGGAAGCCGAAGGGAAGTATATGGACCCACCCACTGTGCGCCTGGGTGCCGAACTGGCGATCTGTGAGATGATCCGGGGCGGTACCACCTTCGCACAGGATATGTACTGGCATCCTGACGCTTCTGCTGAGGCTGCCTTGTCTGCGGGATTCCGACTGATGAACGGTCCAATATTTGTGGATTTTGAAGGCGCTGATCACACTCCCTCCGATCAGCGTGAAGAGCAGGCACGAAAATTCCTGGACAAGTTCACAGAGGAAGAGCTTATCCACGCATCCCTCATGCCTCACGGTACATACACCGTTTCACCACACCTTCTTGAGACAATCAAGTCTCTGATGGACGAGTACAATGTGCCGCTTCATACCCATGCTTCAGAGACAGAGTTTGAAGTTGCCACCGTGCGGGAGCGCTACAACGAAACGCCTGTTTCCCAGCTCGACCGATTCGGCATGCTCCAGCAGACAACAACCCTTGCACACGGTGTTCACCTCACACCAGAAGACATTCAGCTCCTTGCAGAACGCGGGAGTTCTGTTGTGCACTGTCCTGTATCGAACCTTAAAACAGCGGCCGGCTTTGCACCCCTTCCAGACCTGAAGGAAGCCGGGGTTCCGGTGCTTCTCGGTACTGACGGTACCTCGAGCAGCAACGATCTCGACATGTGGAAGGTGATGCGTTTTGCAGCGATCCTTGCCCGAAGCGAACTGGGCGATCCGACTTTTAATCCAGCCCTCGATGTTGTCCGTATGGCAACCACGGACGCAGCCAACGCGATGGGGCTTGGGGATATGCTCGGAAGTCTTGAAGCGGGAAAATATGCGGATCTCATTTTGATCGAACTCAACAAGCCGCACCTTACCCCTCTCTTCGATGTTTACTCCCAGATGGTATACGCTGTCGGCCGCGAGGATATATCGGACGTGTTTATCCATGGGAAAGCAGTGATGCGTAATCACGAAGTACTAACTCTCGATGAGAACTGGATCATGCACCAGGCACGGCTAAAAGCACATGAAATTGCCGCGTCATAGGGGAAAGTCACATGTGTAGTGAGAACATCCGGATGGTTAAGTTTTTGTAAAACCTGAGATCCAGGAGACTGTACAACGGTATATTGCCCTGTTTCCATCCAGGGGCTCGCACCTGACCCGGGAGATCCTCCCATCTTTTGGACAGCGGGTCTTTCCAGGGGCAAGCTGTCCGTACAGAAATTCCACAAGATTACAAGGAGCACCACATGCAGCACACGGACATTATGCTATTGCACGGCATCGTGGCTACCATGGACTCGCACGGCACAATAATCGAAGACGGTGGGCTGGCAATTCGCGGCGATTCCATCGCTGCTGTCGGCCCATCCGAGGAGCTGGCACAGCAATTCCAGGCTGAACGGACAATAGACGCCGGCAGCAAGATCCTGATGCCGGGTCTGATCAACGCCCATGTTCACAGCGGCGACCTGCTCTTTCGGGGATTGGTTCCTGACATCGAGTTGGAACCCTGGCTGGAACAGCTCTGGATTGCGGAAGGCGAATTCGTTTCCGCCGAGAACATGCACCTGGCGGTTAAGGCAGCCATGCTGGAAATGATACGCAGCGGCATCACAACCGCACTCGATATGTTCTGGTATCCCGAAGTCTATGCCGAAGCGGCACTGGAACTGCCATTCCGTCTTATTACAGGTCCTGTTTATCTGACGCTGGAAGGACAGAAAAACAACACAGGGCAGACAAGATTGGAAGCCTCCCGTTCTTTTTTGGGGAAATACCGCGACAGCGAATTGGTACTGCCCTGCATCATGCCGCACGGCACTTACACGGTCTCACCGGATGATCTGAAGGAGACATGGCAGCTCGCCGAAGAGTATGGTGCCCTGCTGCATATCCACCTTTCCGAGACCACGACTGAAGTAGCTACCGTGGAAGGACGATATGGCAAACGCCCGCCTGCACACCTGGACAACCTGGGCATGCTTTCCCCCCGGACAGTGCTTGCCCATGGCGTGCACCTCGAGCAGGATGAAATCGAGCTGCTTGCATCACGCGGTGCTGTGGTCGTACACTGCCCGATCAGCAACCTTAAACTGGCATCCGGGATCGCGCCGGTACCTGCGCTGCTGGAAGCCGGCGTTCCTGTGCTGCTCGGAACAGACGGCCCGGCAAGCAGCAACGACCTGGACCTGTGGATAGCGCTGCGTTTTGCTGCCACACTGCATAAAGCGGTCTCAGGCGATCCTGCTTTCCTGCCAGCTGAACAGGCGCTGCGGATGGTTACCTCTGCTGCAGCACAAGCACTGGGCATCAGCCACCTCGCAGGTTCACTGGAAGTCGGAAAACGCGCCGATGTGATCCTGATAGACACGAACAAACCGCATCTGACTCCTCTCTATAATGTCTATTCCCATCTGGTTTACGCAGCTGGACGCGGCGATATCGACACCGTTCTGGTAAACGGCCAGCCTGTCCTCGAAAAAGGTGCTTTTACCGGAATAGATGAGGATGAAATTATTTCAGAAGTGAACCGGCTTGGTAAAAAAATCGCCGCGTTCATGGCTGCTCACAGGGAACATTCTTAACGGAGGAGATCATGAAAAAACCGAACCTTTCTGCTGAAGAGATACTCCAGTTGTTTGACATGCAGCCGCTTCCAGTTGAAGGCGGCTGGTTCACCCAGGCTTATCTCGCAGAAGAAACCATTGCAAAAAAATCGCTCCCGGAGCGTTACCCGGCAGGGAAACCATTCGGCACAGCAATCCTTTACCTGCTTACACCGGACCCTGACTGTTTTTCAGCCATGCATGTGCTTCCCACCGATGAGATATATCACTTCTACATGGGTGATCCAGTCGAGATGCTCCAGCTCTACCCAGACGGCCGCAGTGAAATTGTATACCTTGGGCACAATATCCTTGCCGGACAAAAGGTCCAATATACAGCCAGAAGAGGAATATGGCAGGGATCGCACCTGAAGCCGGGCGGAGAATATGCGCTTATCGGCACAACAATGGCACCCGGATTTACGAACGAGGATTATCTAGGTGGCGAACGTGACGCCCTGATTGAGACCTACCCAGACCATGCTGATCTTATCCGGACGCTTACCCGCCCTGAAGAGGGACTGCTTCGCATGCCGTAGTCCGGACGGACACGGAAAACCCCGATCAAAGCCTGAAAGCCCTGGATAAGCCCGGATAACCCCGGACAGACCTGAATAAGCCCGGATAGACCTGAATAAGCCCGGATAGACCTGAATAAGCCCGGATAGCCCGGATAAGCCCGGATAGCCCGGATAAGCCCGGATAGCCCCGGATAAGCCCGGATAAACCCGGATAGCCCTGAATAAACCCGGATAGCTCCGGATAAGCCCGGATAAACCCGGATAGCCCCGGATAGCCCCGGATAGCCCCGGATAAGCCCGGATAAGCCCGGATAGCCCCGGATAAGCCCGGATAAACCCGGATAGCCCTGAATAAACCCGGATAGCTCCGGATAAGCCCGGATAAACCCGGATAGCCCCGGATAGCCCCGGATAGCCCCGGATAGCCCCGGATAGCCCCGGATAGCCCCGGATAAGCCCGGATAAGCCCGGATAAACCCGGCTTATCCGGGACAAAATCTCTTGTATCCTGCAATCAAATTGCAATAATTTTTGCAAACCCGAAATAAACTGGGACAGCTCTTTCCGCAATCCATTGGAGTTTTCCCAATTTGCACTTGTCTGTAAGCATGGCTATACTCACTTGAAAGAAAGGGGCCTTCTATGGCACCCATGTTGCAACCTTGCCCATAGTTAATGGGTTATGGAGGTATTTATGAAATTACGATTTTCGCTCATTATGGCTGCTCTTGCGGCTTTCCTGCTGTCTTCATGCACGCTGCCCTTTCCGGCAACACCAACACCGTTCACATTCCCAACGCCCAATCAGACTCTGACAGCGATTTATGCTCCAACCAGCACTGCTACAGATCCCCCGCCAACTCTTGAGCCGATTGGAACAACCGCCTCTCCTACTCCTGAGACGGATCTTGCAGCTACAGAAACTGCTGAAGCAAATGCCGGGCCAACAGGCTCCCCGTATCCCACAGACAGTACTGTTCGCTCCAACGGGAACCCCGTGTACGCAAGCTATGTCAGTACTGCCCCAACAATTGATGGGGACCTGGGCGACTGGGGTACTCTCTCCGATACAGCCAGCACCAATACGTTCGGTTCGGATTACTGGAGCGGCAGCAGTGACCTCTCAGCCGACTTCGAAGTGGAGTGGGATAACAATAACCTGTACCTTGCTGTCGACGTTACAGATGATATTCACAGCCAGAGTCACTCAGGCTATTACATCTATGAAGGTGATGAGGTCGAGGTAATGCTGGATGCAAATCTGGAGGACGATTTTAACGTAAACCAGCTTAGCTCTGATGATTACCAGATCGGCCTTTCTCCAGGTAATTTTGGCAGCCTCTCACCGGAATACTACCGGTTCTTCCCCTCCAGCTACGGTGCCTACCCCTCCGGCGTTGTCGTCGAAGCGGTCGAGACTTCATCTGGTTACTACCTCGAAGCCAAGATTCCCTGGACGGCTTTCGGGATCAGCGATCCCTATATTGGCAGCCATTTCGGTTTCTCGCTTGGCATATCCGACAGTGATACCAGCGGCACGTCCGATCAACAGTCGATGACTTCTATCGTCAGCGGCTACAGGCTCACCAGGCCGGGCACCTGGGGTACTCTTATCCTGGCGGATGCCCAGGGTAAATAGAACGGGTTATCAATGAAAAGAGGATGCTATTCTGAAGCATCCTCTTTATTTATATTCCTTGACTTGTTTTTCCAACAGCAATGAAGAATATGCTACCCTTCAGCCTCCTCTTTCCGTGTAGGCTCGAGGACTGTCTGGCGTACCAGGTTGTGGAGGCGTCGCGATCGACGTTTGACCATGATCACAGTGATATCCGCCCGTCGTGCAATCTGTTCTGGTGTGCTTCCGATGATCAGATTCTTGAACAATGGTTCTTCAGTTGCACCAAGCACCATCAAATCATACTCCCCGGATTCTTCCAGAATCGATTCGACCAGGTTGGTTCCTTCAATAAACCCGGTTTCAATCTTGTCCGAAACGTTGCCAATCATTGCCTCTTCAACAATCTGGCTGCCGCGAACCTTGTCTCGGCGTGAAGGATTCTGCGGCAGTACATGCAGCAGCGTCACCTTGATAGGATTCCCGTTTCCATTTTGAGCTATAGAAACAGCGAGTTTGACCGCTCGCCTGCTGTTCGGGCCGCCTGTGACAGGTACCAGAATCCTGCGCACCTTGTCCATTTTACGGTAGCGTACAACTGCAACATCTGCAGGGGGATTGTCCACAATCGTATCAATAACCGAGCCAAAGAACCTGCCCGCTGTATGAGTGTAACCCGGCCATCCCAGGACGATAAGGTTGGGAAGATTTTCATCCGCTGTTTTAAAGATACCTTCCGACACACTTCGCCCCAGACGGATGATCGTATGCACCGGTACGTTCTGGAGTTTTGCTTTCTCGATCACTTTTTCCAGGTAACCCCTGCCCTCTTTCAAGAACAGGCGCCCCTCACCCAGAGTAAGCTGGAAAGGAACCTTTACAACGTGCAAGGCAATGACTTCACCTTCCTCAGAAGCGGCAATCAATGCCCCGATCCTCCCCAGAATTCCAGCTTCCTCCATGCCGGCAACAGGTACCATTACAGAAAATTGCCGGGATACCAGCACTTCCTCCATGAGGATTTCTTTGGGCTTTTCCATCGCCTCAACCCGTGAGAAATACGCGTAGTAAGCAAGCAGCCCAATCACAATCCATCCAAGAGCAAAATACCATGCAACAGGGCTGAAGGCGAATAGTGAAAGCGCCAGCAGGAAATTGGAGATTATGGCTATGATAGGCAAAACAGGGAACCATGGAATGCGAAAACCGCGATCCAGTTCGGGTGCTTTGTGGCGAAGGATCATCACAGCTGCATTTACCTGCAAGAAAAGCAGCAGGAACATAATGTCAGCAGCGGCTGCAACATCTTCCAAGGGCAGCACCCATCCTATCACCAGCATCAACGCTCCCGAGAACCCCACTGCATACTGCGGAGTATGATTTACCTTGTGAATTTCCGAAAACAGTGAAGGCAGGTTGTGGTCCCGCCCCATTGCGAATGAAACTCGTGAGGAAGAATATGTAGTGGCATTCAGGGCCGACATGGTCGAGGCGATACCACTGAGAAGCAGGATCAAACCGCCGATACCCCAGGGGAATGTCTGGCGGGCAACTTCCACAACGGCAATTTCTTTCTGCGCACCCAGATAATCCCAGCTGGTCATGCCAGCAGGTGGTGTTGTGGAGCCAATCGCAGCAATACCTACCAGGATGTAGATAATAACGGCGATTATTATGGATATGAAGATTGCCCGCGGAATATTGCGTTTTGGATCGATTACTTCCTCACCGGACTGAGCAATAATTTCATACCCCTCAAAAGCAATAAAGGTTAAACCCATTGCTACAAATACACTGGCAGGTCCGTTGGGCATAAAATCCAGTGTGAACCGCTGAAGCCAGCCTGGTTCAGCCATCATCGCAATAACGCCGAATAAAACAAAAAAGGCCAGGATGACAATCTTGGTCATCGTAATCACATTACCGATCAAACCTGTTTCCGATGCACCACGGAAATTGACATAGGTGAAGAGGAATATAATCAATGTCATCAATATCTTGGAAAAAAGATCAGCTGATATCCATTCAATATGGATGCCTGCGCTGGAAATCAGCTCGGACATAAAATGGCCAAACCCCAGCGCGTAGAGACTTCCAGCAGCGACATGAGCAAACCAGCTCATCCATCCTGAAAGGAATCCCTGTGCTCCCCCCAATGCTTCCTTGACCCACAGATACCCGCCGCCCGCTTCAGGGAACGCTGAACCTAATTCGGCATAGGACATTGCTGTAAAGCTTGTAACAACACCATTTAAAAGAAAGGCCAGGATCAAGGCAGGGCCTGCGGTGCCTGCAGCAACCCCTGTTAAAACAAAAATACCGGCGCCAATCATGCCGCCGACACCGATCATTGTTATAGTAAATAGATCAAGATCCCTGCTCAGTGTTACCTCACCAGGGAACGAATTATTCATACCATTTGTATTCACAACTACTCCTGCAAAATCCTAAATAAGATCAGAGCTTCATGAAACAGCTTTTATTGTATCAAACGTCAAATCTTACCATGAAGTTGGAGAATCTGGATTAAGATTAGAGAAATTCTAGCGGCATATTTCATCGTAAATATGGTGTCTATACAGGCTGTGTTGCAAAGGAAATTACAGCAGAGTTGAAATAATTACTATGTATGGTTCAAAAAATAACGGATGCCAGTTCTTCCCGATATTGCCGGGTAAGCGGATCTTCGTTTCCAAGCAGAATAAAGAGCGCGAGGAATATCCTTTTAGGTTCACCATCCCGATAACTCTTGTCCTCACGCAAAATATCCATCAACCCATCCATCGCAGCTGGATAATTCTGGCGGGAGATCAGACGAGCAGCCTGACTCCAGCGAGCAGCAAGAACATCCTGTTCGAAATCCAGCTCCTCTTCTGCGGCCATAACAAAGGATGTCAACACTTCCAGCTTCTGGGCATCAGTCCATTCCTTCCCGGGTGGAAAATGCCTCAAGACTGAATCTGCATCCGAATACTTGCTCTGCATTAGCAGACTCTTTGCCAGGCCAAGTGCTGCCTCGCTGTGAGAAGGATCGCGGGTCAGGATTTCGCGGAACGCCTCTTCGGATTCCTGCCAATGGTGTGCAGTAAGCCATCCTCGTGCTTCATGCAGTTTTAAATCCACCTCGCGTGGCGCTATAGTTTCCAGGAACTTCCGTACAACAGGTTCGGGTTGGGAACCATTAAAACGCGTTGTAATTTCCCCATTGCCAAAGGCCATTACGGCCGGAATGCTCTGCACGCCAAATCGTACTGCAAGGTTGGGGCTGCGGTCGATGTCAAGTTTTGCCAGACGAAAAGCCCCTCCCGCTTCGACTGTAAGCCTCTCCAGCATAGGACTTAGAAGCTTGCAAGGATTACACCAGGGAGCCCAGAAATCTACCACAACAGGCAGGTCAAAGGAGCGCAGAATAACTTCTGCCTCAAACGATGCTTCATTTACTTCAACAATAAACTCAGACAAGTCTGCCTTCCACTCCTTACCTTAATACCTTGTTTCTTATTCCGGGTTCCGGTTTATCTTCGTTATAACACGAAACTACCGCATCAGGCTGTTCTTCATTCTTCAGAACCATCGAGGCCGGGCTGGCGAATTTCCAGAACTTCCCCGTGATGGTTGATTAGAATTCTGAATCCCATCATTCCCAGATATGCTCGTGCATCTTCCGGCAAACCCATTTGCAGGAGCTCTTCCATCTGGCTTTCGGTATCTTTCAGCGAACGTTCGATCATCGCCTTGGTGAAAATATCTTCCTGGCCAAGCATTTTCATGGTACCTTCTGCGATCAGATCCTCATTTCCCTGGATCATCTCCTGAAACGCAAGTAAAACCTGCCTGTCTACCTTCTCGGCTTCAATATGTCGTCGAAATCCATAATCATCGAATACATAGAAACTTTCTCCACCAATAGTAGTATTCTCAACAGGTTGTTCCAATTCATCAAGAATCAAACCAGAAAACAAGGCTTTTGCAGACACAACAATACCCTCACCTTATAGTCTAAACTCCAGTCCAACGGACCATTGAGCCTGCCGTATACCGGCTTCAAAGAGCCATTTCCATTATACCCTTTGCCCACCATCCGGTCCCAACAGGTATGGTAACCATGTATCCTGAGTGATATTTATACCACGGCTGATCAGCTGACAATATTTGAACAGTGTTAAACATAAATGATTTTAAGATTAACGTTTTTAAGATTGGAAGTGTTCTGGATCTATTACGGATGAATGTTCAGAATTGTGCCAATTTCTGTAAATTCATAAAGCCATTTTGCCTCTTCGGTACGCATATTGACACATCCATGGCTCATGGGTTCGCCAAAGTTGTCATGCCAATACGTTCCATGCAGGCCATAACCCTTATAGAAATACATAGTGTAGGGAACATCAGGGAGGTAGTATCCTGGGCCGCTCATATCCGTTGCCACATATTTTCGCCAGATTACAAAAAGACCATCAGGTGTCGGATATACAGCAAGACCGCTTGAAATCAAAAAGGTTTCAACAGGCTCTGAGCCTTCATAAGCAGTCAGGGTTTGATCACCCAGATCCACATCTACCCAGCGATCCACATGGAACAACTCAGAAATATCTGTAACATATGGACGGCGCTCATTCACGTACCAGGTTGGAGAGGGAGTGGGTGTATAAGTCGGAGTAGGTGATGGTGTAAATGTTGGAGTCGGTGTATAGGTATGCGTCGGTGTGGCTGTGTTGGTAGCTGTAGGAGTAAAGCTCGCTTTTGCTATTGGAGCTGCAGCAGCCCGTTGATTCACCTCATCCGGTGAGAGATTCACCCATGCCATCAACCCAATAGAAATCAAGAAAATCACCAGGATGGCAGGCAGTGAAAGCAGCCTGCGTGAAGAAACCGCTTCGAGTGGAAGCGAATAAGAATCAGGATTTGTCAGATCAAAAGCAGCCGGCACCCTTTTTATTTCAGCTGCAGGCTTTGGCTGTGAAGTATTCGCAGCAATCGGTGTATGACTCGGAGCCGCAGGCATTGCTTCAGGTGCAGTACTTGCCAATCTGGATACAGGAGCCCTTCTACCTGAACTGCGCCTGGCCTCTTGAGGACCAGGAAAAGGTTTTGTCTCCTGTGTCTGCTTTTTCTGGATTTGCTGCAGCAGCCACAACCTGGCCTTGACTGCGGTCCTGCTTTGTGGATTGATCCTCAAAGCGCGCTCTACATATCGCAGTCCTGCGCGGGGATCGGAAACAGCTGCGAGGAATAACCACGGGTTTTCCTGGTTGGGAGCCTGTGCAACTGCCTGCTGTGCCAGACGTCGCGCGGTATGCTTGTCACCAGCGTTGAGTGCCTGACGAGCCTTTAGAAGCAGTTGATTTGGGTCCAGCTGTCTCGACATTATTCCCTACTCACCTTCATCCATCTCAATCGGCTCGTTATTTACATAACACAAAATACCGTCAACTATTCCGCTTGCAGCAATTTCCGGGTTTTCTGTCAGGAAGTTTCGGTCCAGGAACAGGAACCCTGTTTCAATTATGACCGCCGGAGTATGGCTGTTAATTTCGTAAAACGTATGGTACTCGGTCATATCACGAGTTACACTTCCGGGTTTAAATGCCATGCCCGTTGCACGGCCGTATCGATTGACAACACAGGCTTCCAGGCGCTGCAACCGGTCGGGCACTGCAGTATCCGCGATGGTTGTTACTTTGTATCCTGTTGCCGAGTCATCGATATACATGCACGTGTCTGCATGAATGGATACTAATGCAACAGCCTGATACCCTGTAAGCCGTTCATCGAACTCCTCAAGCAGGTCTGCTTCCATACCAGCAGCCTGTAATCCTTTCACCACGAGCTCTGCAATGTTGTAGTTCACTTCAGCCTCTGTGAGGCCATCTGAACATACAGCACCAGGATCATCAATCCCCGTATCAGGATGAAGCCCAAGGTGGCCGCTTACAACACCAACTTTAAGTTTTGCTTGCTCGGCTTCAAACTCTTCTCCGGTTTCGCCCTCTCCAGCTCCGGCTGCTGCCAGGTATCGAGCAGCGAGTTCATCAGGCCGCAGGCTTGCCGGTTCCCAGCTTGTAAACACTGTAGCAAGGAGAGCCGCGGAAAAAACCGTGGATGTAAGTACGCGAATCACACTTTTCCCAGACGTTCTGTTCTTTCTTCGCCTGGATCCTGGTCTTGTGTACATGAATTAAAAACGAGCCTCCATAGGTTAAAATTATAGCAAGTTTCCTGCCATAAAAAGCCTGGAGGGAACCAACCTTCTATGAAATACTTATCAAAATCAAATCCTCCACAGGTGCAAAACCAATTTCCCATCCGGGATTTTTATTTTCCAGAGAGTCTTCACATGTCACACAACAAAATCAAACCGTCGTAATCTTGACAAATATAGTCCGATTAGAGTACACTATTCAGCAATAAAACCTGGAAGTAAAAAGGATAATTTACAATGGCTTGTTGCATCTGTCTCAAGCGGGGATAGTCGTTCTCCCCGATGGGAAAGGTACAACCCGGAAGCAGATCCTGAAACAATTCAAGATCAGGGCCCCGGCAGTACATCCCACCAACAGACGAGAACCGACTACCCCGCGGGAATACCAGGTCTACCCGACCTTATCCGCAGGAACTGAATTTGTCGGTTATGGAAGGTCTGTTGGTGTTTTGTTTTTAATGTACAGGAGTCATATATGAATACGCTGGAATACTCTTCGAAGTTGATAAATCTACAGCTTCCGGTTCGAACCCCGGTTATGGCCAGAGTGGGGAATACCCCCCTTATCAGGTTGATCGCTGTAACAGGGGATATCCCCGATACGGTTGAAGTCTATGTCAAAGCTGAATGGTTCAACCCAAGCGGCTCGGTAAAAGACCGGCCTGCTGCAGCGATCCTTCAGGATGCAATCCAGAAGGGAGATCTCTGCGATGGCAAAACACTGCTGGATGCTACCTCAGGAAATATGGGGATTGCCTACGCTACGTTCTGCGCCGGCCTTCATATCCCGGCACACCTGGTTATCCCGGCCAACGCGACTCCCGAAAGACTTGCAATTCTCCGATCGCTGGGAGTTGAACTCACGCTTGCTGATCCTGTAGAAGGTACGGAAGGTGCACGGAAAATCGCGGTGGATCTGGCTGCCTCCGATCCTGAAAAATACTTCTACGCCGATCAATATAACAATCCGGCCAATATCAATGCCCATTATCATACAACTGGTCCCGAGATCCTGTCTCAGACTGAAACAAGGATCACACATTTCATCGCAGGCCTTGGCACTTCTGGAACGATGATGGGAACGGGCACGTTCTTGAAGCAAAACCTCCCGGATATCCAGCTTGTTGCGGTTCAGCCCAACTCGCCCATACACGGCCTTGAGGGATTGAAACATTACGCATCCGGGAACACACCCGGCATCTACGACCCGCGCTTAATCGACCGAACAATGGATGTCGCCACAGAGAGAGCCTATACAATGGCCCGCAGGCTCGCCCGGGAAGAAGGACTGATGGTCGGCGTTTCAGCTGCTGCAGCAACAGACGCCGCACTGCGGCTGGCACGTGAACTTGACGAGGGTGTTCTTGTTGTCCTTCATCCGGATTCGGCACTGAAGTATTTAAATGAGCCTTTCTGGGAGCAGGAATGAAACTGAAAATCAGCGCAGCGCTTCTCGAACGCCTGGAAACCTATCTCGAATCACATTACCCGGACGAAGCAGCCGGCCTCTTGCTGGGAAAGTCTGTTCAAGCAGAGCAAGGGGAAATACTCGATCTTTATATGCTCGAGAACAATTTTGAGGAGCAGGAGAGATATCATCGTTACAAGATCGAGGGACTCGACATGCTCAGGGCTGAAGATGCTGCAGCAGAACGGGATTTACATATCCTGGGAGTGTTTCATTCACACCCCGACCATCCTTCTCGCCCTTCTGAATATGACCGCGAGTATGCATTGCCCTGGTTCACCTATTTAATCACAAGCATTGAATCGGGGAGAGCAGCGGAGAGTCAAGCCTGGCAGCTTGCAGAAGATCGATCTGGATTTAACAAAACAGAGCTGCAAATCAAACCATAGAATAAGGTAGTTACCTATGATATCCATTCGCATTCCTTCTCCCCTTCAGCCGTATGTGAGCGGAAGCAGGGAAGTATCAATACCTGGCAGTTCAATCTCAGAAGTTATACAGAATCTGACAGACCAATACCCGCGTCTGGCGATCCATCTGATGGCAGAAGATGGTTCCCTTCGTCCTTACATACACATCTACCGGAATGAAACCAATGTGTCTGAGCTGAACGGAATGGAGACAGAATTAAGTGAAAACGACAGGCTTATGATTGTTCCCAGCATTGCCGGCGGCTGTACCCCGTAAATTTATGTATACAAATGTACTATTTCCAACGGGATAATATCACGTTCATACTTAAGGTACTTTGATTCTTGCAGGTGACTGTATAGAATCTATATACGGCTGGTGTGAAAGGGGAACTATGACAGAGAACAACACAACAGTGGAACTCACACACGAAGAAATTTTACGGTATTCACGTCATTTGCTGATCCCTGAGGTAGGACTGCAGGGACAGCGCAAATTGAAAGAAAGCGGCGTTCTTATAATTGGAACCGGTGGATTGGGATCACCCGCATCCATGTACCTTGCCGCAGCTGGTGTAGGCCATATCGGACTGATTGATTATGATGTGGTCGACCAATCCAACTTGCAGCGGCAAATCGTTCACGGTTCAGATAGTGTAGGACAGAGAAAAGTAGATTCAGCCAGGGAACGACTCCTTGATATCAACCCGTCCATAGAAATTGAAACCTATGACGAACCGTTCACATCCGTGAACGCCATGGATATTGTGAAGCCCTATGATGTGGTCATCGATGCCACCGACAATTTCCCGACACGTTACCTCAGCAACGATGTATGTGTGAAAACCGGAAAAGCCAATATATACGGTTCAATCTACCGATTTGACGGCCAGGTTAGTGTTTTCTGGGCAAACCACGGCCCTTGCTACCGTTGTCTTTTCCCATCACCACCACCGCCCGGATTGGTGCCAACATGCGCTGAAGGTGGAGTATTCGGCGTACTTCCCGGCACAATCGGGACACTGCAGGCAACAGAAGCACTAAAAGTTCTGCTGGATATTGGAAACCCGCTTGTTGGGAAGCTGATGCTTTACGACGCTCTGGGAATGACTTTCCAGATTGTCAATGTGGCAAAGAACCTCGACTGCCCTGTTTGTTCATTAAAACCCGAAGAGGTAACTCTTATTGATTATGAGGAATTCTGCGGTGTTCCCGGCTTCGACAGCACCTACCAGGACCTGGAAGACAAGTGGGAGATCAGTCCCGTTGAACTTGCAGACCTCATGCGTTCGCAGAATACAATGATGCTTCTGGATGTGAGAGAACCGCATGAACTGGAGATCAGTGCGCTTCCCGGAGCAGTCAATATTCCGTACGGCTCTATTGCTTCTCACATTCAGGAACTTGATGCATCCGAAGATCTTGTTCTTTTCTGCAAGAGCGGCAGCCGTTCCACTCGTGCTCTGGAAATCCTGCTTGGAGCCGGGTTTCGCAAGATCAGGCACCTCAAGGGCGGTATCAACGCCTGGGCAAACCAAATCGACCCTTCTCTACCTGTTTATTAATTCCAGACTCAGCTGGATCGAACACTCCACAATGTACTCATTAATATAATCTTCCCGGGGCGCTCCCCTCATTCCCCCATCTGCACTTTGACATGCAGATGGGGGGAGGTATAAGAACCGGAGTTATAGTCAAATCCCGGACGAAAGAAAGATAGAAGGCGGGCTCATGAAACTGATTTCGATAATTCGAATTTCCGATGGCTATCTTCCCGGGGCATTTATCTCGGGGTAATCCTTTCATCGTGAATCGGGAGCAGGTGCAACAGAATGGGGGAAAAAATTTTGCATGTGTACACTTGATCCGGATTCAAGGAAGAACAACCGTATTCGATCGATCGCAAGAACCACAGTTGTGTACTTTCCCCTCTTTACTATGCCTGCATCGGGAATAGTCCTGGCAGACTCCAGGCCTGGACCGGCAGCTGATACCCCGGAAAATCGAATGGTAATAAGAATTTATACAGGTGAACACGTAAAATTTAATAAAGAAATGCTCCGCTGCAGACGGAGCAATTCTTATGTCGTGAGCCCCTATAAGTACGCGATTTCAGAAAATCCTTTCCATGAAATCTCACGACACCTATTGTCTTGCTATAAGTTAACTCACAGTTTACTATCTCGACCTCAACGGAATCTGAACGTTTTTAAACAGAATCCCAACAGGAGATCAGTTTTCCCTACATTTTTTTGGTTTTAAGTGGATTTGAAACATTTTTCATCTTCGGGAGTGATAAAAGAAAAAGCAAGGCTGGATTTTTTGTCTAAATCTCGCCGTTTTTCGTATATAATATAGACAGATAGTCTAACAAAATTTAATCTAACCGTTTTGGCTTCCCTGAGTACGAGGGATTCATGGACCGATTTAAGCGTGAATGGCTTTTTGAACTGCTAGGTCGAATTGCAGATGGTATTGTTGCAGTTGTAGGACCATACTGTGAGATTGTTGTATATGACTTCGCCGATCTCGAGCACGCCATTGTCCACGTCGCAGGAGATCTCACAGACCGCCAGCCTGGCGCCCCCGTCCCTGACCTTGAATTCATCCAGACCAGCCTTTCCAACGTCAGCCCCGATGAAATCAATTACACACAGAAAGGTGAAAACCAGTTCCTTTCCTATACAGTTTGGGTGCGCGATCCTGAAGGCAAGACGATCGGTGCCCTCGGAATTAATATGGACTACGACCATGTTCTCCAGGTTAAGGCAGTTGTCGACTCCCTTGCAGCTGTATTCCAGCAAAAATCTGATCTTCTTATCAGCAACACCTTTGCACGCAGCCTCGATGAACTGCTGCAGAATACAGTACAACAATTCCTCCAGCAGGAATCGATTCAATCCATTGACGATCTCACCCTCCAGGACAAGCTGCACCTTATCGAAATTGTCGAAGAAAGAGGGTTGTTCAAAATTCGTGGTGCCGCTCAAAGGTTGGCAGACCTGCTGAAAGTTTCACGAGCAAGCATATATAACTATCGCGCCGGTGCCAGCGTAAACCAGGATTCATAAAAAAGATTGGATAATTCTCAATCCGTCTTATCCGGTTCCGGTGAATAGTACAACACCGGTAAATAAACCATAAAAGAAGAAAAAGGAGTATTCAACATGGAACGTACAAAAACACTGATCATGGGAGCGGCGGGACGTGATTTTCATAATTTCAATGTCCACTATCGCGACAATGAACAGGCTGAGGTAGTCGCTTTCACGGCCACCCAGATCCCGAATATCGATGACCGGAAATATCCAGCGGAACTGGCAGGGAAACTCTACCCTGGCGGTATTCCGATCCATCCTGAAAGTGAACTCACAAGCCTGATAAAAAAGCATAACGTTGAGGAGGTTGTCTTTTCCTACAGTGATGTTCCCTACAGTTATGTTATGAGCAAAGCGGCTGTAGTAAACGCAGCAGGTGCAGATTTCCAATTGATGGGAACATCGCGTACGATGCTGAAATCATCCAAACCGGTTGTGGCAGTTTGTGCTGTCCGCACTGGATGCGGCAAAAGCCAGACCACCCGTCGTGTCTCGCTCATCCTGCGCGATATGGGCTTCAAGGTCGCAGCTATACGCCACCCGATGCCGTACGGCGATCTCGCCAAACAGGCAGTTCAACGTTTTGAAACGTATGATGATCTTGACAGGCATGAATGCACAATTGAAGAACGTGAAGAATACGAGCCGCATATCGACAATGGTGTCATCGTCTATGCAGGTGTGGATTACGAAGCGATCCTGCGCCAGGCCGAAGAGGAAGTAGACATCGTGCTCTGGGATGGCGGCAACAACGATTTCGCCTTCTACAAACCCGACCTGTACATCACTGTGGCCGACCCCCATCGTCCCGGCCATGAGCGCAGCTACTATCCAGGCGAAACCAACGCACGCCTTGCAGATGTATTCGTGATCAACAAGGTCGACACTGCCGCCCCCGAGAACATCTACACTGTCCGGGAAAATCTGCACGAACTCAATCCGGATGCAGTCGTAATCGAAGCTGCCTCCCCTCTGTTTGTAGATGATCCGGACGCAATTCGCGGAAAACGCGTCCTTGTAGTGGAAGACGGCCCCACCCTCACCCATGGAGGCATGAAATACGGAGCCGGCTGGGTTGCTGCAACCCGATTCGGTGCTGCCGAAATCGTTGACCCGCGGCCATTTGCTGTAAACTCGATAGCAGAAACCTATGAAAAATATCCTGAAACCGGAACCATCCTCCCGGCCATGGGTTATGGAGAAAAACAGATGCGCGACCTGGAGAAAACGATTAACGTATCTGATGTTGATCTCGTTGTTTCTGGTACTCCAATCGACCTGACTCGCATCATAAAGGTATCAAAACCGATGCAGCGGGTCCGATATGAGCTGCAGGAAATCGGTCAACCAACTCTGGAGACTATCATTCGTCAGAAATTCGGATAAAATCGTTGGAATTGTAAAACCGGGCAGCAGAAACCCGGTTTTGCAGATCATCTTGTTTTGGGAGGAAATCTAATGAAGAAAGATTTTATCGCAGTATCAGATTACAGTCCTGAAAAGCTGCAGTACATGCTCGATCTGGCTGTTTCTCTTAAGAAGGAATGGAAAGATGGAGGCAACAAGCCGCTGCTTCAGAACAAGGTGCTGGCCATGATTTTCCAGAAACCCAGCCTGCGCACCAGAGTCAGCTTTGATATGGCAATGCGTCATCTCGGCGGCGATGCCCTGTATCTCTCCCCGGCAGAAATCGGCCTCGGAAAGCGCGAATCCATCGCCGATGTCGCCCGGGTAATCTCCGGCTATGTAGATATCATCATGGCGCGTGTGTTTGAGCACGAGCATGTAACTGAACTGGCAAAGTGGGCAAGTATTCCGGTTATCAACGGGTTAAGCGACTTTAACCACCCGTGCCAGGCCATGGCTGATGCACTTACCATCCTCGAGGAATTCGGCACCCTGAAGGACAAGAACATCACATTCATCGGGGACGGTAATAATGTCGCCGTTTCGCTGATGTTTGCTGCAGCCAAACTTGGAGCACACTTCACGCTCGCAGCGCCTGAAGGGTACGACATGCCAGAAGCGGCAGTCGAAACCGCACGCGGTTTTGCATCAGACAGCGGCAGCCAGATTCAACTGCTGCGCAACCCTGAGGAAGCCGTTCGCAACGCTGATGTCATTTATACAGACACCTGGACCAGCATGGGGCAGGAAGAGGAAGCCCGCATCCGCGAGAAGGCTTTTGCCTCCTACCAGGTAAATGAACAGCTTGTTGAAAAAGCAAAAGCTGAAACGATCGTGATGCACTGCCTGCCGGCTCACCGCGGCCAGGAAATCACTGATGCAGTCGCCGATGGTCCGCACTCACGTTTGTTCCCCCAGGCGCACAACAGACTTCATGCACAGAAAGCAATCATTGTCCACATGCTGGAGGCGGCATAGACTGAATGAATACAAACGACTACATTACTCTTGAAGAGAAGTACGGTGCACATAACTACCATCCGCTTGATGTTGTTATCGAGCGCGGCGAGGGCGTGTGGGTATTTGATGTGGATGGAAAGAAATATCTCGACTGTCTGAGTGCATACTCGGCACTGAACCAGGGACATGTCCATCCAGAAATCCTTGCGGCTGCACAGGAGCAAATGGCTAAACTCACACTTACCTCTCGAGCCTTTCGCAACAGCCAGCTGCCATTTTTCTACAAAGAACTGGCCGAATTAACCGGCTATGACCGGGTCCTGCCAATGAATTCCGGTGTCGAGGCAGTTGAAACCGCAATAAAACTGGCTCGAAAGTGGGCTTACCAGGTAAAAGAAATCCCGCGGCATAAAGCCGAAATCATTGTCGCAGAGGGTAATTTCCACGGCCGCACGATTTCTGTGATTTCCTTCACCAGTGAGCCGTTGTATAAGGAAGATTTCGGTCCTTACACACCCGGCTTTACGCTTGTCCCGTATGGTGATGCGGAAGCTGTCCGCCAGGCCATTACATCAAACACAGCGGCTGTAATGCTCGAGCCCGTGCAGGGCGAAGCTGGTGTGGTTGTCCCTGAAGAGGGATACCTCAAAAAGACAGCAGAAATATGCAGGGAGAATAATGTGCTCTTCCTGGCGGATGAAATTCAAAGCGGCCTTGGGCGTACGGGAAAGTTCCTGGCTTGTGACCATGAAGGCGTCCGCCCTGATCTCGTGATCCTCGGTAAAGCTCTTTCAGGCGGCTTCTATCCTGTCTCTGCCGTAGTTGGCACTGAAGAAGTTGTCGGGCTTATCACTCCTGGAGAACATGGTTCAACATTTGGAGGGAATCCCCTCGGTGCAGCAATTGCACGCGCCGCACTCAGGGTCCTGGTCAATGAAGGGTTGATTGAAAACGCGGCAGAGTTGGGCACTTACTTTATGGAGCGCCTGGCGGCTATCCCAAGCCCGCATGTAGCAAAGATTCGCGGGCGCGGGTTGTTGATTGGCGTTGTTCTCAAGCAGGAGGCAGGTGGTGCACGCCGCTTCTGTGAAGCATTGCAATCAGAAGGAATTCTGGCCAAGGAAACTCATCAAAACGTCATCCGCTTCGCTCCGCCGCTGGTGATAGACAAGGAAACCATCGACTGGGCATTGGAGCGTATCGAAAAAGTCCTGCTGATGGCCTGAGAAATATATATGTTAACAGCTGCATAATGCTGGAGCACAAAGCTCCAGCATTTATTTTATAGCGGTATATTTCCGAATCTTCGGATAAAAGCGACGCTGATAATTCCTTGTGGTTTTTTGAAAACAAAGGTCAGTAATCAATCGAGTACCTGATGCTGTTTTGATCAATGGGAAGATATCTTCTATTCCTGGCCATGATATCGTTTTGATTTGCGTTATCAGTGTTTTCATAATTTCAGCGTTTTCAGCGTCTCACCAGTACCAGCGTACTCTCTGCACGCCCCCTTGCCTGCAAGCATGAAAAATACTAATTGCTTATAATTTCCTTACAGACACTGCACGGATACTGCCCTAAAAATAATTCTATCCATATTTCATCGGTATAAAAAAGACAGCTCCTTGCTCAACACCAGTCATTTATTGCCGATAACGGTTTATATATACAGGTAAAAAACCCGGTAAAAAAGCGAGTCTTCTGCATGGATTACAGCCTCTCCAGAAAGATGGTTTCTCGAAAACCAGCCAATATTGTCAGCCAATTGAGCTCTGGGTCATGGCCGGTTGTGCTTTCTGCGGCTGCCATTATTGCCATCCTCCTGGCTGTTCTCTCCACTAACCTTCTAAATCTGAATACTCCCTTCCTCCCACTTTCTCAAACCACGGTTCTCGCAAGTAAAGCAGAAAACCCATTACCACTTTCTGGCAGCAGCAAGAAAACCAGTGTCCTGCTCTCCTATTCAGATACGAAATATCTACCAGACACTCAAAACTCATCCGATCTGAAATCTTCCACCAATCCGGATCCATTGATGCCAACCATCATGCTGCAAAGCAGTGAAAACCAGCTTGAGATGAGCTATCAGTATGCACTTGAGCATCCGGATACTCTGGCAGGAGATAATCAACCCTCAATATCGGAACTGGCATTCCTGGAACCACACATTGCAGGGCAGGAATACCTCTGGAGCGGCTCTTCCCGACAGGTGCTGTACTATCTGGAAGGCAGTCCGATCCGGATTGCACTTACCCTTGATGTCACCCCCGAAGAATCCGGTTCGGAAGATGGATTGTTGTCACCGGCTTCAACTGCATCCAGCCTTTTCAGAATACACCTGGGCCTGAATATGGCTGATCAGCCTGCGCCAGCACTCAAAAACACAATTATGCTCCCGATGGAGGATAGCTATCATTCACAGCTGTATGAAACCAGGCTGCCAAATGCCTGCGGTCCAGCGGCGACCCTTATTGTGCTCGATTATTACGGCCTTGAGGAATCGATCAATAACGTAATACGTTTGATGCAGGTACCTGAGCCGCAGGATGGCGGGTATGACCCTGCCTGTCTGTCCAATCCTGTATGTACCTCCCCAAAAACAATGGCAAGGGTATTCAGCGATGAATACGGCCTGATCGTGCACACACGGTCGCATTGGACATTGGAAGATGTACATGAAGCACTAAGCCGGGGAAATCCGATCATCGCCGATATTCGCTGGTTTCAGTCAGGTGGGACTTTGGGCCACTTCGTTGTCATCTACGGCATCGATATGGAAACACAAACGCTGACCTACCACGATCCATATACCGGAGCCGCTCGAACATCGTCATGGGAGCAGTTCTCAACACGTTGGTCCGGACCGGTGGATGTGTACGATCCGCTTCAACCTGAAGGTTTTATCTTCTGGGGTATGGAAATTTACCCGCCTCCCGCATCCTGATGTCTTCCAAACATTGAGCAGCTGAGTATACCAGCCGGGCAGGTATCGTTGTACCCGCATTTGGGGCAGATCAGCCACAGCATCAAGACTGTATGTAAAACCATCAAAAGGAAAACAGCCACTACATATAACCAGCCGATGGTATACAGCCAGTAGAATGCGAACAGCAGCGCAGCTGCGAGAAAACTCATTGCAATATTTGCGCTGCGCTCGAACTTTTCCTTGTCAAACACCTGACCTGCATACCACCAGCTTGAAAACAGGTTCGCAAGATAAACACCAAAAATGGGCGGGCAGAACTTGCCGCGGTATGGGCAGCCAATACAGCACTGCGCTTGAAACACATTACCCATTACATACAACACCAGGAGCACAACGGCCAGCAGGGGGTGGATACCCCAGATTAACACAACACTTCCGAGAAATCCGACAAGGAAAGGCAGGAGCACAAGAAAATAAACATACCTGTCTTTCGCTGTCCAGTTATAACCACAATTCTCACATGCCATTGATCTCCGCTCCTTTGTTGAGTTTTTTGATTCTGGATTCTGATACCTGGGCAGAAGCTCTTCCCTCTTCCGTATAGATCAATACCATTGTACAGCGCTGCATTATCATTTTGTAAATACCCTCCTGCACTCTCCAGGCCGCTTGAACTCCTCAAACTATCCCGCCTGTGCAGGGAACAGTTATTCTTTGAATACGATGACCAAAGTACTCTGTACAGAGCCATGGATTATCAGCAAGAATGATAGATAGTGTTTATGTCGATACTTCCTGTTAGCAGCAGGAATATCTGCAATACCTGGTTCAACCATTATTTCAAAACAACCCTGTTCTCCTCAGAAGGTGGGATGTATGAAACAGCGATATCTGACAGGCTTGCTGCTCTTGTCTTTGATTGCTGTTCTCCTTTCTGTCAGCGGAACTTATCCAGCGTTGTCCGCGGGGCAAACCTTTACCGACGTCCCGCTCGACCATCCCTACTATGCTTATATCGAGGCTCTGTATCAAAATGGCTATGTAGCAGGCTGCAGTACCGATCCCTTGATGTACTGCCCGGAAGAGGTCATGGACCGTGCAGAAAGTGCAGTGTTTGTCGAGCGCGGAATCCATGAATCTTCCTACATGCCCTCTCAACCCTCCGAGATTGTTTTTAGCGACGTAGCACTGGAGGAATGGTACGCGAAATGGACGCACGGCCTTTGGGATGACGGCTTCACCGCCGGCTGCAACACCGACCCATTGATGTACTGCCCCAACCAGGAACACACGCGTGCTGAAGGCTGTGTATTTTACCTGCGCATGCTTCATGGTGCCTCGTACCTGCCCCCTGAGGGAACCGGCGTCTTCGAGGATGTCGATCCCGAGATCTGGTATGCAGACTGGGTAGATGCATGCTATGAGGACGGGATCGCTGAACCCTGCAGCATGAATCCGATGCTCTACTGCCCGGACGATGGCCTTACGCGTTCGGTTGCAGCCTATATGATGGTTCAGGCCAGGGATATCCCTCTTCCTACACCGGACCCCACACCCGATCCGGAAACGATCATCATCGACCACACCACGGCGGATCTGGATCAAATACCCGAGGAATGGATTGAAGCAGCCAAAGAACTGACAATCCACTACGCCCATACTTCTCACGGCAGCCAGCTTATGTCCGGCCTTGGCTACTGGGCTTCACAGGACCCCCTTTATGACTATTCCGTGGTTTATGCTGGCAGCAGCGCACCCTCCAGCCTGAACTGTGATGAAGGCACGCTCTGCGTTTTTGACGGTAACCCTCCCGAAACATACATCACACCGGAAGATTACTGGAGCACATCGAACGGCATCCTCCGTACCGAAGCGGTATCTGATACAGGACTGTTCGACTTTTCCATGTGGTCGTGGTGCGGCCAGCAGTCAAGCAACTCAGAAGCGACGGTACAGCAGTATCTGGACACGATGGATGGATTTGAACAGGATTACCCTGCAATGCGGTATATCCTCATGACAGGCCATACTGATGGCGGCAGCAGCTCTCTTACCCGCAACAACAACATGGTTCTGAATTACGCTTCTGAGAACCAGAAGATTTTGTTCGACTTTGCCGACATTGAAAGTTACGACCCGGACGGCAATCACTACCCGGAAACCACCGATGCCTGTGAGTGGTGCTCAGACTGGTGTAGTGTACATCCAGAGGACTGCCAGAACCTTCCTTCCTGCGCCCACTCGCATGGGTTCAACTGTGTGCGAAAGGGAGAAGCTTTCTGGTGGATGCTGGCAAGGCTGGCCGGCTGGGACGGAAATTGATTCAATAACTCGAAACACAACAGCCGAAAGCACCTGCTGGTTGGACAATCTCACTCCCGGGACAAATGTTAAACCTCTCCCTTGTATCTCCAAGCTGTGATATAACAGAAATGAAAAGTGCTAACTATGGAGTGATTTGTCTGGACTGGAGGCGGAAATGAACCGCTTACAAATCGGAGATTCAGCGCCTGATTTTACCCTGCCCGATTATAAGGGAAATCTGGTCAGGCTTTCGGATATATACATCAGACACAACGTCCTGCTGGTGTTCAATATCGGATTTGCTTGACCGCATTGTGTCAATCACATGACGCAGTTGCGTCACGATTATCCTGAATTCCAGAGAGTAAATACTGAAGTGCTCGTTGTCGTACCCAATGGCCCAAGAATGATCGAAAGGCACATCAGTAAAAACAACACTCCTTATCCGATCCTTACGGATAAAGGAGGAAAAACAGCTGCAGAGTACTTCCAGGTAAAGAAATTCTTTATCGCCGGTACTCCCTCACTATTTGTTATCAATAACTCAGGCGAAATTTGCTACACCAATTACCAAAACAGCCTGATCAAGGAACCGGACAATCAGGAACCGCTGGCGGTTCTATCGCAGATGAACAGGCTTTAGAAAAATACCAGAAAAGCACGTCCGGCAGAAACCGCGACAAATCAGTACCAGTACCATCCGTTTCTCTTACCCAAAAATGAGTTCCTCAAAACTTCTGCAACCTTTGATGCAGAAAACGGGAAAAGCCAATACCTCATATCTGATCTCCAATTTCCGTCACCTGCCTGCTTGTTGCTCCCTCCTTCCTGCTGGCTTACAATACTATCCCTTCCGAATTCCAGGTTTCTCGGAACAACTGCCGGAAAGCTCATACAGGAGAGGTCATGACAGCGATTATTGAACTTGAAAACTTATCCTTCTCCTACCCTGCAAACCAGCCAAATGATCCGCCTACCCTCTCCGATATCACCCTTTCTATCCAGGAAGGTGAATTTGTAGCTCTGATTGGCGCCAATGGATCCGGAAAGAGTACGCTCGCAAAGCTTCTCAACGCCTTGCTGCTTCCAAACAAGGGAAGCGTACAAATCTCCGGCCTGGATACACGCGAACACGCAAACCACCCAACCATTCGGTCCCGGGTAGGCATGGTATTCCAACGCCCTCAGGATCAGGTCGTGGCCACAACTGTCGAAGAGGATGCTGCTTTCGGCCCAGCAAATCTGGGATTGCCGCACTCGCAGGTCCGGGACCGGGTCGAACAGGCACTGGCAGCCGCAGGCCTCACTGCAATGCGGAAACGCTCTCCTTTCTCCCTTTCCGCTGGAGAAGCCCAGCGTCTCGCGCTCGCCGGTGTGCTGGCATTGCAGCCTCGATGCCTTATCTTCGATGAAACGACCGCCATGCTTGATCCCTCCGGCCGGGCAATGGTTATGGCGCAGGCAAAAACTTTAAACAGCGAAGGTTACACAATCCTCTTGATCACACACCTGATGGAGGAAGCTGCAGCCGCTGATCGCATTCTTGTACTTCATCAGGGCCGGCTGGTAAAAGAGGGCTCACCCTCGGCAGTCTTTTCAAACACTGCGGATTTGGAAACTTTCGGCCTTGGCCAACCCCGTGCAGCGAGAACCGCTGCCCGGCTTCGGAAATTCTTCCCAGCCCTGCCTGAAGATATCCTTCTACCCAGTCAGCTTCTCCACTCGCTGCCAGATTACTCTGGACATATCCAGGAAGCCATCAACAGATCAGATATCGCTGCACCAGGAAATCCGCTGATCGATATCCGTGACCTGTCGCATACCTACCTCAAGGAATCGCCTCTGGCCCACCAGGCACTCAGCAACCTTTCGATACGGGTTCAGCCACGAACCATACACGGCCTCATCGGCAGCACAGGCTCTGGCAAGTCTACCCTGCTCCAGCATCTAAACGCTCTGCTGCTTCCGCAAACAGGCAGCGTTCGTGTAGCTGGGTTTAACCTTGGCGCCAGTGACCTTGATGTCCGTGCACTCAGACGCAGCGTGGCAATGGCCTTTCAGCAGCCGGAGGACCAGATCTTTAAACAGTACATTGGTGATGAAATCGCATACGGGCCCCGCCAATTGGGATACGAGGGGAAACTTGCATACGTCGTGAAAGAGGCAATGGAGGCAGCTGGCCTGGATTTTGCTTCTGACAAGGACCGCCTGACAGCGACCCTGAGCGGTGGTGAACGCAGGAAAGTTGCACTTGCATCTGCACTCGCTGTCCGGTCCAGTGTTCTGCTTCTCGATGAGCCGCTTGCCGGACTGGATCCACATTCAGTCCAGGAGCTGGTTATACAGTTGAAAGGGATCCACGAATCGGGAGTGACGCTGCTGATCTCCATCCACCAGTACGACGAACTCACCGAAGTGTTCGATCAGGCGAGTGTACTTTCCAAAGGAAGGGATTTAATCCACGGCAGCTGTGGAAGGGTCTTTTCTGACATTACAGGGCTCGAGAAAGCCGGGCTTGAAGCGCCGCTCAGCGCATTTACAGCGGAAGCGCTGCGAGAAAAGGGGTGGCCACTATCAGAGCATATAGCCGCTTTGTCGGATCTGGAAAATGAGTTGGAAAACCTGCTCGACGGGAGGCCGTATGAGCCAGTTTGAGGTTTTGAACCGCCTATCCTCCGGCCAATACCTTCCAACCGGATCGATCCTTCACAAAATGGACCCGCGTGCAAAGATTCCTGGCTTCACAGCCTTGATCCTCGCACTCACCCTTGCCCGACATACCATCGGGTTTACCGCCGCACTGCTTCTTCTGATCCTGATACTCATAGCAGGAAAAATCCCCTTAAAACATGCCCTGCGCAGTCTGCTGGCTCCCCTCCCCTTCATCCTTGTGCTTGCAGTGCTGCAGGTTTTTATAACCCCCGCAGGACAGAACGCACAAAAACTGTTTTCCTGGCATTTTCTTTCCATAACATCAACAGGCATACAAACAGCCTTCATGCTTGTGGTGCGGTTTTTTGGGCTGCTGCTCCTTCTTCTTGCAGCCAGCGCGTCCACCTCCACCCTGGAATTGATTTACGGACTGGATCTTCTTTTCAAACCACTGCAAAAACTGGGAATTCGCACCCAGTCAATTACGATGGTCGTCCAGATCATGCTGCGCTTTATACCATTCCTGGCAATGCGTACTGAAAAGATCGCGCGATCTCAGGCTTCACGGGGGGCGATATGGGGCAGCAGGCAGGGTAATATCTTCCAGCGTGCACGACAGCTGCTGCCGCTCTTGATCCCGCTTTTCACAACCAGCCTTCAGCAGGCAGACACGCTCACACAAGCCATGCTGGCACGCGGTTATGGCAGTACTGTTCAAAGAACTGGTTTACGGGAATATCACTTCAGATGGAAAGATGCAGGGTTTATCTTGCTGTGTCTGGCAGCCAGTGCAGCGATCCTCGCTTTCTAAACATACACTCCAGGAATTTTCATACCTTACGATTTCACCCAGCGTGAATTATTCCCATATGGCATCGATTGCAGAATATCTTTCCCCGGACATCGGAAGCGAACTCGATTCGACAGGGTACAAAGCACTCGTCGAGGCGGTATGGTACACCTCTGCTTCGATGCAGCCATGGGATCCTGTCAGAGAATCCATGCCAGGGCTCAGAGTGAATAATAAAAATCAACAGTCGTCTCCCAAACAGGTCAATTAACGCTCCCAATATACAAAAAAATCGCCAAAAAAGAGGGGGATGGGGAGAAACTCCTCTTTTTTTTGATAATATCCCGAGTTTATAAGGGATCTCTGCTGTGAAATGATTGCCGGAATGAGAATACGGCTTGCTGGGCTAAGTGTCTCAAATAAACAGAGAAAGTATGATTTCTGCTTCACCCAGTTAACAGGTCGCAGGCCAAAGGCCCTTCACTCCGGATAAAGTTTGTGATGGAAAGAGAAACGGCAAAATGGATGCTTTAGCGTAATCAGCAGCGCAAACAACTTACACGTCTGCAAATGCAGCGTTTTAATCTGTCAGATCTGCGCCCTGCTTCTTGCCGAGCGGGATCTGCAAATAGGCACCTACCACAGCTGCGGTGATGAAAGCCGACACAAGGAATTCAGGCAGGCCATTTGCCACAACCACGCCGCCCAGCACAGCCCAGGGCAGATAGCCAAGCAGCCCGATCACACCCAGGACCAGCACGGTATTGGTCAGGCTTCCTGCCGCCCCTGCTGCCAGAAGCGCTGCGGCCGGCCAGCGCTTAAGGGCTCGCCATATCAGCCACGCTGCAGGGCCGATAAAAAGACGCGGTACAACGGAAAGCAGCGGATTGGTGAACCACACGTCTGTTGGTCCTGTCGGTGCCACAGCAGCCTGGATCATGCTGAATATACCGAACACCAATCCCACGCCGAAACCGGAGATAGGGCCCACGAGCACTGCTGCGATAACCACAGGTATGTGCATGATAGTCAGTGAAACACCGCCGAACCAGGGGATGAAACCCCAGTGTGTCCAGCCAAGTACGACTGTTATTGCAGCCATCAATCCTGTGATCACCACCGCACGGGTTTGTTTGAATTCTTGCATTGTTTTGGACTCCATTTACTGTGAAATCTTCCCGATCATAACACTATTTAATATATCTGTGAAATGTTATGGACACACCATCGGGGAATCAGATCCTCGATCTTCCAGTGGAAAATCAGCCAACACAGAAAGCTCTGCAATAACAGGTATACGGGATGATCTACTGACAAAAATCGCCCCTGAAGGAGTTCCTCCAGGGGCATATTGTTTTGACTTACTTCATATGGGTTCGATCAGCGGCCTGCGGGATTTCCCCGTCCGGCCCCCATCTGACCACCTGCGGGAAAATCAAGGCCCGCACTGTCATAGAGATCCTGGATATTGCTGCCGGCTTCAAGTTCAGCTTCCAGTTCTTCGACAGTTATCCCGAGTCTTTCAGCTGCCCGTTCCAGACGATCACCTTCCACTGCTCCTCGCGGGGCTTCACCGTCCATCCGATCGTTCCCTCGCAGCGGGAGCTCGACTCCCGCCTCTTCAGCCAGATCGTGAATGGTTGAACCATTCTCGAGTGCTGCCTGGAGTTCTTCCACGGTTATGCCAAGCTGCTCAGCCATCTGCGCCTGTCGCTCAACACTGTTATTGTTGAGATACTGGTTCTCCAGCATCCACGCCGCCAGATCCACGCCAGCTTCTTCCAACAGATCATGAAGGGAAGCGCCGTCAGCAAGCTCTGCCTGCAGGTCTTCCACAGTCATGCCAAGAGCCTCAGCGGCTGCTTCAAGATCCTGACCTCCAGCGCCCATCATACGTGATCCCGCCTGCATCGAACCACCTCTCCGGCCAGGCCGCTCGGGTGGCGTTGTTGAATCTGCATAAACAGGTGCTGCAGAAAAAACGAATACGACTGCTGCTGCTATTACCATTCCAACTGCGATTTTCTTCATAACTATCGCTCCTTTTGTCTTTCTAGATAGCAAAAGGATAAAACGCAGTTGTTCAGAAAGTGTTCATAACTTGCGGTGATCCTATAAATCTGTCAGGAACAGCAGAATCTCAGCTCAGGATCATGTCTACAGCTGAAATACACAAAGCGCCCTTGCGTTCCAACTCCTCCAGCCTCCTGGTTCCGTAGCTCCCGCCCAACTCATTGATTTCCTCGGTAGAAAAGTTGTTTGCCAGCCAGCCTTGAAGGAGTTCGACAATTCGGCGTTCCCTTTCATCCCCCCTGGGGACAAGAACTGATATGTTTCCGCTCGAAGATTCCTCATTGAGATAGATACGGTTCGGCGTACGGCTGCCCAGGCTCCCATCGACTGAAAACGACAGCCCACATCCTTCAGCTCCCTGCAAGCCAAGGGCAATCGTACCCCCATCGCGGTAGATCTCTATGAACAAAAGCTCCACTGGCTCTGAAAGTGAAATCTGATTATCCATACTCCTCCCCAGATTAAATCCTTTTGGATAGTATAGAAACAGTGTATCCATTTCGCGACATTAATGAAAGAAATCACGTATAGATTCTGAATACCAAAAGCGATTGTTGGGCAGTGATTGCCTTTTCGTCAGGAACCAGTCAGAAATGTGATAGTCGTATCCATTGCATCTTGAAGTACAATTTACACCAACAATATCACTGACATACCCAGGGGCAGCAGGGAGGAGATCTTTTCATGGCTTATACATCAGATCCGCGTGCACCATCCACAAAACTGGGCGAATTACTCGCCAACAGCATCACCCATGGAGTGGGCATCGGCCTCAGCATAGCAGGACTTGTTATCCTGATCGTACGGGCAGTCCGCCACGGCACAGGCTGGCATCTAGCCGGATTCCTCGTTTTCGGAATCTCCTTGATTCTGCTCTACCTGGCTTCCACGCTCTATCACAGCATGGCAAACAAACCGTGGAATGGATTCCTGCAGCGTCTGGACCACAGCGCCATTTTCTTCCTGATCGCAGGCACCTACACACCCTTCCTCCTCACCGCACTGCGAAACTGGATTGGCTGGACAATCTTCGGCCTGATCTGGGGGGTCACTCTTGTGATGCTGATTCTCAAGCTGTCGATCAAAAAAGGCTTCGAGAAGCCGCCTGTATGGCTGTATCTGGTCATGGGATGGTTTGGAGCCATCATATTCTGGCAGGGGTTGAACAGTATCAACACAAGCTCATTTATATTCCTTCTGCTGGGAGGTATTGTTTACAGCCTGGGTGTGGTGTTCTACCGCTGGCGGTCGCTTCCCTACAGCCACGCAGTATGGCACCTTTTCGTTCTGGGTGGCAGTGTGCTGCATTATTTTTCAGTACTTGTAATCGTATAACAAGCACAATTTATGGAAACCCTGCCGCCACGAAGCCTTAAATGGTTCTTCTGGCTTATACTTGCCGCCTACTCCACCTTTTTCGCTGAGGTGTTTGCCGGATCGGATATGTTCCCCTATTTCAACATCTGGGGGATCCTCGTTGTAATTCCCATCTATGGCTTGCATACCATCATCCTCACAACGATCATTTTTCGTTTTGGCAAACCTACACTCCCTGTACTTGTTTTCTCAGGGATGCTGTTCGGTCTATACGAAGCGTACATGACCAAGGTGCTGTGGCAGCCTGACTGGAACAGTTTCCTGAAAATCGCCGATATTGCTGTATTTGAGGTTTTTGTTCTCGTATTCTGGTGGCACACATGGTTATCCTTCATCACCCCTCTCGTACTCGGCGAGCAGCTGCTGACCCGCTCACGATATGTCCTGAGTGGATTTGGTGAAAAGTTCCAGCGATTCTTTAGCAGTTGGAAGGGATACCTGGTTATCCTGCTGTTTGGCGGTATCTTTCAGAGTATCAACTCTCCATCCGTTGGCCGGTCTCTTCTCTCAGGAGTCAGCTCGGTCGGCTTCCTGATTCTGCTCACCTGGCTGTGGAAACGTATCACAAATGGAAAAGAGTACTTGCTTCCTGACCTGCTTCCTGATCGCAAAGAATTTCTTGTGTTAGCGATCTGGCTTGCTGCACTGTATCTATTCCTCGGTTTCGCCATGGTTCCGGAGCGGATTCCGGGTATTGCAGGCCAGGGTCTGATCCTATTCCTCTACCTTCTGCTTGTTGTTCTGCTTATCCGCGCCCTGAACATATCCCGAAAACAAAATCCCCCGGAAATCGTTCCCCCTATCATCCCATTCAAACGCTGGCTTCTGCTGTGGCTTGTATTCGTGGTCACACTGGTCGCTGCGAGAGCCGCCCTCGGGGTAATATCAAACTACATGGCTCTGGGTTTCTGGCTGGCTGGAAGTGTCTTTGGAATTGGGATGTTTATTACAGCTTTAAAATCTCTGGGGGCATCGACAGTTGAAAAATAGAGAAGACTGGACATAGAAACATCCAGGTAAGAAGCTGTTTCACAGCTTCAACAGTCCTGTTTTAAACGTCCATCAGACAAATCTCGAAATTTCCCTCTTGACATTCACCCCCAATTTCCCGTATACTCTCTCCAACAACTCAACCAAGAAATGCGTTGATGAGGACTAGTAGTCGCTGAAACGAAGTACCAGTGAGCGGGAGAGAGTGTGAACCCCGCACCGACGCCAGCGGTGAATGGACCTCGGAGCAGCAGGGAGAACGGATCACCAAGTACCCCTTGCCGGCACGGCCTCCGTTACCAGGGCACAGAGTATCGCACGTATGCCGTACTCCTACGAGTGAAGCTGGCCTTTCCCACCTGCGTTTCATCGGTGGGTCTTTTTTATTCATCAGGTCGCTTAACCAGGGTGGCACCGCGGGGTAGCTGATTCAGCCCTCGTCCCTTATGTGGACGAGGGCTGTTTTTTGTTAAGGAGAAAAAAATGGATACCAGAAAACGAATACTCACAGGAGACAGGCCGACCGGCCCCCTGCATCTTGGACACTACGTCGGCAGCCTCAGGGACCGAATCCGCCTGCAGCATACATACGACACATTCCTGCTCATCGCAGATCTGCATACGCTAACTACAAGATCCGCCCCGGAAGATATTGCTGAACTGCCGGAAACGATCCACTCCATTGTCCTCGATTACCTGGCACTCGGTATCGATCCGGATACAACCACGATCTTCCTGCAAAGCGCCGTGCCGCAGACTTCGGAACTTGCGATCCTGCTGGGCAACCTCCTCAGCACCTCCCGGCTGGAGCGACTGCCCGGCTTGAAGGACATGGCACGCGCCGCCGGCATGAAGCGGATGTCTTTCGGCCTGCTCGGCTATCCTGTGTTGATGGCTGCCGACATCCTGCTTGCAAGGGCTCACCTCGTTCCTGTCGGAAAGGATAACGAAGCACATGTCGAACTGACACGTGAACTCGCTCGGCGCTTTAACAGCAAATACGGCCAAACATTCCCGGTGCCTGAAAACCTCCCCGGCCAGGCAGGTACACTGCCCGGCACCGACGGTGCTGCGAAGATGGGCAAGAGCGAGGGAAATGCAATCTTCCTCTCAGACCCGCCTGAAACCGTCCACAAAAAAGTGTTGGGGATGTTCACCGATCCCAACCGGATCCATGCAGATACACCAGGCACTGTGGAAGGGAATCCTGTCTTTGACTATCTCAATGCTTTCGATACGGATCAGGAACATCTTGAGTCACTGAAAGAACAGTACCGTGCTGGAAAGGTCGGTGATGTCCATGTCAAGGAACAATTGAATGAAGTGCTGCAGCAGTTCCTCGAACCTGTCCGTGAACGGCGCTGCGAGTTGGAAAAGCAGCCGTATCTAGTGGAAGACCTGCTCGCCAACGGCACCCGAAGAGCCCGGGCAGAAGCAGCCGTAACCATGGAACTGGTCCGCAGCCATATTGGGCTCAATCACCGCTGCTATCGGCAGGCTGTTGCCCTGCTTGAGCCATCCCCATTGACACCATACACAGGTGCCATGATCTGAACAAAATTTTTTTAATAAAGGAGAAGAAACAATGGAATCAACAAAATTTGTTCTTACACAAGAAGAGATGCCAAAGACCTGGTACAACATCAATCCCGATCTGCCATGTCCTCCAGCACCGGTTCTTCACCCTGTTACAAAACAGCCGGTAGAGCCCGAATTTCTTGAGGTTCTCTTTCCGAAGAAATTCGTTGCCGAAGCGATGAGCATGGAACGCTTCATTGAAATTCCGAAACCGGTGCTCGACTTGTACCACACGTGGCGTCCTACCCCGCTTGTTCGAGCCCGCCGGCTTGAAAAAGCGCTCGACACGCCTGCCCACATCTACTACAAGTACGAAGGTGTCTCACCAGTTGGATCACACAAAGCTAATACCGCGCTCGTACAGGCATTCTACGGCAAGGAAGAAGGCCTCGACGGATTTACAACCGAAACCGGAGCTGGACAGTGGGGATCTGCTTTGTCCATGGCTTGCAGCTTCTTCGATCTGGAGTGCCATGTGTACATGGTGCGTGTCTCATACGACCTCAAGCCGTACCGGCGAGTCTTGATGCATGCATACAATGCAGAGGTATTCCCGAGCCCGACGGATAAAACCGAATTCGGCAGACAGGTTCTGGCGGAGGACCCGGACACACCCGGATCGCTCGGCATCGCCATTTCCGAAGCAGTTGAAGCTGCTGTCAAATCGAACGGCCGTTTGAAATACTCACTCGGTTCTGTCCTGAATCCTGTCCTGATGCACCAGACCATCATCGGCCAGGAAGCGATCAAACAGTTCGAAAAGGCCGGAGAATATCCGGACGTCGTAATTGGATGTGTAGGCGGCGGAAGCAACTTTAGTGGGTTCTCCTTCCCGTTCTATTACCAGAATAAAGTCAACGGGTACTCGACCCGAATCATGGCTGTTGAGCCCCAGGCCTGCCCCACATTGACCCGCGGCCTGTATGCGTTCGACTACGGCGATACCGCAAAGATGGCCCCGATCGTCAAGATGCATACACTTGGCCACAGCTTCATACCACCAGCCATCCACGCCGGGGGCCTGCGCTACCACGGCATGGCGCCGCATATCTGTGCTCTGTACGACCACGGCTTGATAGAAGCTATCGCCACGCCGCAGGTGGGAACCTTCGAAGCTGCCATCCAGTTTATGCAGACTGAGGGCATCCTCCCGGCTCCGGAATCCGCTCATGCCATCAAGGCTGCTATCGATGAAGCCCTGGTTTGCAAGGAAGAAGGGGTCAGCAAGGTGATCGCCTTCAATCTCTCCGGGCACGGTCATTTCGATCTTTCCTCCTACCAGGCATACCTGCAGGGAGATCTGAAAGATTATGCCTATCCGGAAGACAAGATCAATGCCGCTATAAGCCAACTGCCCGAGATTTCGGAAGAAGTCAAAGCTATGTAGTTGGGAGGCGAAACCGTTCAAATAGCGGGGAAAAACAAAAAAAGGGGTTGGCTCTGGTACAGCCAACCCCGATTTTTTTTATCCTGTGAAGTTTATCTTTAAAGTTTCGGAATCTTGAGTTCCATACCGGGCTTGATCAGATTGTAATCATCGCCGATAACAGCCTTGTTGGCCTCATAGATAGCCATCCACTTGTCACGTGCAGCGCTCTTGTAGAACTTCAAGGCAATCTCACTGAGTGTATCGCCGGCAACCACCGTATAAGTGTCCAGAACAGCCGCAGCCTTTTCGGCTTCAAGCTGTGCTTTCTGGCGTGCGGCCATCTGCTTGCGCTGCGCTGCTGCCTTGGCTTCAGCTTCCTTCTTCTTTTTCGCTTCGGCTTCAGCCTTGCGCTTCTCAAGATTCTCCTGCATCTGCTCCGCTGCTTCTTTTGCTTCCTGGGCGTGCTTTGCCCTTTCAGCAGCAGCTTCCTGCTCTTCACGTTCCTTGTCTTTACGATTGAACAACCCCATCACTATCTCCTTTCAGATTATTGCAGTTTATCGATTTTTTCCATCTTATTATTGCCCGTTTAACTGAATATTGCCAGCACAACTATTTATTAAGCATTGCCTGCAGCAGTGTATTGGCGACAATGGAGCCAGATTGGGCACGGTGTGTGCTCTGCCCGGCACTGCTGGCGGCCACCACTGCATCTACAATCGCTTCCATATCAGAATCACCCTGCTGCTTGGAACTCAGGAATGCCATTCCGGCTGTAAGCAAATCACCCGCCCCAATGCCTTCCTGCTCTTGTGTTCCACCACCCATCAAACCACCCAGCAGCGAGCCAAGCGCGCCTGCGCCTGCCTGCGGTTGTGCTGCCTCGGGTGTTTCTGCCTGTGTTCCCAGCAGACTTTCAATCAGCTGCAAACCATTCTCGGAAGTCAACTGCTGACCCTGGAAACGTTTTGATGCCTGATGCAAGTTCTGTGCATACATCTTTGCCGAACCGCTTTGTGATTTCTGGCGCAGAAGTTGACTGGCGTATTCCAGCTGGTCAGCCGGATCTACACCTTTTTTCTCCTGCATGGCCTGGGTAATCACTTCGAATATTTCAACCATGTGGTCACCATGGTCCTGGTTATAGGTATCTGCCTGGTTCAACTGCGCCTGTTTACTGCTCAACGCGCTGGTGACAGTCTGGAATACCTGATCCAATGCTATTCTATTTGTCATTCTGTATCCTTCCCTCTGATTCCTGTTGTTTTTGCTATAAAACCTAGTAGGTTACGACTGGCGGAAGTGTCTTTGCCTGCGAAACCCAGTCTGTCACTTCCTTCTCGCTCGGTATCCGCCGGACAAGTTTTTTCTGTTCGTTGACTTCGACCAGAGCTTTGTAGAGGTTGTCAGGCCGTCGATTACGCAGTTCTTTTACGGTATCCACGCCGGCTTCTTCGAGAAGATCACTGTATTCGCTTCCAATGCCTCGAACTCGCATCAGGTCTGCCAGATTTACCCATTCAAGGATCAATTTTTCTGATATGCCTGACATCTCTGCCAGATCTTCGCGGCCCTTTTTTGTGGCTCCGATTTTCAGAAGCCTCTCAGTGGTCCGTACGCCGTGTTGATGCAGTTTTTCTGTATATACTGCGCCAATACCTTCAATATCGATGATTCTGGTCATTTCTCTCTCCTTTAATTAGTTTTGCTTGACTTCGTCTGCAAATTATAGAAAATCTTTCTTGTATTTATTGTTAGTTAATTAGATGCAAAAATGATACACAGGTAACATAAAAAAACCCATTCGAAGGCATAATTTTCCCGACAGGTTTCCAATCTGCTTTTTTCTTAAACGGATGCAAAGAGTATAAGATCGATGAATGGGTACACTCAGGAAAAAGCGGCGTCACGCCGGAGTAAAAAACACGGTATGATATCAGGTATGAAATTTAGAATCTCCCTGATTATATTCATTATACATTCTTTTCTTCTATCCGGCTGTGAAGCAGGAACGCAGGAAGTTATTTCTACTCCCACCCCGATAGTAGTGCCTACTACCGTTCCTTCTCCCACACCGGAACCTCCCCCGCGCATTCTTCTTGATTCCCTTACACTGCGGCCAGGAGGCGATGATACCTTTACAGTTTATGGGATTGCAGAAAACCAAAGTGAGTATCCTCTCACCAATATACGAATAAAAGTAATCCTTCAGGATAGCCTCGAAAAAACAGTCACGCTTTCCACCTCGTTACTGCTGCAGCACCTTGCACCCGGGGAAAGCAGCCCATTTTTGACTGAATTCACAAATGTTACACTTCCTGCAAGTGTTTCTGCCGAGATAATCGATTGGTCCATTGGTACGTTCCAGAGAACAAGTCTCGAACTCTCCGAACCTGAATTTCAACAGGATTTGTCAGACGAAACCTGGGTATTTTTTACCGCATCCAACCCAACCACCAGCCGCGTTTGCCTGCAGAGCTTGTGGTCCGGCGCATTTGACCCGGAGGGGAATCTTCTTGCCGTCAACAGCCAGAGCTATGGGAATCATGTCCTGGATGCAGGAGAGACCAGGCCGTATATTATGCAGTTCACATCTATGCCCGATGAAGTCACATATGAGGTGTTCACCGACAGCCTTCCCTGTAATCCCGCAGCACAGGATTCAAACATAGGGCTGGATGCTGTTTTCTCCTATGATGCCCAGGGAGCCCCCTTCCTTACAGGTTCCATTATCAACCATGACCAGGTTCCGACCTGGACTGCAGCAGTTCTGACGTTGACAGGGAACACCCGCGTGCTTTCTATTATTGAAATCGCACCGCCTGTTCCCCTGCAGCCGGGTGAAATTTTCACCTTCACAACGAACAGCTTCCCCTCCCTGTCTCTGAAAAATCTGCGCGAGCAACTCCAGAGGGGAGATGTGGAAATAAACATCGAACTGGACCCAGCCAGAACAACTGCTGCATACGAAGATATTGCCAGGCTCGCTGTAAATATAACCAGTCTTGAAAGCAGCGGATCGAAGATGATTCTCAAAGGAACCTTAGTAAACAACCAGCCGCAGCGCGTTTTTCAGCCGTCTGTCCTTTTTAAAGTAACTACAACCGATGGGGAAACGATTACTTCCGGCTGGGTTGTCACCGCCAATCAAGCTGAACCTGACGAAGAAACTTTATTTACACTGGTACTGCCCGTTCCGGAAGGCGCTGACCTTCGGATGAGCGAACACGACTTGCGCGCGTTCGGTATAATAGATCCGGTATCAGGACAATAAACCCTTCACTGGCGCAACTTTCTTATTGGTAGATGCATCTAATATAATGAACATACGGAATTTTTGTTCAGGTTTATTTGGACTTTTAAGATAGCATTTATGTTTATACGATACAATAATACTGAATAAGACATACTCTTTCTCCTGGAAAGAGAAGCGGCGATAGAAATCGTAAGGAGCTGATATGGAAACCAAGGAAATGCTGCGCCTTTATCGCGAGATGGTTCTGATCCGAAGGCTGGAAGAAGAGGCAGCAAACCTGTACCAGCAGGGAAAAATAGGTGGATTTCTCCACCTTTACATCGGACAGGAAGCCGTAGGAAGTGGTGTCCTGGCTGCCCGTAAACCGGAGGATCGTGTGATCACGGCATACCGGGACCACGGGATCGCTATCGCATCCGGCATGGATGCCTCAATTGTCATGGCTGAACTGCTGGGCAAATCGACCGGCTGTTCCAAAGGCAAGGGCGGCTCAATGCATCTGGCAGACGTGGACCTTAATTTCTGGGGCGGCCATGCCATTGTCGGTGCACACCTGCCGCTCGCAACCGGGATGGCTCTCGCGGACAAGCAGCAGGGTAAAGAAGCTGCAACCATATGCTTTTTCGGCGACGGCGCCACCAACATCGGGTATTTCCACGAAGCTTTAAACCTTTCGAAGATCTGGCAGCTGCCGGTATTGTGGGTTTGTGAAAACAATCAGTACGGCATGGGAACGAAAGTGGAAAAAGCTTCTGCAGTCAGTGAAATCCGGCAAAAAGCTGAAGGTTATGGTATGCCGAATTCAAGAGTTGACGGCATGGATCTCCTGGAAGTCCATGCTGCAGCCAAAGACGCGTTGAAATATGTTCGGAAAGAAGGGCCTTATCTATTGGAAGTGGTTACCTACCGCTACAGGGGACACTCCATGGGCGATCCGGAGCGCTATCGTGAAGGTGAAGAAATCGAGCGCTGGAAAGAAGACGACCCGATTGGTGTTCTCCAAAGGCACCTTTTAAAGAAAAAAGCAGCTTCAGACGAAGAGTTGAGAGAACTCGAAGCACAGGTCGAAGAGGAAATTACTGAAGCGATCCGGTTTGCAGAATCCAGCCCGGAACCTGCACCGGAAGAATTATACGAAGATATTTATATTGATTTTGATGCGAGGGAAACATCATGGCAGTAATGACGATGCGCCAGGCCATTTCTCAGGCACTGTGGGAAGAAATGGAACGTGATGAACGTGTATTCATGCTGGGCGAAGAAATCGGCGTATGGGGAGGCACCTATGCTGTCACCCGGGGATTCTACGACCACTTTGGTCCTGACCGAGTGCGCGACACCCCTATCGCTGAGGGAGTGATCGCCGGTGCAGCAAACGGTGCTGCCATGGCAGGTCTGCGCCCGATCGCAGAGATCATGACGATCAACTTTGCACTGCTTGCTATGGACCAGATCGTAAACCACTCAGCAAAACTGCACTCCATGTTTGGCGGCCAGATGAAAGTTCCGGTGGTTATCCGGACAGTCGGCGGTGGTGGCCGTCAGCTCGGTGCGACCCACTCACAAACACTCGATGCCATCTTTGCACATTTTCCCGGCCTTATAGTTGTTGCACCCGGCACACCATACGATGCCAAGGGGCTTCTGAAATCCGCAATTCGGACAGATGACCCTGTGCTGTTTATCGAGCAGGCCACACTCTACCAGGTCCGGGGTGAAGTACCGGATGAAGAATACCTCGAACCTATCGGTGTATCAAAAATTCAACGGCCTGGCACCGATGTTACGATGGTATCCTACTCCAAAATGCTGCAAAGCTCACTGAAAGCTGCAGAAAAGCTGGCCAAAGAAGGTATCAATGCAGAAGTAATAGACCTGCGTACACTGCGCCCACTGGACATGGAACCGATCCTGCAGTCCGTCAGGAAAACAAACAGGGCTGTCGTTGTTGAAGAAGGCTGGCTATCCTACGGTATTGGCGCAGAGATAGCAGCTCGTATCCAGTCCGGCGCGTTCGACTATCTTGATGCACCTGTTGCACGTATTGCTCAGAAAGAGGTTCCCCTGCCATACAATCAAGCACTTGAGCAGCTTGCCCTCCCAACAGAAGACGACATTATCCGGGCAGTGAAAGGAGTGCTCTGATGGCTGAAATTATTACCATGCCCAAACTGGGCTTTGATATGGCTGAAGGAACCCTCGTTCGCTGGGTTAAAGACGAAGGCGATTCATTCAACAAAGGCGATGTTCTTGCAGAAATCGAGACAGACAAGGCAACTGTAGAAGTGGAAGCACAATTTGATGCTGTGCTGTTGAAACAACTCCTGCCAGAAGGTGAAATCGTACCGGTAGGCACACCGATCGCTGCAGCTGGCGAAGCCGGTGAAACATTCGATGCCGGCAGTCTCCCCGAAACCGCTTCCGAACCCACATCCGAACCTTCTGTGGAACCATCTTCCCCTGCAGAGGCCGCTCCTCCGGATAAAGCTCCTCAGCAGCAGGCATCCGGTGAACAGTTCCCGGCTGGGAAAAAAGCCTCTCCCCTGGCAAGGAGGCTGGCTGAAGAACACAACGTTAACCTGAATAAAATCCGGGGAACCGGCCCCGGCGGACGTATTGTTAAAAAGGATATTGAAGAAACAATGTCCGCAAGAAAAGAACCGGGCACAGCGCCATCTGCAGCCTGGCAGTCCGCTCTCGAGACGGAACGTATTCCTTTATCCCGGCTGCGTGAAGCTATCGGCCGGCGAATGACGGCCTCAAAACGCGACCTGCCGCATTTCTACCTGACAGCAGATCTGGATGCAGGTCCTCTGATGGAGCTTCGAAGCGAATTGAATGCACTGATGCCGGAAGGGATCAAGCTGAGTGTTAACGATTTCCTTGTCAAGGCTGCTGCACTTACGCTCCTGGAATTCCCCAACCTGAACGCTTCACTGGAGGGAGACACAATCGTACGGCATGGAGAAATCAACATAGGTGTCGCAGTTGCACTTGATGAAGGGCTCATGACCGTTGTCAATCGCAGCACCGACCAGAAACCGCTCCGCCTGATCTCAACCGAAATCAAAGAAGCTGTGTCACGCGCAAGAGAAGGCAAAGTCCGCCCCGATGATGTGGAAGGATCGACTTTTACCATTTCCAATCTGGGCATGTTTGATATTGACTCCTTTGTGGCAATCATAAACCCGCCTGAAGCTGCCATTCTGGCAGTCGGCACTATTCGTGAGGAACCGGCTTTTAAAAATGGTGAAGTTGTTGCTGCGAAGCGCATGAAAGTCACCCTGTCAGCTGACCACCGATTAACGGACGGTGCAGAAGCTGCGCAGTGGATGCAGATTTTCAGGAGCTATATCGAACAACCACTGCGTCTCCTAGCATAAGCTGTACACGCCGTTAACAGAAAAGATCAGTCAATAAAGGTGCCTGTGTACAAAGACAGCACCCTTATCTCTTTAAGGAACACTGTATGAAAGCTGGCGTATCTGCCCGAAGTGTATGATTTCCTCCTTTTCCCACGATTCACCAACATTGCCTCAGGGATTTGCGCGAAGACCGGGAAAACGGTTAGAATAAACCTAAATAACGCATGGAGAGGATTTATGGCTCCACAAGTGAACATACTTATTGTCGATGATGAACCCGATACACTCGGTCTAATTCAGCTGACTCTGGAAACTGCGGGATTCAACGTTCATACCGCCCTCGGTTCCGAGCCTGCTCTGGCATTGATCAGACAATTTGGATTCGACCTTATACTGCTGGACGTCATGATGCCGGGCATGAGCGGTTTTGATTTGGTTCGCCATATGCAGTCGAAAAACATTCCGGTCCCGGCTTTGATATTCCTGACTGCAAAGAACCAGCCTGAGGATATTGAAGAGGGAAAAAACCTCGGCGCAAAAGATTTCCTGATCAAACCCACTACCCGCGGAGAACTTCTGGACGCTGTCCGCAGCACACTGGGGTTGGAAATGTAAAGCCTGCACTATCTGGTTTGGTATAGTTTCTCGAAAAAAAGGCATTCCTGACAATCAGGAATGCCTCATGTTTTTTACAAACGTGCATCAGCCTTCAGAATCAACTTTCCCGAGAGCGGCAGTACTGCATGTATTCCGCAGCGAACATATCATGCCCCATCATAAGATCAACAGCTTTTATCGTTCCAGTCATCTTCATAGGATCTGTAATGGCACAGGTCGCACCGGCAAATGCGGCCATTGGAAGAAAGACCTGGTTAAGCAGTAATCTATCTGGCAAGCCGAAAGAAACATTGCTGGCTCCCAGGTTGATATTTACTCCCAGTTTTTCACGTACGAGTCGAATTGTCCCCGTCGTTACAGTTACTGCACTGCTGTCTGTTGCAACGGCCATAACGAGTGGATCGATCACAACATCCTCGACCGGAATCCCTTCTTTTACAGCCCTGTCCACAATCTTTTCAGCCACTTTCAAACGCGCTTCCGGTGTTTCCGGGATTCCGCTGTCATCCATAACGAGGCCGATCACGGCTGCGCCATGCTCCTTTGCCAGAGGGAGCACAGTGGACATCGATTTTTCTTCTCCCGTAACGGAATTGATCAGCGCTTTTCCGTTAACAACCTTCAACGCCGCCTCCAGTGCTTCAGGATTTGCCGTATCTATGCTGATGGGCACATCAATTTTTTCAGATACAAGTTGTATAAGCATAGGAAGAACTGCTGTTTCATCGATACCTCGGAGACCGGCGTTAATATCCAGGACAACCGCTCCAGCTTCCACCTGCCTTACAGCCAGATCGAGAATTGCACTGGTATCTTCCTCACGCAGAGCCTGGGCCAGGCGCTTGTTCCCTGTTGGATTGATTTTCTCTCCAATGATCGTAAATGGCCCATCTGTATCAATCGCTACTTCTTTCGTGCCGCTTCTGAGCAGCGTTTTCATCTTCTTGTGCCTCCTCTACAACTTCCCCCATACCGTTTATACGTATTTTTCTATAAGAAAAATCACTATCAGCATCGGGAAAGCCCATACATAATGCCAATACTGCTGTTGCAGAAAATACTGCTCAGGTGCCCTTGAACGAGCGTATGACCTGCACTGCCTGGCCGGCATCACGGCCAAAGCCGTCTGCACCTATTTCATCCGCATAATCCTGATCTACCGGTGCGCCGCCTATGATAATCTTCACATCGTTCCGCAGCCCTGCTTCACTGACTGCATCAACAATAGTTTTCATCATCACCATCGTTGTGGTCAGCAGTGCCGACAATCCGAGCACATCTGGCTTGTTATCATTCAGCGCAGCAACAATATCTTCAGGCGCTACATTAACCCCCAGGTCGACCACCTCATAACCGGCACCTTCAGCCATCATACCGACAAGGTTCTTGCCAATGTCATGCAAATCACCTTTTACCGTCGCCAAAACGATTTTTCCTGAAGGTTCAACACCCGAATCAACCAGCAGAGGCTTTAGAAGTTTCAGTCCAGCCTGCATGGTGTGTGCTGAAAGCAGCATCTCCGGCACATAAATCTCGCCCTTCTCAAAACGAGCCCCTATCTCATCCATAGCGGTGATCATGTGGTCATTCAGAAGGACTGTTGGATCCACCCCTGAATCAAGGGCAGTCTCGACCAAAGCTTCGATTCTCTTCAGATCGCCTCCAATTATTGCTTCATATACCTCATTTTTTATCTTTTCCATCAAACACTCCTCCAGTACGCCTTTCCGATCCAGATTCAATCCCTATCTCCGGCTTTTACCAGCAGGCGCGAACCGCTCCTGCCAGTAGTGCAGGATTCTGTAATGGTATCTGGTATCAAAGTAATTTGCGGCGGAAAGCTGGTACGCCGTACTGTGGAAAAAGCAGAAAATCTCTAGTGAAACTTTTCCAGTCAATTTCCACAAACAAGAAACCTCAACCATTCTATCAAGATTCATTCCTGTTTGCGAAGTGAATTTTTACAGGTGCCTGGTGTGTCGTATGAGCTGATTTAAGCAGTGCCGCATTGTTCTCTCAAAGGCTTCTTTGTGAAGAAAGAAGCAGGGAATATTCCCGATAACCGATATACTATTATAGAGAGAAAATACGGTACCCACCTGGCAGTCCCGCGATATGCCAGCTACAGCGTGTGGAGCCTATATTGTTTTTACAATGCCTTTAAGAGAGGTTTTTTATGAACAATTTTCAGCCAGATTACAGCCTTGACCTTTTATCCCTGCAGCTCGATGAATATGAATCCTACATTCTATCCAAAGAGTTGTACTGGCCGCTTTCTCATCGTGCGCCTGCTGGATCACGGCCCTTCCTCAAGCTCACTACCGGGAACCTGATGCTGAACATCAATGAAATTACTGTCAATCTGGACCTGCTCAATGAGTCTCAGGAGCAGCGTTATTTCCAGCTGATTCTCACCTGGGATGCACTCCGTCAGAAATGGCGCAGTACTATCCAGGAAAAGGCACTGATCGAATTGAGAAGCAGGGTTAACCTTTGGTCAGCATATATCGACGACCTGAAAGACAAAAAAGACCGCGGACACAGCTATTCATTCGAAGTACGCTTTCGGGTCATTTGCGCACTGCTTATGGAACTGGCAGCTGGCCGCGATGAAATATCTGAATACCGCAAGAAACTCGTAGAACTAGACCAGGAGTTGAGAATAATCTTCCAGCCAGGCCCCTTCCTCTGGCAGAACAGATTGCGTGAAATGTATCCAGCCGACCTTTACTGGTACTTGTATGGAGAGCCACAGGTGGAAGATGAAGACGAGGAAGAAGAAGAATAAATCTCAAGGTATGGTGGGTTTTATGCAAGCAGGGGCGAATGATTATTCGCCCCTGCATCGCGTATCGCATTTTCCATAGGGTGAATTATTATTCGCCCTTGCATTACATGTTTTATCTTTGATTTTCCGGAACAGCCATTTGATGGCTCCCAGATCAAACAAACGTAACTACTTGGCGTAATCCACGGCCCTGGTTTCCCGAATAACCGTCACCTTGATCTGGCCGGGATACTGCATACCTTCCTCGACTTTTTTAGCCACATCGCGGGCGAGGTGAGTCGCTTCAAGGTCATCGATATCATCTGGTTTGACCAGGACACGGATTTCACGCCCTGCCTGCAGCGCATAACTTTCGCTCACACCCTTGAAGGAGTTGGCAATTTCCTCGAGTGCGCGGATGCGTTTGATGTACTGCTCAAGACTTTCGCGTCGAGCGCCGGGCCGGGCACCACTGATTGCATCTGCAGCTTCAACGATAACAGCCTCGACACTGGTCTGCTCTGTTTCATGGTGATGGGCTGCAATGGTATTGACCACTTCCGGATGTACGCCATGGCGTTTGGCGAATTCTGCACCGATCTGCGCATGGGTACCTTCTGTCTCATGGTCCATGGCTTTCCCGAGGTCATGCAGCAAGCCGCCTGCCCTGGCAATATCAGCATTCGCCCCCAGTTCGGCTGCAATAACACTGGCAATCTGGGCTGTCTCAACTGCATGTGCTAGCTGGTTCTGCCCGTACGATGTACGGAATTTCAACCGGCCCAGTTTCTTCAATATTTCTGGATGCAGTCCGTGAACACCAGCATCAAAGCAGGCTTTCTCCGCCTCCTCGATCATCTCCTTGTTCACCTCATCCTGCACCTGGCGAACCACCTTTTCAATATAGGCGGGATGGATGCGTCCATCCAGTACAAGTTTCTCCATCGATCGACGTGCAACTTCCCTGCGGACCGAGTCGAAACATGAAACGGTAACCGCTTCCGGGGTGTCGTCCACAATCACATCTACACCGGCAGCTTGTTCGAACGCGCGGATGTTGCGGCCGTTGCGTCCAATGATTCTGCCTTTCATATCATCTGACGGCAGTGGAACAATCGATGTAGTGATATCGTTGACATGGTCTGAGGCTACTCGCTGAATGGCATCAGCAATAAGCTCTCTTGCACGGCGTTCCCCCTCCATCTGTGCTTCCTGCTCGATCTGGTGAATGATACGGGCTGTATCCCGTCGTGTGGTTTGTTCAACTTCTTCGAAAAGCTGCGTCCGGGCTTCGTCTACAGTCATACCGGAAACACGTTCAAGCTCCGATACGATTTCTTCGGACTGGCGCTCGATCTCATTGGCTCGTTTGTCCATGGCGCTCTGACGCTTGCTCAAATTCAGCTCTCGCTTTTCAATTTGCTCAATTCTGCGATCGAGATCAGATCTCCGATTTTGGAGACGGTCTTCTTCCCTGCTGAGCTCATTTCTGCGGCGAGCCACTTCAGATTCGGCAGAACTTCTTATCTCCAGAGCCTCATCACGTGCCTTGAGAATGATTTCCCGTGATTGGTCGTTTGCATCTTCGATGATGGATTCAGCCTGCCCCTTTTTCTTTCGCTTATCTCTTTCAAGCTGCATTTGCCGGAAGAAATACCCAATAATCCCCCCGATGATCAGTGCACCAACTACAGCAATGATCAGAATCTGACCACCTGGAAACTGTCCATTCATATACTCTTATCCTCACTTTCAAACCGCCCGTTAATCCGGGCGCTCATCATTCAGAACGATTTTTCAATCTGTAAAATCGCTGGAATGATGATTCATATTTTGTTCCATATCCAGCTTCTCAACTGCTGCCCGGATCGTTTCATAGTTAAATCCCCGTCGGGAAAGATAACCATAGACTCTTTTCTGGAACGTTTCCGGGTCCTTGTTCCGGTATTTTCGCCATGCTGTTTTTGCTGCTGCATAGGCTGCTTCGATATCATCAAAATCCATAAGTGCAGAAGTAATAACTTCCTTTGATACACCTTTTTGCTGCAGTTCAACCTTCAGTGCCAGCCGGCCTCGGGGCCGGAATGCCTGGCGATTTTCAATCCACTGTGCAGCAAAAGCAGCGTCATCCACGTAATCCATCTGCGCCAGTTTTTGTATGACCGTATCAACAACCTCCTCAGAGAAGTTTTTGACGCGGAGGTAATCCCGTATCTCCTTCTCTGTCCGCGGCCGTCTCGACAACTGGTCCCATGAAAGCTGCATTGCTTTCTGTTCCTGGGCTCGCATTTGAAGGGATGTGATCTCCTTTATGGAGAGCTTCATTCCCACAGAGAGCGATTCGGCCAGTCTGGCTGGAAGTCCAAAGGAATATTCCCCATCGAGGAATATACTGACTCGGTCAGGATCCCGTTTCTGAACCTGGATCTCTGTAATTACCTTTCCTGAATCCGCCATTTTCCTTTTAAAATATCACCGCGACCCGTTCACCAGGTCGCGGCAGAATATACCAACTACTCAGTTGGAGATACTATATTTACGTGATTGGGCGTTGTTAAGAAACCCGGAGGCCAGCTTGTGGTCTCACCTTAAAAACGCTCTATGCTTCGCCCTCCACAGATATTCTACACATACCCAATCGACTCAATCCACATCGCAGTCAAATGCTGCGAAAGAATCTCCAACAAGAGATTTGCTGCTATCTATCTGCCGCACTGGTACCTTTCCAGGTATTCGTACAGCTGTAAGTGATCCTGCTTCTGTAAAACAAGCAGCATCATTCAGGTGCTTCTGATTCGTTCAAGCCTGCGGCTTTGCGAATCTTTTCCTCAATTTCCTCCGCAATCTGCGGGTTCTCACGCAGTGCCTGCTTGGAATTTTCACGGCCCTGTGCCAGCCGTTCATCTTTGTAGGAGTAAAACGATCCTCGTTTTTCGATTAAACCTGTCTCTACACCGATGTCCAACAGTCCACCAACTTTCGAGATCCCTTCATTGTACATGATATCAAATTCTGCTGATTTAAAGGGCGGGGCGACTTTATTCTTTTTCACCCGAACCCGTACCCGGTTACCGACAACTTCCTGCCCGATCTTGATACTTTCGATCCGGCGGATGTCAAGACGGACGGATGCATAGAACTTCAAAGCCATCCCCCCGGTTGTCGTTTCCGGATTGCCAAACATTACACCAATTTTTTGTCTTAACTGGTTTGTAAATATAACTGCAGTATTGGTTTGCTTGATCACACCAGAAAGTTTACGCAGTGCCTGGCTCATCAAACGAGCCTGCATCCCCATCGGCGAATCCCCCATGTCCCCTTCGATTTCTGCCCTCGGTACAAGAGCCGCAACACTATCAATTACTACGAGATCAACTGCACCGCTTCGAACCAGGGTTTCCGTGATCTCCAGCGCCTGTTCCCCTGTATCCGGCTGGGCAATATACAGGTCATCAATATTGACACCACAACGAGAAGCATAGTCAGGGTCGAGTGCGTGTTCCATATCAATAAACGCACATACCCCGCCCAATTTCTGCGCTTCCGCAACAATATGCTGACACAGTGTTGTTTTACCGGATGATTCAGGACCATATACTTCAGTGACCCGGCCGCGTGGAATGCCCCCAACGCCCAGCGCAAGGTCCAATGCAAGAGAGCCGGTCGGTATGGCGGCGACCTTCAAATGCGCTGCTTCCCCCAACCGCATAACAGCACCCTCTCCATATTCTTTTTTGATTTTTTCTACCGCAGCATCCAGAGCTTTCTGCTTGGGATCAGCCATTCATTCACTCTACAATTAAGATAATGTTAAAAGTCTACCTGAGAAAAGGGTTGAAGGCAAGAAATATGAAGAACCTTAAAACTTGAAGGTGCAGGATACGATCAGCTGCAAGCTTGCCCTGCTGCCTGATTTTGAATATTTAATGGACCCAACCCATCCCGCTGTTGTACTTCCTATAAGAAATGCCAGCGATGGAAATCCAGACGCTGGCAACCCGTGAGCCCCACCATGCCGTGTGCTGCGCCGTATTGAACCTGCTAGCGCAGGTGGGATCCTGTTGACAACTTCCACCTTGGCCTTAGCCTATCGTGTCCGCTGCTCGACGTTGGATCCCGTCGTGTTTGGTGTTGGCTCAAACGCGGATGCAACATCACAAACACGGCAGGGCAATGTTTTTATACCATGATCAATACGGCTTGTAAATGTTTCACACTTCCTCGTCGGATTTTACGACGTTCAGATGCAAATCCACAAGCTGCTGTTCCTCAACTTCCGATGGCGCATCGGCCATGACATCCCGCGCTGCCTGGTTCTTCGGGAACGGAATCACCTCGCGAATGTTCGGCTCACCTGAAAGAAGCATACAGAAACGGTCAATGCCCGGGGCAATACCGCCGTGCGGCGGTGTGCCGTATTCGAACGCCTCGAGCATATGCCCGAACCGCTCGCGTGCGACCTCTACATCCAGGCCAATCAACTTGAATACTTTCTCCTGCATTGCCCGATCATGAATCCTGATGCTGCCGCCGGCGATTTCATAGTCGTTCAATACAAGATCATACTGCTGGCCGCGAGCCTTGCCGGGATCAGTGTCGAGCAGGTGTTCATCCTCGGGCATGGGCGCTGTAAACAGGTGGTGGCTGGGATCCCAGCGCTTTCCTTCCTCATCCCAGTTTACAAACGGGAAATCGACCACCCAGCAGAACGCCAGGGTTTCCGGATCACGGAGCCCGAGCCGCTCCCCCAGGAAAACACGCAGTCTCCCGAGCGATTCGAACACGACAGAAGGTTTGTCTGCTACAAAAACCAGAAGGTCCCCGGGCTCAGTCTCGAACCGGGACAGGATCTCTTCCACGGTCTCTTCATCCAGGAACTTGGTGAACGTCGATTTCTGCTCACCGTTTTCCTTCAAAGCGATGGTGGCAAGGCCTTTTGCACCGTACCGGCCGACGAACTCGATCAGCTCATCCACCTGTTTGCGGCTGTAACCGCCGCAGCCTTTGGCATTAAAGCCGCGCACATCGCCGCCGTTCGCCACAGTCTTTTCGAATACCTTGAAGCCGCAGCCTTCAGCCAGGTCGTTGATACACTGCAGTTCCATGCCGAAACGAAGGTCGGGGTTGTCCTTGCCGAAACGCTCCATGGCCTCCTTGTAGGTCAGCCTCGGCCAGGGTCTGGCAAGGATCGCTTTTTCCGGGAAGATCTCATCCACCAGGCTGGTGAACATTTCTTCAATCAACCCCATCACATCCTCGCGATCGACAAAGGACATTTCCATATCCAGCTGGGTGAATTCTGGCTGGCGGTCGCCGCGCTGGTCTTCATCGCGGAAGCAGCGGGCGATCTGGAAGTAGCGCTCCACACCTGCCACCATCAACATCTGTTTGAGCTGCTGGGGTGACTGCGGAAGTGCGTAGAATTCACCTGCGTAGAGCCGGGAAGGCACCAGGTAATCGCGGGCGCCTTCAGGGGTTGTCTTGAACAGGATCGGCGTTTCGATTTCCCAGAATTCGCGCTCGTCCAGGAAGTCTCGGATGAACTTGATCATCCGGTAGCGGTTTTCCAGGTTCTTGCGCATGCGCACCGTTCGCAGGTCGAGATAGCGGTACTTCAGCCGCACCTGCTCGTCGACTTCCGTCTCTTCGTTGATCGGGAATGGGGGAGTCTTGGCCTTGTTAAGGACCTTGACCTTCGTCGCGCTGACCTCGATGTCGCCGGTCTCCAGCTGGGGATTCTCCATTCCCTCCGGACGCTTCTGCACAATACCTTCGATCTGCAGCACCCATTCGGGGCGTGCGGCTTCCGCCAGATCGAGGCCTTCGCCATTTGAAGAAGGGTCCACAACCACCTGCACCAGGCCGTCCCGGTCTCGCAGATCGATGAAAAAAACGCCGCCGTGATCGCGCCGCCGGTTGACCCAGCCTGCGAGTTTCACGGTCTGGCCGCTGTGGCTGCTTCGAAGTTCGTTACAGGAGTGTGATTTGTACATACTTCCTCCGTTCTATAAATACTTCGCCGCCCGAGCATTGAAACATCGAGCGGCCGGGGGATTCCTTTTATCGTTGTCCGGCACCTCTGGTAATCGATCAATCGTTCAGGGTGCACCCGGTCGGGAAAGCCCTATCGGTATGGACGACATTATAGCACGCCGCCGGAAACACGGTCAACGCAGGGCATTAAGGAATCAACGCAAAGGCGCCAGGGGATTATTTATTCACCCTTCGCGTCTTTGCGTTAATACTTTTTTACCTCTCTTCGCATTAGCGATAATTTCCAGCGTCCTGGTTGGCAGCATACGCTTTTAGATTACTTAGTTCACTCCTGCAGCATGATAGTTGCCTGGCGAGTCCGGAGAGTATTGCCTGCAAAGCAGCTGTCCAGAAGTATGCTGCGGATTGCGTCGAAATATATTTACACTAGAATCATGGTATCTCGCCGCAGAAAAATCGACTCGAAGGGGACAATCACTATGTACAAAATTTTTCTTTCCATACTGATGATATCGCTGGTGTTTTCACTAACAGGATGTATGCCATCGTATGACCCGGAAGCTGAGGAACATTTCTGGCAGGGGATAGAGTACAGAAAAGAAAACAAGAACGATCTGGCAATGAAAGAATTTTCAAGAGCTGTCGAGTTGGCCCCTGATTATGATTTGGCCTACTACAACCGTGCTCTGCTGTATTATTTCGACGGAGACCTTGAGCGCAGCCTTGCAGAATACAATAAAGCCCTCGAACTCAGCCCAAATAACCCCTGGTGGACGTACGAACGAGGGTTCCTCTACATACAGCTTGGAGAGCAAGAGAAGGCTATTGCGGATTTGGAACGAGCTCTTGAAATTGGCCTTGCAGGCAGCGATAAGCAGAAAGTCGAGGAAGCGCTGCGCCAGTTAGGGCACTAGGAGCTGATCCTCATTTGCGCAAGTTCGATCAAGGAAAAACGCCTTTACTTTTGCACGATCAGGCTTGAGACCCGCTCAGGGTACCGGACACCGAATCCACCTGAAACAACCCTCAGTGCCCAGACCGGGTCTCCTCAGGCAAAGACACCCTCCAGCAGCAGGATGACAGAGGGAGGGCAAGATTCGGTTTTTTCGAAACATCAAACTGCCCGCTTTGCGTTTCGGGAGAAAAATTCGCAGCGTCAAATGAATAGCTGGATTGGAACAACGATTCCTGTTTTCAAAAAGCAGCAAAGACGCAGGTTCAGCCATGGCCTTGAAAGAACAAGGGGGGATTTTCGCATTTAAATTTTACGTCCCTGTTCCCGCCGGAATAAAGTAAAAAACTAAACCCACCACTGTCAGACAATCCAGCGTTCGGGTTTCCCGTATCGGTTCTGCTATATCAACTTACTGGATAACCACTGGATTTAATCGTCCCCACTCCAGCCCTCCACTGTTGGTGAACATGAGAATGGATGTATCATCTCGTTTCACGATCGCCCATCCATTCTGGAGATCTGCAAAACTGAACTGCCCTTCCCAGGGTACTGCGCTCATTAACTCCCAGGTCAGGCCGCCATCTGCTGTCTCCCACATCTTCCGGCCCAGAAGCAGCGCATGATCTGTATCAAAGAATTCCATTCGGGTGACCGTATCACTCATTGCTGCGCCGGCTGGAAATTCATGGGTGTTCCATGTGTTGCCGCCATTTTCGCTCGTATAGAGGTAATCCACTGCACCCTGCCCTTCTCTCTTCTCAGAACAGGCCAGCCTCAAGCGGACACTATCTCCTGTCAGCAGGTTTAACTGGCTGGGCTCGCACGCCCAGTACTGATTGAATAGACCTGTATTGTCCGAAGGAGCAGGCAGATAATGAAGATGCCACGTGAGACCGCCGTCTGTTGTCTGGTAATATGCAGGGGCAGGCATACTGCCGTAACACGCTTCACAATTTGACCGGTCAATTAACTGCAAGCCAGTTTGATTATTTCCAAATACCGTATCGGAAAGCCATCCCGGGGTATTGGAAAAGCAAGTACCAGCTTGATCACACCAGGATGTATCCAGCACGTTCCACGTCATACCACCATCCAATGTCTGAAAGAATTGGGTGGAAAATTTTGCGCCTGCGGCAGTACCCCATGCTGTTACGCGCAGCCAACCGGTTTGTGTGTCGACCATACTGAAAGAAGCACGGCAGGGTGCGGTCCCAAAACCCTCAAAGATTGAGTGGTTCAAGGACGCGCTGCTCATCCAGGTCTGTCCTCCATCAACAGTTGACCAGACCGAAACATCAGGAGCAATGCTGCTGAAGATCGATCCAAGTTCTATAGAAGCAAAAAGCACCACGGCATGGTCTGGATCCTTAAAAGCGCCATAAACATCAAACCGTTCTTCTCCATCTGCTTTTGGGGGGGTCACGTTGAGCCAGGTTTGACCTCCATCTCCGGTTATAAAGACATCTATGCCGCTGACTCCCCAGCCCTCTGTTTCACTCAGCATATGGATAGCTGTCAGGGATACAATCTGTCCATCCCTGACTGACGGTGTCTCAGTAAGCAAAGATGTTGTACTTGTCGCCGTCGGCTGGGTTGGTGTGTGTGCTGCTGTTGGAGTGAACATCGGGGGCACTGGTGACTGTGTGGGAGCCAGATCCGGCGTGTTCGAAGCTTCCGCAGCAATAGGCTTCTTCGTATCCTCCTGCTGAAGAATAGTGCTGTTATCTGGCTTCGCGTCACAAGCCGGCAGCATACTGATCAGTAATATACAGAGAAACGATCTCCTGAAAAAGGTTCTCACAATATTCTTTCCTGACTGGCTGTTTGTCACCCTAAAATTTATTGATTGCAATTTTTCAGCAGTTTATGGCCGCCCTGTAAGATCAATTGGTCGGCATACTGGTTCCCACAAACGGGTTTTGAGTCCTTTTTTCCCGATTACCATAACTCCTGCCTGCATATTCCCATTAAATATTTTCCATATAGATCAACTGTGTTTCTAATACAGGACAGGGTTCCTCATGCCTGATTAATACTATAACAAAATTAGTATGAATCAATAAGTATTGTGTACATTCCCGATTAATTGCTGGAATAGATCGCATAATCCCGATCCGCATGTCCAGGCTGCATCAGGTTAACGAACGCTGAAGATAAAATTACTGCTTCTGACTCCCGCTTAATCCAATTTTACAAAGAATAATTCAGCTTTCAGCAATTTTACTGACCTGGGTCCTGGAATGTTCTGATTCTGCGGTCCTGTTCAGGAAAAAAGCCTGATACGGGTGATCCGTTTTCCAGAATGGGGACCGAATACCCCTGCTTGATGTCTAGTTCCACCCTCCCCCTTGAGAATCTCTACGACCGCCTTTCGGCGGTCGTAAAGATCGCTATTCTTCGCTTTGATAAGTCAACGAGAAGATAACAAAATCACCTCACCCACTTGTCCTTGCTCATCAACTTCGAAAACGCTTCCACGAATTCCGGTTTTGTCATCGAAAGACGGTCAGGGTGTATATAGTTCTTCAGCTGCCCCAAAGCATACGCTGTTTGCCACAACGGAAGCATGTACAACACAGGTGTGATCCCCTCAGGCAAACCAGCCGGCATCTCGATAAACACATCCGCTCCTGCTTTGCGCCGGGCTTCATCCGTGCCTAGCAGCACGGTCTTTGCGCCTATGGTGTTGACAGCCTGGACCAGCCGCAGCATACGGTCCTGCGCTGCCCCATCGGGTGCGAGCAGGAAAACCCCTTCATCAGCCGTGAGCGCCTGCATGGGGCCGTGGATAAAATTCTCCATTTCATATGCGATGGATGGAATACCGGTGGACTGGTTCAACGCCATCGCAAATTCTTCGGCATTGGCGTAGTTCGGGCCGTACGCCAGGACATAGAAAGCCCGGCAGTCCTGCAGCTGCTCTGCAACAGAAGCAGCCTGTGTTTCATACGTATCCATCAACTCCCGAGCAATTCGTGGAAGACTCCCGACAGCCTCGACATACTCGCTGATCCCGGTTTCCTTTTCAGCCCTGCTTCCTAGCTCAACTACCAGCATGGTCATACGGAACAGGGCAGTTGCATAGGAGCGTGTCGCCGGGAGCTCGCGTTTGGCGCCCCCCGGCCCCAGCAGCACATTTTCGACAGCACCTGCCAACGGTGATCCGGCCACATCTGTGACCGCAACTGTATATGCACCCCTGCCGTTCGCAAATTCCATTACAGCCAGATCCCCCTCGGATTTCCCGGAAGCCGACATGATAAAAACTGCGCTTTTCTCATCCAGGTCGTTGGGCGGGTATTCCATAAACACACTGCTCACCATACACTGCGTGGTATACGGTGTGAGCTGGTTAAATACATACTTCAGTCCCAGCGCCAAAAAATAGGAAGAACCCCTCCCGATCATGAATACTTTACTAATATCTTTTTCAGCAATCATCCGGCTGATATCCTGCACTTTTTCCTGTACATCCTCTTCAGCGCAGATGGATAATAATTCCGGAATCGCATTGAGTGACTCCCAGATCCAGTAAGGATGTTCATGTCTTGGTTCTTGTTTACTCTCGTCAGAATAGATCTGCAGCGTACGCATAATTTTCTCCTCAGAAATGAATCTGCATATACGAGTTTGTTTTGGTGTTGTAAGGAAATATGTTATGCGATGATCAGGCGTGTTTTTATATCTGCAAACGTATCAATACAATCCTGCGAGACATTCACATCGGTTACAAGCGTATCGACCTGATCCAAGTCTGCAACCTTCGTTACAGCAACTTTTCCGAACTTTGATGAATCCGCCACTATGATCAAATCCTTGCTTACCGAGATCATCTTTCTCTTGTTTCTGGCTATGGATGGTTCAGTTGTTGTTAATCCCTGTGTCAATGAGATCCCGTCAGTACCCATGATCGTGTGGTCCGGGCTGAATCTTCCCAAACCATCGGTTGTTATCTCACCAATCATGTCTTCAAATTCCCGGTGCAGCAGTCCGCCTATCATGTATATACGTGCATCCGGTATTTCTTTCAGGGTTGTGATAATGTAGTAGGAAGTTGTTATGAGGGTTAATCCGCGTTTTTCTTTCAACGCTTCTGCCACATAGTGGGTAGTGCTGCCTCCATCGATCATTACAGAATCACCGTCATGGATAAGTTCCAGGGTGGCTTTGCTGATGCGCTTTTTCTCCTCCGAATACAGCTCTTCCCGGAATTTGAGAATATTCTTATTGAAGATGAACTGCCTGTCATCACTGCGTTCAGGCAGAATCGCCCCTCCATGCGTTCGAATGATCAACCCGCGCTTTTCCAACTCCATCATATCTGTACGGATCGTGGTCTCACTGAGGTCAAAACGTTCTGCCAGATTCTTAACAAATACCTTCTTCTGTTCAACTAGCAGGTTCATGATCATCTGGAGTCGTTCTTCACGAAATATAGTCTTCATCTAGGCCACATCCCCATATCCTGTTAATTTTCAACACCTTATGATACCGCATTTTCCTTACATATAGTTTTTATTTCATTCTTATTGTTGTGATTTTCCTGTTTTTATCCTGTACTTCCTTCTTTCTGAACAATCCAGTTCCCGGAACAGTCACTTTTACCGAACCGGCAGCAACTGCCCATTTACCTGTCTCCTCCCAGCCATATCCTTCTGCAGAAGCAAAAAGAAAGGCGGATACCATCGCGTCTCCGGCACCAGCCGTTGACACAACCCTCACATCAGGCGCAGCAATATAGTAGATTTTCTCTTCAGCTGCAAGCATCGCCCCATCCTCACCCAGACTGCATAACAATCCCTTGAAGAAATATTTATGCATCAACTCGTGTACTGCTGCGGCAACAGCCTCATGGTCTGAAAAAGCCTTTCCACTAATCTCCGACAGCTCCTCGGCATTCAGATGTATATAGTCCGGACTTGCAGCTGCCGCTTCTTTCAGAGCTTCACCGCTTGTATCGATCAGGA
>Ga0272441_10000996_pt1 | contig 61234 bp, 49 predicted proteins | sample SSMProp6N_FD_193582 | JGI IMG/M metagenome (GOLD analysis project Ga0272441, IMG submission 193582) | Marine sediment archaeal communities from Little Sippewissett salt marsh, Falmouth, MA, United States - SSM-Prop-6N | ecosystem: Environmental > Aquatic > Marine > Wetlands > Sediment ...
TCCGCCCACTCCGGCATGGCCTTCAGATAGTGCTCGGCGCGCTGCATCGCGGTGTCCATATCGACGTGCTGCCACTGCATGAGCCAGTGGGCGATGCCCTGCTTGATCTCGTCGCGCGACTTGAGCTTGCCGCCCTCGTCCGTGCAGTGCTTGCAGTAGCCCTCCGCCATGCCCTTGGCGTCAGGCATGTTGAGCGGCATGCCGCACGAGAGGCAGTACTCCATCTTCTGCATCTCCATGGCACCCTCCTCCTGCTCCGGACCGTCTCACGCGGCCCGGCTGTGGTGGGCCGTGCTGGTCTCGAACCAGCGACTCCCTGCTTAAAAGGCAGGTGCTCTACCAACTGAGCTAACGGCCCACGGATATCTACTCGTGCGCCAGAAGCACCTGCTGAAGGGCCATGAGGCCCGTACCCGGATCGAATCGGTAACCGATGCTCGCGAGCGCGCGCTCGAGCGCCCCGATCACCATCGCGAGGTCGCGCTCCCGGATCCCGCCCATGTGGCCGATCCTCACGACCTTGCCCGAGAGGTGGTCCTGCCCTCCAGCGACCCTCACACCGAACTCGTCGTCCATGACGCGGATGACCTTGTTCCCGTCGATTCCCTCAGGGCAGACCGCGACGGTCACGCCGTTCGCGGGATGATCGGGGAGCACGCCGAACCCGAGCGACTTCACCGCGGCCCTCGTCGCGTCGCCCATCCGGCTGTGCCGCTCGTAGACGTTGTCCCAGCCCTCCTCCTCCATCATCTCGAGGGCCACCTCGAGCCCGAAGACGAGCGAGACCGCCGGCGTGAACGGCGTCTGTCCCTTCTTCTGGAGCCGCTTCCAGGTGTTCGTGAAGTCGAAATAGTAGGTCGGCAGATCCGACGACGTCACGAGCGACCAGGCCCTCCCGTTCATCGAGACGAACGAGAGCCCCGGCGGCGTCATGAGCGCCTTCTGGGTCCCGGCGACGACAGCGTCGATCCCCCATTCGTCCATTCGGATCTCGTGGACGCCCACGCTCGACGTCGCGTCGACGACCATGATCGCCTCGTGACCCTCGAGCGCCTTGGCCATGCCCTCGATGTCGTTCAGCGCGCCCGTCGATGTCTCGCTGTGTATGACGAAGACGACCTTGGCATCGCGATGCTGACCCGCGACCTCGGCGACATCCTCAGGTTCGAAGCTCTTTCCCCACTCCGTCGCGACGTCGATCGCGTTCACCCCGTAGGCGTTGCAGATCTCGACCCAGCGCTCTCCGAACTTGCCGTTGTTGAGGCAGATCGCCTTGTCGCCCCGGGAGAGGAAGTTCGCGACGGCGGCCTCCATCATACCGGTCCCCGAGCATGTGAAGAGCAGGGTGTCGTTGTGTGTCTGCAGGAGCCGCCCCAGCTCATCCTGCACCTGCCGCACCTTCTTCGAGAACTCCGGCGAGCGATGATGGACGACCTGCTTCCCGACGGCACTCAGGACTGCTCCGGGGACCTTCGTCGGCCCCGGCGCGAAGAGCTTCGACTTCATCGGGCCCTCCTTCGAGCGGCACCCGTGCGCGATCCGCACCCGTTCACACGCCGGTCGTCCGGCGCACCCAGGACCAGATCTCGCGCGAGCCTTCCCCCGTGTCTGCGGAAAAGAGAACGACCGGCGTCTCGGGCGAGGGTTCGAGCGCCTCGTGGATCACCCTGAGCGCTCCGGCCCTCTTGCCCCTCGGGATCTTATCAACCTTCGTCGCGACGATCAACGCCGGCACGCCGTAGTGCTTGATCCAGTCGTGCATCATGACGTCGTCCCCGGTCGGCCGGTGACGCACGTCGACGAGATGCACGACCCCCGTAAGCTCCTCCCTCTCATGGAGGTACGACTCGACGAGCCTCCCCCACCGCGCCTTCACGGTCTCGGGGACCTTCGCGAACCCGTACCCTGGGAGATCGATGATCGAGAGCGCGTCGTTCACGACGTAGAGGTTCAGCTCCCGCGTCTTCCCCGGCGTGTTCGAGATCCTCGCGAGCTTCTTCCGCCCGGTCAGGCGGTTCAGGAGCGACGACTTGCCGACGTTCGACCGCCCGGCGAGCGCGATCTCCGGCCGCTTCCCGCGCGGAAGCTGCTCGAGCCTCGCGGCACCCAGCACGAACTCGGCGCTCACGATCTTCACGGAGGCCCTCCCGGTCCGTACAGAAGAAGGGGCCCCGCGGCGTCTCCCGCGAGGCCCCTCTTCGCTGCGCGTCGGAACTGCTAGTGCGGTGCAGGCGGAAGAGGAGACTCGGGGCGCTGTTCGCGTTCGCCCACAGGTTCGACCGGTTTGGCCGTCTCGCCCTCCGCCCAGCCGTCGAAGGCCAGCGCGAAGACCTGGTCAAGCCCGTCGACCATCTCGATCCGCATGTCGCGCTTCACGTCCTTCGGAAGCTCGGCGACGTCCTTCTCGTTCTTTGCCGGGATCACGAGCGTCTTGATCTTGGCCCGGTGCGCCGCGACCGCCTTCTCGCTCAGGCCGCCGATCGGCAGGACCTTGCCGCCGAGCGTGATCTCGCCGGTCATCGCGACATCGGTCCGCGTCGCCCGGCCCGAGAGGGCGGAGACGAGCGCCGTCGCCATCGCGACGCCGGCGGACGGACCGTCCTTCGGAATCGCGCCCTCGGGCACGTGCACGTGGATGTCGAGGTCGGCCAGGCTGTCCTCGTCGATGCCGAAGTCGCTGCCGTGGGCCTTCGCGTAGGAGAACGCGGCCTTCGCAGATTCCTGCATGACCTCGCCGAGCTTCCCGGTGAGCGTCAGGTTGCCCTCGCCCTTCATGGTGAGGACCTCGACGGTCAGGATCTCGCCGCCGACGCTCGTCCAGGCGAGGCCGGTCGCGACACCGACGCGGTGGTCGGTCTCGACCTCGGCCGAGAGGTACCGGGCCATCCCGAGGAAGCGCTTCACGGTTTTGCCGGTGACGTGCTTCGTCGGCTTCTTGCCGCTCGCGTGCTCGCGCGCGATCTTCCGGCAGATGTTCGCGATCTCGCGCTCGAGGTTCCGGACGCCGGCCTCGCGCGTGTAGTCGTCGATGATCCGGGTGATCGCCGCGTCCGAGAACGTGACGCCGGACTCCTTGAGACCGTTGGCCTCGAGCTGCTTCGGCACGAGGAACTTCTTCGCGATCTGGATCTTCTCGTGCTGGAGGTAGCCGGGCAGCCGGATGACCTCCATCCTGTCTTCGAGCGCCGGCGGGACCGTGTGGAGCACGTTCGCCGTCGTGATGAACATGACCTCTGAGAGATCGAAGTCGACGTCGAGGTAGTGGTCGTTGAACGTGCAGTTCTGCTCCGGGTCGAGGACCTCGAGGAGCGCCGACGCCGGGTCGCCCCGGAAATCGGAGCTCATCTTGTCGATCTCGTCCAGGAGGAAGACCGGATTCTTCGATCCGGCCTTCTTGAGACCCTGGATGACGCGCCCCGGCATCGAGCCGATGTAGGTCCTCCGGTGGCCGCGGATCTCGGCCTCGTCCCGCACGCCTCCGAGCGATACACGGACGAACTCACGATCGAGAGCGCGCGCGATGGAGCGGCCGAGCGACGTCTTGCCGACGCCCGGAGGGCCCACCAGACAGAGGATCGGGCCCTTCACCTTGCTCGTCAGCTTGAGCACCGCGAGGTACTCGAGGATCCTCTCCTTGGGCTTCTTGAGGCCGTAGTGATCCTCTTCAAGGATGCGCTCGACCTCGGCGATGTCGGGCCGGTCGACCGTCCGCTTCTCCCACGGCATCGACGTAAGCCACTCGATGTACGTGCGGACGACCGTCGCCTCCGGCGACATCGGCGACATCTTCTTCAGACGGTCGAGCTCGGAGAGCGCCTTCTTCTCCGCCTCCTCGCTCATCTTCGCGTCTTCGATGCTCTTCGCCAGCTCGGCGACCTCGGGCGCACCCTCGCCCTCCTGCCCAAGCTCCTCCTGGATCGCCTTCATCTGCTGGTGAAGATAGAACTCCTTCTGGCTCTTCTGGAGCTGCTCGCGGACCTGGCTCTCGATCTTCCGCTCGAGCCGGAGGATCTCCAGCTCGGCGGAGAGAGCGCGCGCCAGTACGCGCAGTCTCGTCGTGACGTCGTCCGTCTCGAGGATGCTCTGCTTCTCCTCGATCCTGCCGGCGAGGTGCGTCGCGATCGTGTCCGTGAACCGCGAGACGTCCTCCATGTTGAGCGCGGAGACCAGCACCTCCTGCGGGATTTTCCGCGAGAGGTTCACGTACTCCTCGAACTGGCCCGCCACGCTCCGCATGAGCGCCTCGGTCTCGACCGAGCGGCTCGCGTCCTCCTCGAGAAGCTCGACGCGCGCCTGGATGTAGCTCTCGTTCCGCACGAAGCGACGGACGCTGGCCCGCCCGAGCCCCTCGACGAGGACCTTCATGGTGCCGTCGGGCAGCCTGAGAAGCTGGAGGATGCGAACGACCGTGCCGACACGATAGAGGTCGTCGGTCGTCGGCTCCTGCGTCTCCGCCTCGCGCTGGGTCACGACGAGCATGATCTTGTCGCTGTGCATGACCGCCTCGAGCGCGTTCACGGAGCGCGGGCGCCCGACGAGCAGCGGCACGATCATGCGGGGGAAGAGCACGAGGTCCCGCAGCGGGACAACGGGCAGCTTCTCTCCGAACTGGATCTGTTCGTCGTCGTGCTCGATCTGCAGCATACGGTCTCCTTATGTCGTCGCGGCCGCCGCGGGCCGGCCGTTCCCGGCCCGCCCGTTCGGCGCCTCGGAAAGCCCTCTTCGTGGATGTCGTCCGATCCGCTTGCCAAGATAACCCCCGGCCCACGGGTGGCAAGCCGGCCGGGGCGCTACTCCTTCGGTGGAGCCCCCTCCTTCTTCGCGATCACCTGATCGATGATCCCGTACTCCTTGGCCTCTTCGGGGGACATGAAGAAATTCCGGTCGATGTCCTTGCGGATCTTCTCCGGGTCCTGCCCGGTGTGCTCCGCGAGGATCCTGACGATCCGCTCCCTCAGGAGGACGATCTCCTTCGCGTAGATCTCGATGTCACTCGCCTGCCCCTCGCTCCCGCCGGCCGGCTGGTGGATCATCACGCGGGCGTGCGGAAGCGCGGAACGCTTGCCCTTCGCGCCGCAGGCGAGGAGGAGCGCCGCCATGCTCGCGGCCTGACCCATGCAGATCGTGTGCACGTCCGGCCTGATGTACTGGATCGTGTCGTAGATCGCAAGACCGGCCGCAACGTAACCGCCGGGGCTGTTGATGTAGAGGTAGACGTCGCGCTTCGGGTCCTGAGCCTCGAGGAAGAGAAGCTCGGCGATCACGATGTTCGCGACCTTGTCGTCGATCGGCATGCCTACGAAGACGATGTTGTCGCGGAGCAAGCGAGAGAAGATGTCGTACGACCGCTCGCCGTACCGTGTCTGCTCAATGACGAATGGCGTCAGTCCCATGGGCCTCTTCCTCCGTGTCGGCAAGCTGGGCCGCTACTCGCCCTCCGCCTTGTCGGCGGCCTCCCCGTCCCCGGGCTCCGTGCGCGGCAGCTCGACGGCCTCCGTCGTGATCTTCGAGATGCTCGTGATGAACTCGTGGGTCTTCTTGAGCCAGATCTCGTCCTTGATCTGCGAGAGCGCGTCCGTCCCCTCGAGGTCCTTGAGAAGGTCCTTCGGCTCCTTCCCTTGCGACGCCGCCAGCTCCGCGACGCGAAGCGCGATGTCCTCGTCGGTGACGTCGATCTCGTGCTTCTTCGAGATCGTCCCGAGGATGAGCGCAGCCTTGAGCTGATGCTCCACGACGGGACGGTACACCTCGTCGAACTTCGTCCGATCCGGCGCGTCACCGGCCCCGGACCGGCCCTCGTTCGCCCGTTCGTACATCCTCGCGAGCCGCCCCTGCACGAGCGACTCCGGAAGCTCGAACGGGTTCCTCCGGATCAGCTCCGAGACGATCTCCTCCTCGAGCCGCCGTCTCGCGTATGCCGCGGCCTGCGCCTCGAGGCTGGTTCTGACCTTCACGCGCAGATCGAGCATCGTCTCGAACTTGCCGACGGCTCTCGCGAAGTCGTCGTCCAGGGGCGCGAGCCGCTTCTCCCGCACGTCCTTCACGCGAACGGAGAACGCGATGTCCTTGCCCGCGAGCGCCTCCGAAGGATGCTCCTTCGGGTAGCTGATCGTGACGGACTTCTCCTCGCCGGCCGACATCCCCGTGAGCGCTTCTTCAAGCTCCGGCGGCAGGGACTTCGCACCCAGCTCACACGGATAGCCCTCGACGGTCGAGTCGGGGACCGGCTCGCCGTTCTCGTCCCGACGATCGTAGTCGATGATCGCGAAGTCGCCGGGGCCGGCGGGCCGGGAGACGGCCAGAAGCTCCGCGTTCTGCTCACGGATCTCGTCCACCGCCTTCGCGACGTCTTCGTCCGTCACAAGGGGCACGCGCTCCGTGAACTCGAGCCCCTCGTAGTCCGAGAGCTCGATCTCAGGGCGGACCTCGAAGGTCGCGGTGAATCGGTAGACCCCGTCCTCCGGGCCTCCCCCGGCCTCCTCGACGATCGGATCCGAGACCGGATAGACGCCCGTCTCCCGCACCGCCGACTCGTACGCGTTGCCCAGCAGATCCTCCATCGCCTGCACGCGCACCGAGTCGCCGTACCGTCGCTCCAGGACGTCCCGCGGGACCTTGCCCTTCCGGAAACCCTTGAGTTCGGCCTTCTTCCCGAGCCCCGTCAGGAGCTCGTCCGCCCGCCGCTTCACGTCCTCCGCGCTGATCTCGAGCGCGAGCCTGCGCTTCCAGCCCTCCAGTACTTCCACGTCCGCCACCGGCTCTTCTCCTTCTCGGTCTGCATGAAGTATGCCCGGGAACGGCTTCCCTACGGCGCTCCCGAGCGTCTGATGGTGCGAGAGGGGGGACTCGAACCCCCAGGGGTCTCCCCACTGGATCCTAAATCCAGCGCGTCTACCAGTTCCGCCACTCTCGCGCAACTTCGCGCGCCGGATTCCTAAGAAAGCCCTGTCCGAACCCCAAAGTCAAGCGAATCCGGCCGAAGTTCGCCCCCTCAAGGACGATTTCCGGGTCTGGCGCGTCCCCTTTGCGATGCGTCAACCGCTAGAGGTTGACAGCGCTTACCCGAACCCCTACGCCCGCGCTGCCTGCGCGATCACCGTGCCCACGATGATCGAGTTCCGCTTCGTGTCGGGCCCGTCGGCACGCGAGGGCATCACGATCGGGACCTTCGAACCGACCAGGACCCCGGCGTTCTGGACGTTGTCGGTCATGAAGTAGAGAGCCTTGTAGAAGACGTTTCCGACGTCGATGTCCGCGAAGACCACGAGGTCGGCCTTCCCGGCAATCGGGCTCTCGACGCCCTTCCGCTCCGCCGCGACTTCGCTGATCGCGTTGTCGAAGCCGAACGGTCCGTCGATCACGCACCCGCGGATCTGGCCGCGGTCGTTCATCTTCGACAGGGCGGCGGCATCGACGGTCTGCGGCATCTTCGGGTTCACAAGCTCGAGCGCGCAGACGATCGCGACGTTCGGGCACTCCCATCCGAGCGCGTGCATCGCTCCGACCGCGTTCTGGATGATCCCGACCTTGTCCTCGAGGGTCGGGTTCAGCACGATTCCGCCGTCGGACATGCCGAGGAGCCTCCCGAACTCGGGCGTGCTCACGAAAGCGATGTGGCTCATCAGCTTGCCGGCGCGGATGCCGGTCTCCTTGTCGAGCGCGGCGCGCATGAGGATCGCCGTCCCGACCTTCCCCTTCATGAGGAAGTCGACCTCGCCCGCCCGGACCAGCTCGACCGCCCTCGCGGCGGACGCGGTCGGATCCCCGGCTTCGACGATGCGCCACTCGGAGATGTCGACACCCGCGTCTGCGGCCGCTCTTTCGATCCCGGCCCGTCCCCCGACGAGCACAGGATCGACAAGCCCCAGCGTCCACGCGTCGTGCGCCGCCTCGAGCGCGCACGCGTCCTCGGCCGCGGCCACGCCCAGGCGGGCCCGGCCGTGCTTCTTGCCGTACTCGAGAGCCGTCTCCTTCAGCTCGTCGAAGTTCCTCGGTGGCTTGGATCCACGGGTCGCCGTCATGTCGACTCCTTTCGTCAGCCGGTCGGATAGGTTCGAGGATCGCTCTCGCCCCTGAGGACCTCGAGGGCCCCCATGGCGAGGGATTCGAGCTCGTTCTCTCCGGGATGCGCCTCGACCGGCGCGATGAACGAGACCGCGGCCCGGACGAGGTCGACGAGCAGGTCGGAGTTCGCGAGGGCGCCCGTCAGTACGATGCACTCGACGTCTCCGGAGAGGGCCGCCGCCATGGCGCCGATCTCCTTCGCGATCTGATAGGCCATCGCCTCGACGACAGCGCGCGCCTCGGCGTCGCCCTCGTCGATCCGCCGGAGCGCCTCCTTGAAGCTGTTCGTGCCGAGGTACGAGAAGAGACCGCCCTCCTTCGCGATGACCCGCTTCATCCGCTTCGGTTCGATGCCGTTCGTCGTCATGTAGTCGAACATCTCGATGAGCGGCAGCGCGCCGGTCCGCTCCGGCGAGAACGGTCCCCCCGAGAGCGCGTTGTTCACGTCGATCATGCGCCCGCGTCGCATCGGCGTGATCGAGATACCGCTCCCCAGGTGGGCGACGATCATACTGAACGAGTCGAGCGGCTTCCCCTTCGCCTTCGCGACCTTCTTCGCCGTCGCTCTCACGTTGAGCGCATGCACCAGGCTCTTCCGCTCGATCTCCCGGTGCCCAGAGTAGCGCGCCGGGGGCTCGAACTCGTCGACCGAGACCGGATCCACGATGAAGGCCCGGCCGCCCAGCTCGGCGGCGAGCGCGTGCGCGAGCGGCGCGCCGAGGTTCGAGGCGTGCTGGCCCGCGAAGCCCGTCCGGGCGTCCTCCAGCATGGAATCGTTGACGGGGTAGGTACCGCTCGGGATCGGACGGAAGAGCCCTCCCCGCCCGACGATCGCGTCGAACGGACGGCCGAGCTGGCCGCCCTCCTCGAGCGCCGCCTCGATCGCCTTCTTCCGGAACTCAAGCTGATCGGGGATGGTCTCGAAGCGTTGGAGATCATCGCGTCCGTGTTCGACGGTCGTCTCGAAGCCCCTCGTGTCGCCCTCGTAGACAGCGATCTTGGTGGTCATGCCACCGGGGTTGAGTGCGAGGACGCGGTGGGTCGGCGTCATGGAACTGCCCTCCTGCGCGGAATGGGCTCACGGAGAACGAATCCCGGTATTCTAGCACATCAGGGGCGGGCGAGGAAGTCTCCGCCCGCGAGGCCGCCGCCCGGAGCGACGTGTGGAGGCACGGTGCTCAGCCGCTTCCGGCCGGCTCCGGCCGACGCCCCTTCGCTTGACACCTCGCGAAGAGGTCGACTAGCATCGTGGAAGGTCAGTGAAGCGAGCTCCCACGGATCGGAGAGGACGATGTCTGACGAGCAGTACAAGGGATACCGGGGCGAGGCCCTGTCGAGACTCAAGGATCTGGACGTACAGGTCTGGAGCGACGTGGAGTTCGTGACCGAGCACGGGACGTTCAAGGGCATCATCCTGCCACGGTCGGAGACCGACGACGACGCGCACATCGTTCTCAAACTTCACAACGGATACAACGTCGGCGTGCTGGCCCGTTCGATCCAGAGCGCGAAGGAGCTGGGTCGCAAAGAGGCTCACTACAAGATCCCCGAGTCCGAGTTCCCGGTCGACGACTCGAAGCCGAACGTCACGCTTCTCGGCACCGGCGGCACGATCGCGAGCCGGCTCGACTACCGCACGGGCGCGGTCATCCCCGCGTTCTCTCCCGGCGAGCTCTACGGAGCCGTGCCGGAGCTCGCCGACATCTGCAACCTGGATACTCGCAAGCTCTTCGGCATCTTCAGCGAGAACATGGGGCCGGAGCAGTGGATCACGACGGCGAAGGCCATCGGCGACGAGATCGCGAACGGCGTCGACGGCATCGTCATTGGCCACGGGACCGACACGATGCATCACACCGCCGCAATCCTCTCGTTCATGGTGCAGAACTCACCGGTCCCGATCGTGCTCGTCGGATCGCAGCGATCGAGCGACCGCCCGTCATCCGACGCGGCCCTGAACCTCATCCACGCCGTCCGCACGGCCGCCTACGCCGATCTCGGCGAGGTCGTCGTCTGCATGTTCGGCCCGACGTCGGACGACTACGGTCTCCTCCACCGGGGCACGCGCGTCCGGAAGATGCACTCGAGCTACCGGAGCACGTTTCGGACGCTGGGGGACCGGCCGCTCGGGACCGTCACACGCGACGAGTTCGTCTATCTGAAGGACGACGTGAGACCGAGAAGGAGCGACCGGAACGTCACGATCGACACGGCGTTCGACGACCGCGTCTCGATCGTCTACTACTACCCCAACATGAAGCCCGACATCATCGACTCCCTCGTGGCCAACGGCTACCGGGGCATCGTGATCGCGGGGACCGGTCTCGGGCACGTCAACAAGCCGCTCTACCCGGCGCTCGAGAGGGCCGTCGAGAGCGGCATCCACATCTACATGACGGTCCAGACGCTCTGGGGATACGTGCAGATGTTCGTCTACGACACCGGGCGCGATCTCATGCATCTCGGCGTCGTACCGGCCGGCAACATGCTGCCCGAGGTAGCCTACGTGAAGCTGTGCTGGGCGCTCGGCCACAGCGACGACCGCGAAGAAGTGAAGAGGTTGATGCTCGAGCCGGTCGCGGGCGAGGTCACGAGCCGCGAGCCCCACGACGGATATCTGGTTCTTCAGGGAGGACTTCCGGAGGTCGAGGAGTTCATCCGGAAGCACATCAAGTAGCCGATCGAGTTCCCCGGCCCGCCCTCGCCGCCGCCCGCGCGGAGGCGGGCCGGCCCGACTTCCCCGCCAGTGCCTCTTGCACGAGATCGGCGAGGGTCGCCCCCGCGAACCGACCACGGAGGGTCTCCATCGACGCCCCCATCACGAGTCGGCGCGCGCGCGAGCCGGTCGCGTCGCGTTCGAGCAGCCTCTCGCAGTCCGCCCGCCTTCGGGCGACCACGTCATCGACGACGGCGCGCGCCTCGTCCTCGTCAGCGGCACGGAGGTCCAGACGATCGAGCGCATCCTCGGCGCCCGCCTCCTCATCTGACGCCAACGCACGCAGGACATCAGGGAGCGCCTCACGGTAGAAGCGGCCTGCGGCCAGACAGGCGAACGCTTCGGCGAGTCGCTCGTCGGTGAGGCTCGAGACCGCGAGACCGGCGCGCCGCATCGCCTTGAGCGTCTGCGTGACCGTGACCGCCGCGACCGTCGGCCTGACGTCGAGTTCCTCGACGACCCGGTCGAAGAGGTCCGCGCGCGGCGAGACCGCGAGCGGATAGGCCAGCTCTTCGCTGAGACCGAGTGCCTCGTAGCGCTTCTCCCGCTGCCACGGGCGCTCCGGGAGGTGATCCGCGATCGCGTCGATGTGAGACCGCGCGAGCGGTATTGGCGGCGAGTCGGTGTCGGGGTACATCCTGTCCGGACCCGGCAAGATGCGTTCGAAGTCGGTGATCCCGTCCGCGAGGGCCTGCCTCGTTTCGTTCGGCACTCCGCGCGTGGCCTCGGCGGCCCGGATCCGGATCTCCTCGAGCGCCGTCTCCACGTCGTCCTCGCCTCCCCAGACGAGCACGATCTCGTCCGTGACGCGCGCCCCCACCCGACTGCGGCCGGCGGCGATCTCGGACGGCGAGACGCCTGACGGCTGAAGGTCCGACGTCGTCATGATGTTCGGCAGCCGGTCGAGACACGCGATCACGCGGACCCGCCCGGAGAACTCGCGGGCGAAGCGGACGCCAGGCTGCGTCTCCTCGTCGAGGATGCCCGCGAAGCCGCGGAGCACGATGCCCCGCACGACATCGCCGCGGTCGATGGCCTCTCGAAGGAGCGGCGCCGCGGTGCCGGCGAGGATGTCGGAGAAGTCGGCCTTGTCCCAGGCGAGGTTCTGCTCGGTGATACCGCGGTTCCGAAGCTCGTCCCGGATCCGCAGGAGCGCCGCCTGCCTGCGCGCCTCGTTCTCGGCGAGGGGCGGGATGAGGCCGATCCTCGGAACCCCCTTGATCTCCACGCGGGTCCCGCCCTCGATGCTGACGTTGACGTCCTGACGCACCGTGCCGATTCCCCGGCGGACCTTGCCGGTCACCCGGAGCAGCCGCCCGATCTGCCAGGCGGCCGCCGCGATCTCCTCGGGAGAGTGCATGTCGGGATAGGTCACGACCTCGACGAGGGGAATGGAAAGCCGGTCGGTCCTGAAGACGATCTCGTGCCCGCGATCCTCGACCTCCCGGCAGGCGTCCTCCTCCAGGCCGAGCTGGATGATCCGCACGTTGCGCCCGTCGACCGGGACCGATCCCTCGACGCCGACGATTCCCGTGCGCTGAAATCCCGTGGGGATGCTGCCGTCGAGGTACTGCTTCCTGCTGATGTGCAGCTCGTCGACGATGCTGCAGTCGAGCAGGAGCGCGATCTCGAGCGCGATCTCAAGCGCCTCCTCGTTCACGGCGAACGGGGGCGTGTCGTCCATCTCGTAGGTGCACACGGCATCGCGGAAGAGCTGGTAGGTGACGTTCTTCTTCGTCTTGAACTCCATGAGCGCCGTGCCGTCGTACTCACCGAGTTCGGAGAGCGTGGGACGCATGTGCCGCACGATCTCCGCGTCATGCGATCCGTCACGGAGCTCCGCGGGACAGCGGCAGAAGAGCTTCGTCCGGGTCCGGAGCTGTTGGTGGATCTCGAGTCCCGCCTTGAATCCGAGTCTCTCGTAATCGAGCCGCTCTCTCGCGGGATCACCGGATGGCCCTCGCCGGCGTTCGTCGTTCAATGCAGTGCTCCACGGATCTGCGTCACGCCTGGTCTTCGAGATCGAGGCGGGGCCACGTCGGCACCCGCCTCGACCGCGGTTTCATCTGTCCCAGTCGTCCGACGCCCTCTCCCGGTCTCAGGGAGACGCGACGACACCTGTTCCGTTCGGCCCCACCTTGTGGTACTGCTCGACGACGCGGGCCAGTCTCTTCACACCCTCGATGATCTCCTCGTCGGTGGGATACGAGAAGTTCAGGCGCATGCAGTTCTTGCTTCCGCCTGCCGGGTCGAAGGCCGACCCGATCACGAAGGCGACGTTGTTCTTCACGGCCTCGTAGAACATCTGCTCGGTGTCCATCGAACTGGGCAGCGTCACCCACAGGAAGAGCCCTCCCAGCGGGTGGGTCCACGTGAGACCGTCGATCTTCGGCATGTGCTCCTCGAGCGCCGCGAGCATGCGATCGCGCTTCTGGAGATAGAGCGTCTTCACGTTCTCGATGACCTCGTAGAGGACGCCGCGCGACATGATCTCAGCCACGATCGCCTGGGTGAAGGCCGGCGTGCAGAGGTCTGTCGACTGCTTCGCGGTGACGAGCTTCTGGATCACGGCCTCGTCGCCGACGACCCAGCCCAGCCTCATCCCGGGGAAAAGGATCTTCGAGAACGTGTGCAGCGCGACGACCTGACCGGTGCCGTCGAGCGAGTAGATCGTCGGAACGGTCTCTCCTTCGAACCTCAGCTCTCGGTAGGGGCTGTCTTCGACGATAAGGACATCGTACTTGTGCGCGAGGTCGATGAGCTTCCTTCTGCGATCCTCGCTCAGGGTGATGCCCGCCGGGTTCTGGAAGTCCGGGATCACGTAGATGAACTTCGGCTTTGTCCCCGCGCAGCGAGCCCTCTCCAGCTCCGTCTCCACCGCGGCCATGTCCATGCCGTCGGCGTCGAGCGGGATGCCGACCATGTTCGCACCGTAGCTGCGGAATGCCCCGAGACCTCCGACGTAGGTCGGCACACCCACAAGCACCTCGTCCCCCCGATCGATGAAGATCTTCGCGATGAGATCGAGCCCCTGCTGCGAAGCGACCGTAACGAGGACGTTCTCCGGCTTGAGCTCGGGTCCGCCCTGCCTGGCGTGGTGAGCGATGATCTGCTCCTTGAGCTTCGGATCGCCCTCTGTCGGGCTGTACTGCAGCGCGCTCGCGCCGTCTGACTTCATGATCTCGCCGGTGATCTTCGCGACCGCCTCGGTCGGGAAGGCCGTCGGGTTCGGAAGGCCGCCCGCGAATGAGATGATCTCCGGCTTGCGGGTCAGCTTGAGAAGCTCGCGGATGACCGACTTCTTCATCCCACGCGCGCTCGCGGAGAAGATGGCCTCGAGGTCGCTGATCATACGCCCTCCCTGTCTCTGGGACTCCGTGTCGTGGCGGATCTCGGCCGACTGATGAGTGTAGCAGCGGGCTCTGCGGGTGTCAACACGCCGCTCGTCCCTCTGCACCGGGCGGGTCCGTCGTGCCCGCCCCGGCGAAGAACCGCCACGGCCCTCTCCCTTACTCACAGCGGGTGCCGCGCCCCCTCCGGGGGCCGGCGTGTGGAGACGCGCCGACGCCGCAGGCTCGGAACACCAACCGGACATGAACACGAGGTCGGAAAAGGAGGACAGCGCCACGGGCGTGATCTCGGTGGCTGAGGCCTCAATCGTGCTCGATTTCTCCGGAAGAAGCTCCTTGACCGGAATCCCCTATCGCGCTATATTTCTCCAAAGCTAATGGCTGTCAACCATCTAGGCTCGAAACCTCGGTCAAGAGAATCGCGGGACGACTGCCTGACTCTCTTCGGAGCCTCCGGCCGCGGAGGCTGGGGCCCGCGCCTCGACGGTTTCCGCACGAAAGGACGCAGGGTCCATGGCGACGAGAGAGGACCTCGGGCGAAGGCTGAGAACGGCACGCTTCGAACACGACCTCACCCTCAAGGAGGTCGCCCGGCGATCCGGTATGTCAGCAACGCACATCTCCGAGGTCGAGCGAGGTCGTACCTCACCGACCATCGGCGCCCTGCAGCGGATCGCCGCCGCGCTCGGCGAGAGTCCCGCGACGTTCCTCCGCGAAGACGGCGTTCCGCGTGTCAGACTCACGCGGCACGAAGACCGCCAGACCTTCTACATCCAGGACAGAGACGGCCGTCCCACGCAGAGAGAGATCGTCTCCAGGGGCATCCCGTGCGGATTCGCCCAAGTACTCCGATACGTGCTCGCTCCCTCCGAAAGGATCCACAAGGGCGCCCGAATCGGCGAGGCCTTCGTCCTCGTCCTCGGCGGCATGCTGCGCATCTCCTTCGACGACGAGGATGTCGTGCTGCGTGACGGGGATACGGTGCAGTTCCTTATCAGCAACGGGTTCGTGGCGGAGAACATCGGCGAGGAACCGTGCGAGGTTATGGGCGTTCTGGCGACACCAACGAAGGTAGGCCCCTAGGAAACCCCGGCCAGCGGTCCCCCTCCGCGCATGCCGGCGAAGATGGAGACGAGATCGGACCCCCCGAAGCGGGCCGTCCCCGAGCGGCCCGGCGGCGAGTACAACAATCAGGCAGCACAGGAGGCGGAGTTGATGCCAACGAAGGAGGAAGTCGGACGCAGGGTGAGGCTCGCACGTTTCAAGAGGAACATGACGCTCAAGGAAGTCGCCAACCGATCCGGCATGTCGGCGACGCACATCTCCGAAATCGAGCGCGGCAAGACCTCGCCCACGATCGGTGCACTCCAGCGGATCGCCTCGGCACTCGAGGAGAAGCCGTCGCACTTCGTCGAGGAGCATGAGGTCGCACACGCAGTCCTGACGAAGAGGGCCGATCGCGAGATCGACTACACTGCGGACGATGAGGGGCGGGTGTTGGACCGCGAGCGTCTCACCAGCTTCCCGCCGTGGTCGACAACGCAGATCCTCAGAAGGCAGATGCAGCCGGGAGAGCGCTTCCACCGCGATGGCACGCTCGGCGAGTCCGTGATCATCGTTGGCGCCGGGATGCTCAGGGTCGCCGTAGGCGACGAGGAGCCGGTCGTTCTCCGAGAGGGCGACAGCCTGCAGTTCCGAATGGATCGCGGCTTCACGTGCGAGACGCTCGGCGAGGACCCCACGGACGCCATGGTCGTCGCCGCGTACGCCTGCCGGTCGAACTGGTAGGGCGGCTGCCCGGACCGTCGCGATCACTGGTGAGCCCGGCGGCACGGATACCGGCCCGCTCCCTCGGGGCGGGCCGACCTGCGTCCGGGGCGACCGTGTGCCGTCCCCCCTTCGCACTGCACTCACTCTGAACAGCTGGAAGACCCCTGGAAGTGGCCTTGTCCCGCCATTTCGGGAAGAGCCGGCCTCTCGGTAATACTTGCAGACTGGCACAATCTGTGCAGTACACCAAGCAACAGACGGCCCGTTCCCGATGTCACGGCGCCGCTCGCCCGCATCGTCCAGGCGCCGGGAGCTCCCCGGCAGCACCGTGGCGCCGTGGGCCAGACTCAAAGGAAGGTCGCTCATGATCACAGGCTACGCGTCACCCCGCCGTTCGGGACTCGAGAGACGCCACGTCAGGGAGCCGGTCGCAACGAGTGCAGGCGGCGCCCGGTCCGATCGAGGCGATCGGAGGAACCCGCTGCGGATACTGTCCGGCCGGGTGGCAGCGCACTTCGCGATTCGTCCCCTTGCGAACCGTCGGGGCGTCACGATCATCGAGCCGCTCGTCGCGACGATCGCTTCCCTCTCGGTCATCATTGCGATCATCATGGTCTACGGCTCGACGATCCGCTCGTGGCACCAGACCGCGGCGCTCGCCGGCGTCCAGCGGGACGCCTCACTCGCCATCGAAACCATGAGCCGCGACATCCGCCCGGGCAGCTACGTCTCCATCACAGGTGCCGACTCGCTCGAGGTCCTCCGGGGATCGGGCGGACCGGGTGACAGCACGATCGCCGTATACCACGTTGACGCCGGCGGCGACCTCCTCAACTCCGACGGAACCGTGGTCGTCTCCAACGTCGACTCTCTCGTGTTCACGTCGGCCGACAACCGGACCGTGAACATCGACCTGGTGTTGAGGGACGACATGCAGAGCCCGAACCGGTCGACCGATGACCAGGCTCTTCTGATGTCCTCGACGGTGTCCTGCAGGAATTGATGTTCTCTGGTGAGAGCGGGCTCCGCGTCTCCCGCCCGACGTGGTGAGCCGGTCAGCGGAAGAGACCCGTGTAGAAGAGGACGATCTCCCTCCCCCACACCAGTCCGACGAACGCTCCGAGCGCGATGAACGGCCCGAACGGTACCGTGCGGTCCCAGTCCCTGCCCTTCACGGCAATGGCGATGCCGCCAGCCACGGAACCCACGAAGAACGCGACGAAGAGAGAGACGGCCACGGGCTGCCAGCCCATGAACGCGCCGAGCATGGCCGCGAGCTTGATGTCTCCCCCGCCCATGCTGTCCTTCCGAAAAACAGCGGCTCCCAGGAGCGCGACGAGGTAGAGGACCCCTCCCCCGACGACCGCGCCGAGGAAGGAACCTCCCCAGGATGTCAGACCCGCAAGCGGCGCCGCGACGAGCCCGATGGCAAGCCCGGGAATCGTGACGCGATCGGGGATGATCCGCTCGTCGAGGTCCACGAAGGAGAGCACGATGAGGACGCACGACAGGGGCCAGTAGACCCACAGTCCGGGACCGAGCCCGTAGGTCTGGAAGAGCGCGACGGGAACGAGTGCGGAGATGAGCTCCACGATGGGATAGCGGGCGGAGATGTGCGTGCCGCAGCCGCGACAGCGTCCCCGCAGAGCGGCGTAGCTCACGAGAGGGATGTTGTCCCACGGCCTGATTCTCTCGCCGCACGACGGACACGACGACGCGGGCCGCACGATCGACTGCCTGCGGGGCACGCGGTAGATGAGCACGTTCAGGAAGCTTCCGAGAACGGCCCCCGCGACGAAGAGAACGAGGCGTATCACAGCACCTCCGCTGCGCCGCGCGCGGGGCGCGGCACTCCGGTTCGTCCTTCGTGAGCGCTGTGCATTCTACCGTCCCGCCACCCGCCGACCAAGGACGAACTCGAGACCGTTGGCCGGATCGTCCAGACCTCCGAGACGCAGACCGGCCGTCGCGCCTCAGGGCGCGGCGGCCGGCTGCTCGTGCGTGCGCTGGTCACGACGATCTCAGGTCTCGTCTATCGCGTCTCCATACCGATCCGCTCGTCGACCCTGCGCTCCTCGCGCTCGCTCAGTCGCTGGAGCGACTCGGCACCGAGGATCCGGGGGCTCAAGAAGAGCACGATCTCGGTCTCCGTCTCGCTGTCGATGCTCTTGCGGAAGAGCTCGCCCAGGAGAGGGATGTCACCGAGCAGCGGCACCTTGAAGTCGGTCTCGACCACGTCCTTCCGGAGAAGCCCTCCGATGACGATCGTCTGGCCGCTCTTGGCCATGACCGTCGTCTTGGCGGTCCGCTGCTTCGTGTCGACCGCCTCGTCGGGGAAGAACGCCGATCGCTGGGCCGAGCTGACAACAGGCTCGATCACCATCGTCACGAACTCGTCGTTGTTGATGTGCGGGACGACCTTGAGAGTCACGCCGACGGTCCCGAAGATCGGCTCCACGGTGGACTCCTGTCCGCCCTCACGGTAGGTCGTCTTCTTGGCCAGGGCCATGGTCTTCGTGATCTCGATCATGGCTTCCTTGTTGTCCAGTGTGAGCACCTGCGGCTTCGCCAGCACCTCGGCCTTTCCGTCCTTCTGCATCGCGGAGATCCTGGCACTCAGATCCTGCAGGGGATTGAAGGACTCAAACTTGCCGATCGTCAGCTCGAAGAGCCCTTCGCTGTTCTCGTCCTGATCGAACTTGCTGCCGTAGCTGACGGATCCGGAGCCGTTGGCATCCCCCGACTCGAAGTCGGCGAAGTCCCACGCGATACCGAGCTCATGGCTCGCCTGCTCCTCGAACTCGACGATCTTCGCCTCGATGAGCACCTGCCCGGTGGGGTCGTCGAGCTCCCTCGCGAGAGACCTCAGTGTCGGCATGTTCTCGGGCAGATCCGAGACCACGAGGGAGTTCGTCCGCTCGTCGACCACGATCTTGCCGACCTCGGTAAGGACCGACTCGAGAGTCTCCTTGAGCCCGGCCGCGTCAGCGTAGCTCGTCTGGATGACCTCCGTCGTCGTCGCGACGGGAGGGCCCTCCGGCGATTCCATGATGACGTAGATGTTCGTGCCCTTCTGCCGCGTGTACCAGAGCCCGTTCGCCCTGAGGATCGACGCGAGAGCGTCCTCGACGAGAACGTCCTCGAGGTAGACGTTGATGTTCTTGTCCACCATCTCCGAGCCGATCAGGAAGTTGATCCCGGACTTCTGCGTCATGACCTTCAGGACGTTCCCGAGGGTCACGTTCTGCAGGTTCAACGAGATCCTCTGGCTCCTGATTCTCGAGTCGCCCGCATCACCCTCCTGCGCCGACACAGGACCGACGAAGACCAGAACCAGGGCCAGCACCAGGAGTGCGTACGCCACCCGGTGATGCACCGCGAGCCGATGGCTCTTCGACAACATCATGCACCTCCTTACCGCAGTCTGAGAACGAACCGTTCGCCCTTGTAAACCAACTCCACGCTTTCGTGACCGATGCTCTTGACGCGTGCTCCCTTCACCGTGTCTCCGGGCCGCACGTCCTGCCCGTCGATCATGGCGATCGGCGTCTCGTCATCCCAGATGATCCCTCCGAGTGTCATCGGAGGAAGCACGACGGGAGCCGGCGCCTCTTCGCGCTCGGGTCGCGACGCTCTCGCATCGCTCTCGAGCACGAGCGCCGCCATCGGATCCCTCTCGGGATCTGCCGTGTACGTGTGCTCCGCGCGCGTCTTGGCGATCTCGGCGACCGTCTCCAGGTACTCGGGGTCGCTGTCCAGGACGCTCCAGTCGTGCGACTGGTCCTGGCCTCCCGCACTCGCCACCGTCTGCGTCTTCCCGCCACCACCCCCGCCGCGGCCCAACATGACGACTACGGCCACGACGATCACGACCAGGGCGAGCGCCAACACAACGAGCTTCTTCCGTTCTCCATTCATCGACACCACTTCCTTAGCGGCGAGGCACGCTACTCGCGCCACGACATCGCCGCGATGAGCAGAGTCGCCTGGTGCTCGGTCGCCCCGTCCTCTGCAGCCTGAATCTCGAGATCCCGAATGGCGAGGAAGCGCTCCGGTCCCTCGACGCGGCTCACGAACGCCGCGATCTCATGATAGGCACCACGGACCGTGAGCTCGATCGGGTGTTCGCCGACGTTCTCCGAGACCTCCGACGTGGGAAGCAGGCCGGGTTCACCGACGATCGAGACGCCCGTCTCTCTGGCGTAGCCCTCCAGGTCCTTCAACACAGTGATTCTCTGATCCCCGCGCATGAGACTGCCCTTGAAGCGCTCGATGGCCTGAGACGACTCCGTCACGACGAAGAAGTCGTGGATGGCGCTCTTCTCAGACCGGAGCGCGCTCACGTTCTCCTGCGCGGGCCTGAGCAGGAAGAAGTACGCCCCGTTTGCGATGAGCATGTAGATGATGATGGCGGCCGCTCCGGTGCCCCAGGCGGGTCTCAGGCTGCCCGCCCTGGCTCCTCGGCGCTTCTGCTCGGTCGGCTTCTCCTCCGCGGACTCGGACCCCGGCCTGCGCTCGAGCTTCGAGCGCAGCGTCCCGACGAACGCGTGAAGCGCCGACGGACGCTTCCCGGCCGCCGGTCGAGCGGCCTTGGCGCGCCGAGGCGCCTTGGCTCTGGCCGGCTTCGCGGCCCGCCGTCGGGCCTTCGCGTCGGCGAGCCAGCGCTCGGTCCCGCTCCGGAGCCCGGCGACGCTGGCCGAGAGCGACGTGAAGATGCTGCGGGCGCTCGACGAGCGCGTCCGAGCTGCGCGGCGCGCGGGCTCGGGCTGCGGCTTTGGTGTCGGCTCGTCCGCCTGCTCGACACGCGCAGGTGTCTCGGGCGGCGCCGTCGGCCCGCCGACGTCGGCGGCCGCGGCGGCCGTGCGCTCGGCTTCGTCCCGTTCCTCGAGTCCGATGGCCTCCGCGAGGATGCGCTCGTCCTCCTCGGAGAGTTCGGTCACCTCGCAGAGCGGCTTGCCGTCCGCGAGTCCGTCGATCTTCGCGAGGATGTCGCGATCGAGCGCCCGGGCGGGCTCCAGCATCGACCGCCCGTCGATCTCCCCGACCCTCTCGCCTTCGCTCGGAGCCGTTTCGTGCACGCTCCCTGTGCTGCCCTGATCCGGAAGCGCCTCGACGACGGACGAGACTCCGGCGTCGCCTTCCAGGGCGGATCCCTCGTCCGCGCTCGCGCGGGACGTGCCGCTCTCCGTCTGCTCGGCAGACTTCTGCGTGAGGGCGCTGACGCGCCCGACAAGGAAGCCCATGCCGAACGCGGCGGCTCGGAGAAACGCTCCGACGCCGTGGAAGATCACAACGCGTCTGGGCCGGCGCACCATCTCGGCCTGCTCGTTCCGGATCATGATAACGACCGCGGCCGCGAGCGCTACCGAGGCCAGCGCCGTGCCGATCATGCCCAGATGATCGACCGCGAACTCCGCCACCCAGGCCGTAGCACGACCGACGTAGCGGTCCGCGCCGGGCCCCACGAGCGACGACGTCACGAGACAGACGACCCACGCCTGCGTCGCGAGCCACGCGCTTCGGAGTGCGGCGACCTCCATCCCCTCGCCGGCCAGTCTGTTGACTCCCCAGAGAACGAGGAGGGCCGGGATGATGAAGCTGAAGAGGCCGAGGTGTGTCAGGATGACGGTTCCGAAGGTCCGTGCCATCGTGCCCAGCGCGTGCCCGCCGGCCGCCGCTCCTGACCCGGCGATCACGGCGCCCACCTGGGCCACGAGGCTCGTGCAGACCCAGAGCCCTGTCAGCACCATGAAGAGACCGAGGACCAGTCGCAGACGGACGACAGTGGCGCTGGGTCCGACGGTCGCCCTCGAAAGCGCGGGCTCCGCGTGCACCGCCTCCCCGGTCACCTCATCCGGCGACTCGTCGGAGGTCCTCTCGGGCGCTGCACGCCGATCCCCTTCCGGAGAGAGGAACGGACGCGCGGGAGTCGCGGACTCGGCCGTCGGCGTCGAGAGGGCGCTCTTCAGAGCCGCGACCGATCCTGTGTACTGCTCGTCCCCCGCCGCGTAGAGCGTGCGTGCGACCTGCGAGCGCTGCTTCCGGATGAAGGCAAGGGTGATCATCGCAGCGGCGACGCCCGCAACAAGCGCGGCGCCCCTCGCCCCGATGTATTCGGTGGCGACCGCGGCGGCTTCGCGGCCGAGCACGCCGATGAAGACAACGCTCCCTCCGCCGCGGACGGCGTAGACGGCGAGCATGCCGAGCCAGAAGTCGGCGATGCCGAGGAGGCCGTACCGCAGCGCGAGATCGCCGCGTGCCGAGATGATGCGGCCGAGTCCCCAGATGGAGAGCACGGCCGGGATACCCCACGCGCAGTAGCCGAGCTGGCGGAGCAGGAAGTTCACGCCGACCGCGGCGCCCCAACCCATCTGCGAGGCGATCTCGGCTCCGCTGCTCCCTGCCCTCATGAGATCGAGGTAGATCAGAAAGAGCGTCGCCACCCACAGTCCCGCGGTGACGAGCGGGATCCCGCTGATCACGCGTCCGATTCTGTTATGGTGGCCGTTCATCTTGGTTTCTTTCGCCGCTCCCCCCGATCTTCGGGGGGCCGGTCCGTCCGTCGGCCTCTGCCGGCCGCCGGATGGACCCGTCCTAACCGCGCAGTCGGCAGACGGCCTCGAAGCCGATCACCGGTGCGTCTCCCACCATCTCGATCCCTGTCTCGGAGCACTCCACGCCGGAGATGATCGCCGCCAGCGACCCGTGCTGCCCGAGATCCCGTGCGAACCGTCTGATCGCCATGTCGCCGCCTGCGCTCGCGCCCACGAGCGCCGCTCCCTCGATGACGATCGCGCTCTCGCCACGGCCGTTTCCTCCCCGCTGCCTGCCGTGGTTGGCTCCTCCCTGGTACGCAACCCGGAGCCTCGTGATCCACACGCTGTCCGGCAACGCCCCGTTGATGGCCGAGAGGATCGTGGTCGCGTCGCTCGCGCCCTCGACGATGCCGGAGATCTGCCGCAGCTCCGGCTTGAGTTCGTTCATGAGGCGGGAGAGATCATTGACGGACGGACGCTCCGGGGCGTCACTGAGGAACTCCGATCCGAACCGCCGGACCTCCTTCGCGTAGACCTCCCCCATCTTGAAGTTCGAGAAGGTGAAGAGCCCGATCGCGAAGATCGTGACAAGGAAGACGAGCGAAGAAAGACAGACCACCGAGGCAAGAGCCCGGCGGCGGCTCTCCGGCACAAGTGTTCCACGAATGAGGTTGATGTCGTACATGGCTACCTCGGGTCGTCCTTCATCGCCAGCGCGACGGCGAGAGACATCGAGGGCCGCAGCCGCTCGATGAGCCCGTTGTCGAACCGCTCACTGTCGATGTTGACGTCCTTGAACGGATTCCAGTGCTCCACTTCGATCTCGAGCGAGTCGGACATGGCCCGGCGGAGACCCGGCGTCTGCGACGCCCCCCCGCAGAGGTAGAGACGATCCACTTCGGAGCCGTCCTCGCGTGTGCGGTAGTAGATGAGCGAGCGGTTGACCTCACCCACCAGCCATCGCGTCGTAGCCTCGATCGCGTGCTTGACCCGCGCGTCGTTCCAGTCTCCCGAGAGCTTGATCTCCTCGGCCTCCAGGGCGCTCACGCCCAGGGCGTCCGAGATCGCGTGCGTGAACGTGTCGCCCGCGATGTCGATGTCTCTGACGAACGGCACGGCCCCGGTCCGGCTGACCCCAAGGCAGGCGTACCGCGCGCCGATGTCGAGGATGCCCGACGTCGGCGGAAGCTCGGCGTTCGACAGGAGGGCGTCGAGCAGGACGAGTCCGTCGACGCCTACGACCCTGGGCTCGAGCCCGCAGGCGTCGAGCGTTGCGGTCCTCTTCGCGATCTCTTCCTTTGTCGCGGCGGCGAAGAGCACGTTCGTCTTCTTCCCGGCGCCGGACCGGTCGAGCGTCTCGTAGTCGACCATCGAGTTGTCGATCTCGAACGCGATGACCTGTCCTCCCTCGTACCAGACGGCGCCCTCGATCTCCGACGTATCCAGCTTCGGGAAGTGGAGCGTTCTGACGGCGACGTGCGGTCCGCTCACCGATGTGGCAACGCGCTTTCCGTACCCATCGGCGGCGTCCATCACGGACGAGAGTGCCGCCTCGTACGCATCCGGCGTCCTCTCGGGTCCGACGGGCGCAAGTGCCGCCGCCTCGAGCCGCTGCTCCCGACCGTCGCGGGAGAGCACCGCGAGCTTGACCGATGCCGCCCCGAAGTCGACGCCGATGAGCTGTCTGTGCTCGTTCTTCAGCAAGGTCCGGCTACCCCCGAGTTACGGTGACTCCCCACACCCGCGCTCCACGCGCCGCCGTGTGGGAACGTCGTGCGTTCTTCCGAAGAGTTCTTCCGCTCTTGTTCGTTGCACCGAGAAGCACCCTTCGCAGTCGAGTCGCCACCGCCCTCCCCGATCTCTGTGATTCGCGGCTCCGGCCGGCGCCCCGCCGGCCGTCGGAGCCCTACTTGGTGATCGATCCAGCTTGATCGATGTACCGCGTGATCCCGCCTGCCTCTGTCGCCATCGGAGCCGTGCTGTTGTCCCCGTCGCACTCGACACTGAACGTGTTGGCGGTCGGGGCGCCGTTGAAGGTGTAGCACTCCGTGCTGAAGTACCGGCCGAGCAGGTCATCGTCCGTGACGCTGAGGACTCCGCCCGCAGTCACCTGCGCGCCGTCGGTGAACGCCGCATTCACGTACGACCCGCGCTCCGCGTAGTAGCAGCGCAGGGCCGAGCGCACGGCGCCGAGTCCGGACTCCGCCTCGGTCGCCCTCGCACGCTCGGGAACGAGCTGGTACATGGGGATCGCCACCATCGCCAGCACGCCCACGATGATCACCACGATCATGAGCTCGATGAGCGTGAAGCCCTTGTCTCCGGTAGGTCGCATACTGGGTCCTTTCGCCGCTCTGTTCATCCCTCGATCCCCGTCCGTCATCTCACTGCCGAACGGACATCGCGTCCCACAGCTTCTCGCAGTGCCCTCCGGGACCCTCCTCGGGTTGTCCGGGGTGGTGCCCCGTGGGGCACCACCCCTCGGATCCATCTGATGCCGCTGCCGCCTCGGTACCCCAGAACCGGCTACTTCGTAATGTTGCCGTTCTGGTCGATGTACCGGACGATACCCGCCACTTCCGCCGCCATCGGCGCGGCGCTGTTGTCGCCATCGCACTCGATGCTGAAGGCGTTCGCCGCCGCAGCACCGTTGAACGTGTAGCACTCCGTGCTGAAGTAGCGGCCGAGCAGATCGCTGTCGCTGACGTCGAGAATGTCGCCGTTCGTCACCTGGTCGCCGTCGCCGAAGTTCGCGTTAACGTACGTGCCATGCTCGGCGAAGTACACGCGCATCGCGCCACGGATCGTGCCCAGTGCAGCGACTGCCTCGGACGCCTTGGCGCGCTCGGTGGCTCCCTGGTACATCGGGATCGCCACGGCGGCCAGGATGCCGACGATGATGACAACGATCATCAGCTCAACGAGAGTGAAACCACCCTGGTTCTTGCGCATCATTTGGTTCACCTCCTTTCGTGCGCTCTTCTGTGTCACCCCTATCCCGTTCGGTCTACCTGTCTAGGCTCCAACACCGGTCGCCATCTGGAAGATGGGAAGGTAGATCGCTAGCACCACAACAGCCACGATCGCGCCAAGCCCCACGATGAGCGCCGGCTCGATCATCGAGGTGAGACCGCTGATCGCGGCGTCCACCTCGTCCGTATAGAAATCGGAGATCTTCTCGAGCATGTCGGGGAGGTTCCCCGAACTCTCACCAGCAGACACCATGCTCACCACCATCTTCGGGAAGAGCTCGCTCTCTGACAGCTTGTCGGAGATCGTCGCTCCGTTCACGACGCCGCCCCCGACGTGCTTCACGGCCTCCTGCACGATCACGTTGCCCGACGTGCTGGCGACGATGTCGAGCGCCGCGACCACAGAGACTCCGTTATCAAGAAGCGTGCCGAATGTTCTGCTAAAGCGTGCAATCGCAGCCTTCTTGATCAGCTTTCCGAAGACCGGCAGCCGCAGCGTGAGGGTGTCAAGCCACCGCTTCCCGACCGGCGTCTTGAGCCAGCGCCAGAGCGCGTAGCCGCCTCCGACCAGAACCACCAGCTCGATCACGAGGTATTGCCCGATGAACCGCGAGGTCACGATCAGGAACTTCGTCAGCGCGGGAAGCTCGAGATCGAAGCTCGCGAAGATCCCCTCGAACTTGGGAATGAGAAAGAGCATGATGCCCGCGACGGCGAGGACGAAGAAGCCGGCGATGAAGGCCGGATACGTGGACGCCGATCGGATCTTCCGGGCGAGCGCATCCTTCGCCTCGAGGTACGAGGCGAGTCGCGCCAGCACATCCGGCAGCGCTCCGGACTCCTCGCCGGCGCGGATCATCGCGACGAAGAGCGTTGCGAAGACCTTCGGGTGCTTGCCGATCGCCTGCGAGAGAGTGAAGCCGGCCTCGACATCGAGCGTGATGACCCTGAGGACCTCGCCCAGCGTCTGGTTCTCGATCTGGTCCCTGATGGCCTCGATCGACTCCAGGACCGGGAGGCCTGCCTCCAGCATCGACGACATCTGCCTGCAGAGGATGGCGAGGTCCTTTGTCTTGACCTTGCCCCTCTTGCCAGCCGAGGCGCGGTTCTTCGTTCCAACGGGCTCCACCGAGATCACGACCAGCGCTTCCTTGCGGAGCGCTGAGACGAGGCCCGTCTCGCTCTCGGCGGCTCGCGTTCCGGTCACGCTCCGGCCGTCGGCTGACTTCGCTGTGAAGACGAACTCGGGCATCCCAGAAACTCCCCTCTTCTACATGCGCGGCGCGCCCGGCTGCGCCTTGCCCGACATGATGTTCGGATGAGTCCTCGACAGCTCCCTCAGAAGGCCCTTCAGGTCGTTCGTCGACTCGATGGCGGTCTCCACCGAGATCTTGCCTTCCTTCTCGAGCGTGAGGAGCGAGTTGTTGAGAGAGTGCATTCCATCCTTCGCACCGGTCTCGATCGCCGACCTCAACTGCTGGAGGTTGTTCTCCCTGGTGAGGTTCCTCACCGCCGGCGTCGCGACCATCATCTCGGTCGCCAGCCTCCGGCCCGACCCGCTGGCGTCCGGGATGAGCTGCTGAACCAGAACACCCTGAAGACAGAGGCAGAGCTGGGTCCTGACACCCTGCTGCTCGTAGGGCGGGAAGATGTCGATGATCCGGCTGATCGCCTGAGGGGCCTCGCTCGTGTGGACCGTCGTGAGGACGAGGTGTCCGGTCTCAGCGAGCGTCAGGGCCGTTCGGACGGTCTCAAGGTCGCGGATCTCGCCGATGCAGATCACGTCCGGGTCCTGCCTCAGGACCTGACGGACCGCGGAGGCGAACGACGGAGCGTCGCTCCCGATCTCCCGCTGGTTGACGATGCACTGCTTGTGACGGTGCAGATACTCGATCGGGTCCTCGATCGAGATGATGTGTACGCTCTTCGACGTGTTGATGTAGTCGATCATCGAGGCGAGCGTCGTCGACTTGCCGGAGCCCGTCGGGCCGCTCACGAGCACGAGGCCCGAGAGCTTCTCGCAGAACTCCTTCATGATGAGCGGGACGCCCAGCTCCTCCATCGCGGGGATCTCCCAGGGCAGGTGCCTGATGGCAGCCGCCACGCTCCCCCTCTGGTGATAGACGTTCACCCTGAAGCGAGCGAGCCCCTCGACACCGAACGACGTGTCGAGCCCACGGTCGGCCTCGAACCGCTCGATTCGCTTCTCGTCGAGCAGCGCGTACGAGAGCTCGCGGCATTCGTCCGCGGTGAGCGGGGCGCGCTCGTAGGCCACGAGGGTGCCGTCGATCCTCAACTGCGGCGGCACACCTGGAGTCAGGTGCAGGTCCGAGGCTCTCCTCCGCACCATCTCCTCAAGCAAACTCTGGATCTCAGTCTTCATGTCTCTCTCCGGGGAGCGTTTTCTCGCCGGCTACGCCGCCGCGAGCGTCACAGCAACGACCTCTTCGAGCGTCGTGACGCCGGCTGCCACTTTCTCCATCCCGCTCAGTGCGAGGGGACGCATGCCCTGCGCGAGAGCCTCCTGGCGGATCTTCGAGGTCACGACTCCCTGCAGGATCAGTTCCTTGATCTCCGTACTCACTCTGAAGAGCTCGTAGAGGGCCACCCGGCCGCGATACCCGGTGCCCGCGCACTCCGGGCAGCCGGCACCGTGGTAGAACGTCACCGGGTCGTGGTCGGGAAGCAGCTTGTCGAATCGGGCAACCAGACCCCGCTCGGGCTCGTACGGCTCCTTGCACTTCACGCAGATCTTCCTGACGAGCCGCTGCGCGATCACGAGATTGAGCGATGAGCAGATGAGGTACGGCTCGACGCCCATGTTCAGGAGACGGTCCACGGTCGACGTCGAGTCGTTCGTGTGCAGCGTGCTGAAGACGAGGTGCCCGGTCTGAGCGGCCTTGATGCCGATCGAGGCTGTCTCGAGGTCGCGGATCTCGCCGACGAGTATCACGTCGGGATCCTGGCGGAGGAAGGACCGCAGAGCCGCCGCGAAGTCGAGGCCGATCCCCGATCTCGCCTGCACCTGGTTCACACCCTCCAGCTCGTACTCGACGGGATCCTCGACGGTCATGATGTTCCGCTCCGGCGAGTTGATCCGCGTGAGCGCCGAGTAGAGCGTTGTCGTCTTTCCGCTCCCGGTCGGCCCGGTCAGCAGGATCATCCCGTGCGGCTGCTGGATCTCCTCGAGGATGATGCCGAGCGAATGGCTGTCGAATCCCAGCTCTTCAAGGTCCGTCTTGAGGTTCCCCTTGTCGAGAAGACGCATCACGACCTTCTCGCCGTAGATCGTGGGGATGGTCGAGACGCGGATGTCGACCGTTCGGTGCATGATGCGAACGCGACAGCTTCCGTCCTGCGGGAGCCGCCGCTCCGCGATATTGAGACCCGAGAGGATCTTGATCCTGGAGGCGATCGCCCACTGCATCCGCTTCGGCGGCGGAATGATGTTCCTGAGAACGCCGTCGACTCTGAGCCGCACCGCGATGTCCTTCTCGCGGGGCTCGATGTGAATGTCGCTCGCCCCCTCCTCGATCGCCTGGAGCAGGATCAGGTTCACGAGCCTGATGACGGGCGCGTCGTTCGCCTCGATCGAGAGCTGCTCTTCGTCGGCATCCGAGTGCGTGCCGCTCTCGACTTCGACGTCGACGATGTTCTGGATGCTCTGCTCGATGTCGAAGGCCTCGCCGTAGTACTTGTCGATCGCCGCCTGGATGGCCTCCCAGTCGGCCGGCGCCGCCTCGATCTCGTAGCCGGTGTTCGCGGCGACGGTGTCGGTCGCCACGACATCGAGCGGGTCATCCATGGCCACGACGAGCTTGTTGTTGTCCTGTGCCACGGCGATGAGGTGGAAACGCCGCGCCATCTCGCTCGGAATCAGCCGAACGACGTGCGTGTCGAGCGGCGACTTCGAGAGATCGACGTTGCCATCAGCGTGCAGCTCGATGCCGTCCACTTGCTAAGTCCTTGTCAGTCGGTGATTTGACCCGCATGTCCGTCTGTTCGGGGCAACTAGACTGCAAGCCTCATGCCAATCGGTAGTGTTTGGGGGAGAAGGCGAAATCGGGCCTAAGCGCCCGTCTGGTGGGAGATTACCTGTGCCCGAGGGAACCCAGGGGGAACGGCCCGTCGAGGGCCGAACCGGCGTGCTTCGCATCCTGCACGCCGCCCTGGGCCCCGTTCTGCTCGTGGGGCCGCGGTGCCTCGGCGGGCGCCTCGGGACAGCTCAGGAAGGCCCTGACGATGACCGGATCGAACTGCGTGCCCGCGCCCTCCTCGAGGACCTTAACCGACTCCTCGCGCGAGAGGGCGTCACGATAGGGCCTCTTCGACGTCAGGGCGTCGTAGGCGTCGGCGACGGAGAGGATCCGTGCGCCGAGCGGTATCTCCCCTCCGGCCAGACCGTCGGGGTACCCGCTGCCGTCGAAGTGCTCGTGGTGGTGCCGCACGATCTTCGTGACGTCGGCCAGTTCCTCGATCGGCCGCAGAATCCGCTCACCGAGCACGGGGTGTTCCTGCACACAACGCCATTCGTCGGCGTCGAGCTTCCCGGGCTTGTTGAGCACGTTCTCACGGATCCCGATCTTGCCGATGTCGTGGAGAAACCCCGCCAGCCATATGTTCTCGATCTCGGCGTCGGCCAGTGAGAGGAAGCGCGCGATCCGAACGGACGTCTCTGCCACCCGCTCGGAGTGGCCCTGCGTGTACTGGTCCTTCGCCTCAAGAGCGTGGGCGAGCGACTTGATGCTGCTCAGAAAGAGCGTCCTGAGCTCGACGTTCGCCTTGTGAAGCTGCTCGGTCCGCGCCCGGACCATCTCCTCGAGGTTGCGCTGGTACTCCCGGTTCTCCATGACCAGGCGCCGTTTCTCGATGGCGCGCTCCACGATGATCGCGAGTTCGTCCAGGTTCAGTGGCTTGCTCAGGTGGTCGTGCGCGCCGAGTCGCATCGCCTCGATCGCCTGGTCGATGTCGGGCGATCCCGTGATCATGATGACCGACACGTCCTCGTTCGTGACGCGGATGCGGCGCAGGAGCTCAATCCCGCTCATGCCCGGCATCCGGATGTCGCTCAGGATGCAGTCGAGCGCGTTCTGGGAGACCTTCGCGAGCGCCGCCTCGGCGTCCTCGGCCGTGTCGCAATCGTACCCTAGGTCCGTCAGCTTCCGGGAGATGATGTCCCGGATGAACGGCTCGTCATCCACGATGAGGATCTTGGCCTTCTGACCCGCCACACGTCCCTCCTGCAAGGTCCCGGGGCCCACGTACGCCTGCACGGTGCGGTCACGCGTCGCGATCGGGCGCCCGAACACTTGGCATTCTCAGCAATTTCTGTACCAGACGGGAGGGCTCGAAGGGGGCGCGAGGGGCACGAAGATGCCCGTCCAGGAGGGCGATTCCCGCTCCTCGGCGGGACACCGGCGGCGGGAATGTGGCAGGGTGCACGCCGGCCGCCGTGCCGGCGGACCCGGTCTGTGCAGAGATTGAGCAGGCTGTCAGCGGAGGAGCGCGGGCCCGGCTAGCGGCCGAGTTCGGAGATGTCGATCTGGCGCCACTCGCGGGCCAGTCGATCCCAGCGGTAGAGCTTCACGGTGTCGACGAACTCGTCCTCGGAGTAGACGTACTCGATGTCGACATCGCCGCCGATCCGCTTCGAGTACGAGACCTTCTTGTCGAGAAGGAGCGGACGCACCGACCGTTCCAGCCTCATCCGCCCGGTCGCGCCATCGAAGACCACGCTCTCGATGGTGAGCTGGCGTTCCGGAAACTCCTCGTTCGTGTGTTCGAGGAACCCGAAGAGCCTCTCGATCTTGTCGACGAGTTCTTCCCACTTGCGCTGGTGCATGGCTCGCCCCCCATGGCCGACGGGTCTCTCCGCGCACGGGGCCGGTCGCGGCGGCTCAGCTCAGGATGCCGCGGGCCCTCCCGACGGCGCGGAACGCATCGATCGCCCGGTCCAGATGCTCCAGCGTGTGAGCCGCGGAGACCTGTACCCTGATGCGCGACTCGCCCTTCGGCACGACCGGGTAGCTGAAGCCCACGACGTAGATCCCGAGGTCGAGCAGGTCGCTCGCGAAGTCCTGGACGAGCCTGGCATCGTCGGGGTACGCCCCGAACATGACCGGCACGATCGGATGCTCACCAGGGATGATAGCAAATCCGGCGTCCGTCATGCCTCTCCTGAAATGCGCGGTGTTCCGGAAGAGCCGGTCCCTGAGCTCGCTCGACTCCGAGAGGAGCTCGATCACCGCGATCGTCGCGCCCACGACGACGGGGGCGAGCGTGTTTGAGAAGAGATAGGGCCTCGATCGCTGACGGAGGTAGTCGATGATCTCGCGCCGGCCGGAGACGCAGCCTCCGGAGGCGCCGCCGAGAGCCTTGCCGAACGTGGTGCTGATGAGATCGACCCTCTCGACGCAGTCGCGGTGCTCGTGCGTGCCCCTGCCGTGCTCGCCCACGAAGCCCGTCGCGTGCGAGTCGTCGACCATGACGAGCGCCCCGTACTGCTCCGCCAGATCGCAGATGCGGTCGACGAGCGCGATGTCGCCGTCCATGCTGAAAACGCCATCGGTACAGATGAGCTTCCGGCGCACGCCCGACGCCTCCCGGAGCTTCCGCTCAAGATCGTCCATGTCGCTGTGCGCGTAAATCAGCCGGCGGGCCTTGCAGAGGCGGACGCCGTCGATGATGGAGGCGTGATTGAGCCGGTCACAGATCACGGCATCGTCCGGTCCAAGGAGTGGCTCGAAGAGGCCGCCGTTCGCGTCGAAGCAGGCGGCGTAGAGGATCGTGTCGTCCGTGCCGAGGAACTCGGAGACCTTCTCCTCGCCGACCTTGTGGATCTCCTGTGTCCCGCAGATGAAGCGGACCGAGGAGAGGCCGAAGCCCCACCTGTCGAGCGCCCGGTGCGCCGCCTCGACGACGCGAGGATGGGACGCGAGGCCGAGGTAGTTGTTGGCGCAGAAGTTGATGACGCTCTCGCCGTTACCGCCCGCGACGCGGATCTCGACACCCTGGGGCGTCGTGATGACCCGCTCGTCCTTGTAGAGCCCCGCGGCCTTCATGGCCTCGAGTTCCTCACTGATCGCCAGCTTCGTGCGCCGATACATGGTGATGACCCGCCTTCACTTCCCTGCCGACATGCCGCTCCCCCGGTGCTCGAAGTACCGCTAGCAGTATAACCCGCGCGGCGAGCGGGTGGAAGCATAAATGACGTCACAGTCGGTAACGGCCTGTCGCCTTCCCGCCCGGCTTGTGCTACGCTCGTTCCCGATGATGAAGCAGCAGTCAGGGTTGCAGCGCCGGCTCCGGAGGCCGGGAAGGGACGCAGACGTGCCAGGAAGGAAGACCACGCGCATCCTCGTGACCGGTTCGGAGGGCCAGATCGGCTCGGAGCTGACGGTCGAACTGCGGAAGCGATACGGCGACGCGAGCGTCGTCGCCTCCGACCTCAAGGAGCCCCGGAGCGACGGCGGACCGTTCGAGCGGCTCGACGTCACGGATCGCGCCGCCTTCGCCGCGATCTGCCGGCGTCACCGGATCGACACGATCGTCCACATGGCCGCGATCCTCTCCGCCAAGGGTGAGCACGAGCCGCTCCGGGCCTGGAGTGTCAACGTCACGGGCCTCGTCAACGCCCTGGAACTCGCGCGCGATCTGGATCTCGCCCGCGTCCTCTGCCCGAGTTCGATCGCCGTCTTCGGGCCGGACTCACCGAAGGAGAACACGCCCCAGGAGACCGTCCTGAGACCGACGACGATGTACGGCGTGACGAAAGTGACGGGGGAGCTTCTCTGCGACTACTACGTCCGTCGCTTCGGAGTCGACGCGCGCGGCCTCAGATACCCGGGGATCGTCTCGGCCGAGACGCTTCCGGGTGGAGGGACCACCGACTACGCCGTCGAGATCTACTACAAGGCGGTCGAGGACGGCCGCTACACGTGCTTCCTCGCCCCCGACACGAGGCTTCCGATGATGTACATGCCCGACTGCATCCGGGGCACGATCGAGCTTCTCGAGGCAGACTTCGGGCGGCTCCGCCATCATGGGGACTTCAACCTTGCCGCGATGAGCTTCACACCGGCCGAGCTGGCTGCCTCGATCCGGAAGATCGTCCCCGGGTTCGAGATCGACTACGAGCCCGACGAACGGCAGACGATCGCCGAGTCCTGGCCCTCCTCGATCGACGACGCAGCGGCTCGGGAGGAGTGGGGCTGGCGGCCGGAGTACGACCTGGACGCGATGTCCCGCGACATGATCGAACGCCTCCGGCAGAGGCACACGGCCGGCAGGCTCTACCGGTAGCGCACAACGCCCGCGTCTACCCCATGGGACCGACGGGCAGAACGGTCCGGCCCCTCGACTCGGCGAGCACCTCGGCGATCGCCAGGTAGATCGCCGACCCTCCGCAGAAGATCCCCTCGATACCCGAGAGTGTCCGGAACCACACCGGAACGTCGAACCAGTGGCCGACGGCGAGAAGCCAGAAGAGCACGGTGAGGCTGGCGAAGACCGTCTGGAGGGCCCGGTTCGTCCGCCACGTGCCGAACCACATGCCGAACGTGAAGAGCCCCCACATGAAAAGGTACCAACCCAGGAAGCGCGGCTCGTAGGCGAACCAGCCGTGCTCGTTCCCGAGGACGATGAAGACGAGCGAGAGCCAGAAGAGGCCGTAGCTCGTGAACGCGGTCACTCCGAACGTGTTGCCCTTCCTGAACTCCAGAATGCCGGCGACGATCTGCGCGAGCCCGCCGTAGAAGATGCCCATCGCGAGGACCATCACGTCCTGTCCGAAGAACCCGGCGTTGTGGATGTTCAGGAGCACGGTGGTCATCCCGAAGCCCATCAGTCCCAGGGGCGCCGGGTTGGCAAACCTCTCCTCCATCGGATCTCCTCCGCTGTGAAGAAGGGCCGCGGCAAGCCGCGGCCCTTCGGAAAGCCGCACGCTCCGTGGCAGCCTCGGCTACGTCCCGTACCTGTCGATGATTCCCTTCTTGTCGAGCCCGAGAATTCCGTACTTGTCGCCGACCTTCCTGAAGGCCTCGACACACTTGTCGATGTGCTCCTTCTCGTGCGCCGCCGAGAGCTGCACGCGGATCCGGGCCTGCCCGGCGGGGACGACGGGAAAGAAGAACCCGATCACGTAGATCCCTTCCGCGTACATGTCGCGCGACATGTCGTTGGCCAGCTTCGCGTTGTAAAGCATCACCGGCACGATCGGCGTCACGCCCTCTCGAACGCAGAGCCCGGCCTCGCAGATCTTCTGCCGGAAGTACTTGGTGTTCCACTCGAGCTTGTCGCGACGCTCGGTCGTCTTCGTGAGGAGTTCGATCACCCGGATCGTCGCGCTCACGATAACGGGCGAGAGCGAGTTGCTGAAGAGATACGGCCGGGCCTTCTGCCGGCAGAGCTCGACCAGCTCGCGCCTGCCGGATACGCAACCGCCGGAGGCGCCTCCGAGGGCCTTGCCGAACGTCGTGGTGATGATGTCGACCCGGTCCATCACGTCGAAGTACTCGTGGACGCCCCGCCCCTTCGTGCCGATGAACCCCGTGGCGTGCGAGTCGTCGACCAGGAGCATCGCGTCGTACTCATCCGCCAGATCGCACATCTCGCCGAGCGGAGCGAGGTCGCCGTCCATCGAGAATACGCCGTCGGTCACGATCAGCCGGTGGCGCTTGTCGCTGTGCAGCTCGAGCTTCTTCCTCAGGTGCTTCATGTCCATGTGCTTGAAGGTGTCGTACTCCGCCGAACAGAGCCGGATCCCGTCGACGAGCGACGCGTGGATCAGCCGGTCGGCGATGATGACGTCCTCCTGTCCGAGGATCGCTTCGAAGACCCCGGCGTTCGCGTCCATGCACGAGGGGAAGAGGAGCGTGTCCTCCATGCCGAGGAACTCCGTCACCCTCTCCTGGAGTTCTCGGTGGATGTCCTGGGTCCCGCAGATGAACCGGACGGAGCTCATCCCGAAGCCCCGCTCATCGAGCCCCTCGTGCGCCGCCTTGATGACGTCGGGGTGACTCGAGAGGCCGAGATAGTTGTTCGCGCAGAAGTTCAGCACGGACTGGGTCGCAGCGCCCTCAGGGTACTCCACTTCGATCTCGGCGTCCTGCGCCGAGCGGATGAAGCGCTTCTCCTTGAAGAGTCCCTTCTCCTTGATGCCCTCGATCTCGGCCGCGAAGGCCTGCCTTCTCGCGTCGGAATATGCCATCGATCTCCGCTCCTCCGTCCTCCTATGGCTCGACGTGCTTCTGGACCAGCGCGACGATCGAGTTCACGGTGTCGAAGGCCTCGGGCGTCGCCTCCTCGTCGGGCAGCCTGATCTCGTACTTCTTCTCCAAGAAGGCCTTGAGCGAGACCATCGAGAAGCTGTCGACCAGGCCCGATGAGATGAGCGGCGTGTCGAAGGTCACCTCGACATCGTCGTCCTCATCGACGTACTCATCGATCACGTACTCGAGCACCACGTCCTTGATCTCTGCCATCGGAGTTCCTTTCTCCGAGCCCCGCGGGGCCCCGTGCCTTCGGTCCGTCAGTCGTCTTCCAGCGTCGAGAGGTCGCCGACCTCCTCGCCCCACTCCAGCGCCCTCAGGTAGCGCCTGAGGATCTTGCCCGAACGCGTCTTCGGCAGCTTGTCCCGGAACTCGATCTCCTGAGGCATCGCAAGCGGCGAGAGACGCTTCCGGATGAAGTTCATGATGTCGAGTTCGAGATCGCCGGTTGCCTCGTAGCCGGGGTTCAGCATGACGAAGGCCTTGACGACCTCCATGTTCACGTCGTCGGGCTTGCCGACCGCCGCGGCCTCGGCGATCGCCTCGTGCTCGATGAGGGCCGACTCGATCTCGAATGGCCCCACGAGGTGTCCGCCGGTGTTGATCACGTCGTCATCCCGCCCGACGAACCAGTAGTACCCGTCCTTGTCGATGCTGGCCCGATCGCCGGAGACGTACCAGACGTCCGGATCGGTTCGGAGCGCGTCGGGCTCGGCATCGGCGGCGGCACCGACGAACTTGCTGCGGTAGATGTCGGGTTGCTCCCAGTAGGCCCGGAACATCGATGGCCAGCCGGGCCGGAAGGCGATCAGTCCTACCTTCCCTGGTTCCCTGATGGGCTCGTGGGTCTTGAGATCGAGGACGGTGCCCGTGATGCCGGGGAACGTCTTCCCCATCGAACCGGGCTTGATCGACATCCCGGGGTAGTTCGAGATCATGATCGCCCCGGTCTCCGTCTGCCAGAACGTGTCGTGGAAGGGAAGACCGTACGCCTCCTCGCTCCAGATGACCGCCTCGGCGTTGAGCGGTTCCCCGACCGACGCGAGGTGTCGGAGCGACGAGAGATCGAACTTCCCGACGCTCCCCGTCCCCTCACGCATGAGCGAACGGATCGCCGTCGGCGCGGAGTACCAGACGGTCACACGGTTGTCCTGGATGAACTGGTACCAGCGCGAGGCCGTGAAGCCCGAGTCGAGCACGCACTGGGTCGCGCCGAGGGCCCAGGGTCCGATGATGCCGTAGCTCGTGCCGGTGACCCAGCCGGGATCGGCCGTGCACCAGTAGATGTCGTCTTCCCCGAGGTCGAGCACCCAGGACGTCGAGAGCGCCTGCGCCCAGATCGATCCGTGAACGTGCAGCGCGCCCTTCGGCTGACCGGTCGTTCCCGACGTGTAGTGCAGGACCGACGGCGTCTCGGGGCCGGATCGATAGACATCGAACTCCTCGACTGGGGGAGCCGCCTCGACGTCGAAGAAGCTCTCGCCCTCGCGGAGCTTCTTCTCGTCGCCGTCGACGACGATGACGCGCTCGAGCGACGGAAGGCGGTCCCTGATCCTGCGGACCTTTTTCACGTGCTTGGCCGTCGTGAGCACGGCGCGCGTCCCCGCGCTCGCCAAACGCACCTCGAGCGACTCCTCGCCGAACGCGGAGAAGAGCGGCTGCGCGATGCCGCCCATCTTGAGAATGCCCAGGAAGGAGAAGTAGAGACTCGGGATCTTGTCCATGAAGATGCAGATCCGGTCCCCCGGCTCGAGACCGAGGTCGACGAGATGCTTCGCGAACGCGTTCGAGAGACGCTTGAGGTCGCGGAACGTGTAGCTCGCGCGCCTCTCCCCGAACCCCTCCCAGATGAGCGCCGTCTTGTCGCCGCCGCCGCGCTCGCAGACCCGATCCGAGCAGATCGCCCCGATGTTCAGGATCTCGCCGTCTCTCCAGCCGAGCACGTCCCCGGCGATCCCCCAGTCGAAGTCCCGAAGCCTCTCGTCGTAGGATCCGATGTTGCTCAAGTCCCCTCCTCGTTCTTGCCGACAGATGGAGTCCGACCGCCCGGCGTTGACCCGCCGGCGGACGCCCGCCTCTCTTCGCCATGCCCCTCGAGGAGCACGACAGCGGTGGCGCACGTCCGCGTATGCGTGACCGAGACGTGTACCGCGGCGACTCCCATCGCGTCCGCCGCCGCACGCGCCGCTCCGGCGAATCTCATGCCGAGCGCGCCCGAGTCCGGGCGCGTGATCTCGACCTCCCGCGGATCCGCCCCGCCGCCGAGATCGAGCGCCGTCAGGCCCGCCATCTTGGCGGCGAGACGAGCCGCGAAGCTCTCCCAGGGACGGGCCCTGGAAGAGGCATACGCGATCTCGTCAGGCAGAAAGCACTCGCGAATGCTGGAGTCCGACAGGCTGGCGCGGAACTCCGGGACGTCAACAGTGCCGATGCCCACGCCGACGATCAACGCCTCTCCCCCGCGAGGATCAGCTCGCTCGAGCGGATTGGTCGCCGGTCATTCTACCGCGGGCGGCGGGGCGCCGTCAACGGTAGAGGGCCTTGAGGAGTCCCCACGTCGCCCCGCGCACGGAAGTGGTGCAGTCCCCTGGATGGGAAGGGATGTTGAGCTCGCCCGGACTGGGAATCATCATGAACCAGTCGGCGGCGCTGGAGACGTTCTGGTCGATCCCCACCGGGCAGCGCCCGAGGCAGTTCCCCTGGGGCACGAGCGGCGCGTATTCGGGGTCGACCCAGACGAGCCACGAGATCGGGACCGGGTCCGTCACGTCTCCCCAGTTGACGCCGTCGACGATCGTCGACCAGTCCACGGCGGCCGTCGTGTCTTCCCCGGTTGCGATGAGGAGCCCGTCGCCGCAGTTCGCCAGCGCCATGTCCGCGTCGGCGCCGGAGCAGAGCACGAGGTTCGGCACGTCAGGATTGTCGTTGTCGTCGCCGGGGTGCCAGAGCTCCCAGTCGGCGATCGTGAGATCCGGCGTTACCTCTCCCTCGACCGCGTCGATCGCAATGATCATGTACCGGCCCGGCTCGATCGGGATCTCGGTGTCGCCCGGCCGCCCCGGGAACTTGAAGACCCCCTCGGGCTTGCCGTCCTGCCCCTCGTCCGTGACGATCGCCCCGTCGAGGTACGCGGTCATGCCGCCGGCGTTCAGGATCTCGAAGTACTCGTTGTGTGCGTCGAAGCCCGGTACGTAGTAGTAGACCTCGTTCAGGACCACCTGGTCCCAGACCTCGAGGCCCGAGGCCGTCACCGCGGACGCGGCGACGAGAAGCGCGACAACCGCCAGTCTCATCATCCCCACCCTCCCTCACGTTCCTGCGGGACGCGACCTCTCTGGGAAGCACCGATCGGGCCAGATCGCGACGCCCTGGCCGGTTCGCCGGAAGCTCGGACGCTTCCCGAAGCCGCGGCCGACCGGTGCGTCCGAACTGTGAACGGAGTGGACGGCCGCGCCCGGCGCGCGCAGCGCGGGACCGGGCCTCGGGGGCAGCATCAGGCGGTGCGGAGGCGGGATCAGTGCCGCGGCAGGCGGGTCGGCCAGGCAGGCTCGATGCCGGCGGCCTCGAACATGCGGATCGAGACATCGTTCGCCGTCTCGACGATCTCGTCCCGGTCGGCCGTCACGAGTCGGCGCTCCTCGACCACGACACGGCCGTTGACGATTGTGTAGTCGACGGTATGGTCGAAGCCCGAGTAGACGAGCGCCGCGAGGGGATCGGCGAGCGCGCCGGCGTATCCGACGCGCCGAAGGTCGACGAGCACGATGTCCGCGGCCTTGCCCTCTTCGAGCGAGCCGATCTCGGGGCGGCCGAGGATCGCCGCGCCGCCGCGCGTCGCCATGCGGACGATCTCCTCGGCAGACATCGCGTCCGGACCCGAGGCAAGAAGGTGCAGGAGAAGAGCGGTCCTGAGCTCGCCGAGCATGTCCGAGGTGTCGTTGCTCGCGCTCCCGTCGACACCCAGACCGACGCGAGTGCCGCGCCGGAGCATCTCCGGCACCCTGGCGACGCCCGAGGAGAGACGCATGTTCGAGGTCGGGCAGTGCGCGATCGCCGTGTCCGTCTCGGCCAGGAGGTCGAGCTCGTCGTCCTCGAAGTGGATCCCGTGGGCGAACCAGACGTCGTTGCCGACCCACCCGTAGCGGGCCATCAGCGCGAGCGGCCTCACGCCGTGGGTCTTGAGGCAGTACTCCGTCTCGTCCCGCGTCTCGGCGACGTGCGTGTGGAGAAGCACGCCCCTCGCTCTCGCCAGCTCCGCGGTCTCGCGCATGAGCGACGCGGTCACCGAGAACGGCGAGCACGGAGCCAGTGCCACGCGCGTCATCGCGAACGGCTCCGGGTCATGGAACCGGTCGATGAGACGCTCCGAGTCCGCGAGAATGCTCGCCTCGTCCTGCACAACGGAGTCCGGCGGGAGCCCGCCGTCGGACCGTCCGCGCGACATGCTTCCCCGCGTCGGGTGGAAACGGACACCCATCTCCCGTGCCGCCTCGATCTCGACACCGATGAGATCGGCGTCGAGGCCGCGAGGGAAGACGTACATCTGGTCGCTCGACATCGTGCAGCCCGTCAGAAGGAGTTCCGCGCAGGCGAGCCTCGTTCCGGCACGGACCGCCTCGACGGAGAGCCCGGCCCAGACGTCGTAGAGCCCGGTCAGCCAGTCGAAGAGCTCCCTGTTCTGTGTCGTCGGCAGATTCCGCTGGAGCGTCTGGTTGAAGTGGTGGTGGAGGTTGACGAGGCCCGGGAGAGCGACCATCGACGAGCAGTCGATCGTCCTCACGTCCTCGCCCTCGGGCGGCTCGATGGCGGACGCGATCCGGTCGATCCGACCGTCGCGCACGAGAAGGTCGACTTCCCAGAGGCGGTCGCCGGCATCGTTCATCGTGGCAAGGTGATGGATGTTCCGGAGCAGGATCACCTGCAGCTCCTCACTGCGTCCCTGACCGGCCGGCCGCCTCGAGGGCCGCCAGCACACGCTGAGGCGTGAACGGAAGCTCGCGCAGACGAAGCCCCGTCGCCGCGAATATCGCGTTCGCGATCGCGGGCGCCACGACGTCGACGGGGATCTCGGAGACGCTCTTCGCGCCGAAGGGCCCCGTCGGCTCGTCGGACTCCACGAGGATCGCCCTGATCGGCGGCGCGTCGACCGACGACGGAACCTTGTAGTCGAGCGCGCTCGCGTTCAGCATCCGGCCTCCGCTGTCGAAGAGCATCTCCTCCGACAGCGCCTGGCCGATTCCCTGGAGCACGCCACCCTGCACCTGTCCCTCGGCGAAGGTCGGATTGATGGCGCGCCCGAGATCGACGGCGCAGACGAAGTCCAGGACATCGACGAGGCCCGTCTCCGTGTCGACCTCGACGCTCGCGCATGCCGCGGCGAACGGCGGCGGGCAGGCGTACGTGACGTTCGACGCGGTGCAGGAGATCTGCTCCTTCTCCTCGCCGTACATCGCGCGCATCGCAACGTCGGCGAGCGACACGCTCCGGCCCGACGTCCCGAAGACCGCGTTCTCGCGGCAGGAGAGCGCGTCGGGGCTCTCGTCGAGCATCTTCGAAGCGTGGTCGAGGAGCCGGTCCCGGACCATCTCGGCGGCCTTCTTGACGGCGCCTCCGGTCACGTAGGTCGTGCTCGAGGCGTAGGCGCCGACGTCGAACGGCGTCCGGTCGGTGTCGGAAGAGTAGACGTGCACCTTCTCGGGTGTGACACCCAGCACCTCGGCCGCGATCTGCCCGAGGATCGTGTCGCTGCCGGTGCCGAGATCGGTCGCGCCCACAAGGAGGTTGAACGAACCATCCTCGTTCGACTTGATCGTCGCCGCGCCCATGTCGTCACCGGGAATGCCGCTTCCGTGCATCGCGAAGGCGACGCCCTTCCCGCGACGCAGATACGGACGCGCTCCCGCCCGGCCCGTCTCCCCCGGTGCGAGCGAGGCCTTCCACTCGTCCCAGTCCGAGGCTTCGCGTACGCGCTCCCAACACTCGGCAAGTCCGTGCGATCGGATGACGCGCTCGAACCCCTCCTTGCCCTCTCCGAGACTCCGGGCAACGGGGTCCTCCTCACCCGGGCGAATCGCGTTCTCCAGGCGGTACTCGACCGGATCGAACCCGAGGGCATGGGCGATCTCGTCCATCTGGGAGTCGACCGCAAAGTAGCCCTGCACAGCGCCGTATCCCCGGAACGCGCCACCGACGGGGAGGTTCGTGTAAACGGAGTGGTTCTCGAAGCGGATATGCTCGGCGTGATAGAGCGGAAGCGTCTTGCTTCCCGTGTTGGATGGAACGGTGAGCGCGTGGCTGCCGTAGGCGCCCGTGTTCGTCAGCACGGAGAGCTCCCTCGCGATGATCGCTCCGTCGGCGCCGACTCCGGTCCTGAGCTTCAGGACCTGCGGGTGGCGGGTCCGCGTTCCGACGAGTTCCTCGTCCCGGTCGAGCATCATCTTGACCGGCCGCCGCGTCGCAAGCGTGAGCGCGGCGCAGATATCCTCGAGCACGATCTCCTGCTTCACACCGAACCCGCCGCCGATCCGCGGCTTCACGACGCGCACGCGCGACACCGGGAGCTCGTTCACTCTGGCGACGATACGGCGACAGTGGAACGGAACCTGCGTGCTCGTGATGACAACGAGTCTGTCCTTCTCGTCGAGGTACGTGAGCGTGACGTGCGGCTCCGTCGGAGCGCAGTGGACGTACTGCGACCGGTACTCCGCCTCGAAGACGCGGTCGGCCGCGGGGAATCCCTTCTCGACGTCCCCGACGTCCATTTCGAGGTGCGCGGCGAGGTTGCTCGACGGATCGGCGATGCCGGAGGCGTCGGGCTCGTCGTGGATGCGCGGCGCGCCGTCGTCCATCGCCCTCTCGGAGTCGAGCACGGCCGGCAGGACCTCGTACTCCACATCGATGAGGCCGCAGGCCTTCTTCGCGAGAAGCGGGGTCTCCGCGGCGACGGCGGCCACCCTGTCACCGACGAACCGCACCTTCGAGTCCAGCATGAAGGTGTCCATCGGCGACGGTTCGGGGTAGTTCTGGCCGGCGGTTGTAAACGGCACGCGGGGGACGTCCTGGTGCGTGATGACGCAGTGGACCCCATCGAGCGCGAGCGCCCGCGTCGCGTCGATCTTCACGATCCGCGCATGCGCGTGGGGGCTCCGCTTGATGCGCCCGAAGAGCATGCCGTCGGACTCGAAGTCGTCGGTATAGCGGGCGAGTCCGGCGACGAGCCCGACGCCCTCGGTCTTCTCGACACGGGCGCCGACCGCACCGCGGCTCTCCCGGGAACGATCGACCGCCACCGCACGGTCTCCTTCCGTCGCTCCGCCACCACCGGCGACGTCGAGAATGGCCTCGATGGCCTTCATGTAGCCCGTGCACCGGCAGAGGTTCCCCGAGATCGCCTCCCGGACGTCCTCCTCGGAGGGGTCGCCCTTCTCATCGAGGAGCGCCTTCGCCGAGAGGATCATGCCCTGCATACAGTACGCGCACTGCGCGGAGCCGTGCTCGAGAAACGCGGACTGGAGAGGGTGCGGATTCGCGGGATCGCCGAGGCCCTCGATCGTCGTGATCTCGCCGCCGTCGGCCTGAACGGTGAGGATGGTACAGGACGGAACCGGGCGGCCGTCGAGGAGCACGGTGCAGCTGCCGCAGCTCCCGGTCCGGCAGCCCGACTTGACCCCTCTGAACCCGAGACGGCGCAGCGTGTCGAGGAGTACCTCGCCTGGCTCAACCGTCACCTCGTGGCTCGTCCCGTTCACGGTGAGTCGGACAGTCATCGCGCGCCTCCCGGTTCAGGAAGCCCGGCCGCGGCGGAGAGCGCGCGACGGATGAGCACCCGCGCGAGCTTCCGGCGGTACTCGGCGCCGGCCCTGTGGTCCGACTGCGGCGAGAGCGTCCGGCAGTACTCGCCGGCCGCCCTGTCGATCGCCGCGGGATCCACGGCCTCGCCTTCGATCGTCCTCTCGAGCTCGCGGGCCCTCACCGGAACGGCACCGACGCCGTTCAGCGCGATGCGGACATCCGCAAGACCGCCGTCCGCCCTGCGGAGCGCGACGGCGCAGTTCACGGTGGCGACATCGAGGCGCGTCCTCCCGCGCTTCCTGAAGGCGCCGCAGAGCCCCGACGACGACGACGGAAGCTCGATGCCTGTGATGAGGTCGCCCTTCCGGTACGTCTCGGCTCTGCGTGAGTAGAGATCCTCAAGCGAGAGTCGGCGCTCGCCGTCGCCATCGACGAGGACGACGATCGCGTCGAGCGCGAGGAGCGCGGGTGGCAGGTCGGTCGGGAAGTGCCACGAGGCCACGTTGCCGCCGACCGTTGCGACGTTTCTGACGGTGTGGTTGGCCACGGCGAGCGCGGCGTCCCGGAGAACGCCGCCGGCGAGCGATGCCACGACCTCCGATCGCGCGAGGTCGGCCACGCTCGTCATCGCGCCGACCGCGATCGACCCGTCCCCATCCCCGGACACTCCCGCCAGACCGGCGGCGCCGAGATCGACGAGATAGTCAAGGTTCGGCGAAGCGGCGGGAACGACGATCGTGCCGCCCGCAACGTAGAGCCCCCTCCCGGAGCCCTCAGCGAGCGCCCGAACGGCGTCGGCGGCGCTCCCGGGTCTCTCAACTGACCTGAGATCGAGCACGGCGGCTCCTCCTTGGGATTCGGATGGAACCGCGCGGAAGCGCGCGGCCCGAGCCCGAAGAATAGGTCACCCGCGCCCGACGTTCAAGAGCTCTTTCGACCGCACGGGTGTCGGCGAGCCGGGGGCCCGTGCACTACCCATGGACTAGGAAAAGAGGGGAAACGCGGGCACGAAGACCGCGAGGCCGAGACCGACGCCCGCGACGATCTGCGCCGGTGTGTGGTAGCCGAGACGGAACCTCGACCACGCCACCGCCACGACCATGAGGGCGATCGGCGCGACCATTCCGAAGGCCACCCAGAGGAGGAACCCGGTCCCGGCCGCCATGGCCGAGTGCAGACTGATCTTCCAGCGGAGCGTGATCCCGAAGACGGCGACGCTGTGGATGAAGAGAACCGTCGCCAGGTTGAGAAGCGGAACGGGGGCCGCGCCGACGCGCAGCATGGCCCAGGACGCACCGAAGCACCCGACGATGAGGAGCTGCGGCCCGAAGCGCTGTCTCCGTCGCCTGATGTCGATGTCTTCGATCGCCCCGCGGCGCACGCGATGGAAGAGGTACGCGAGGGGGGCAAGGACCGAGAAGACAAGGTAGAGGGCCGCCCATCGCCATGCGTGGGCCTCGGAGGCGGAGGCGGCCCTCGTCGCCACGGCCGCCGAGACCATCACAGGCGGGCTCATCGCGTTTGTCGCGACGCGAGCAAGCCGCCGCGGCCAGCGGCCCCCGGCCGTTCGCGATCTGGTCTCACTGCTCACGTCCCGGTTCACTCCTCGCCCGCATCGCGGAGATCACGGTCTCGGTCGACGCCGCTAGAAGCAGAGGTCGACCTTGACGCCCAGCGAGTCCGCAACATCGCGAACGCGCTCGGAGAGGTCGGCCTCGTACTCGTCCCAGCTGCGCCGCGCGTCCTCCAGGGCCCCGAGCCGGTCGGGGAAGCGCTCAGCCACGGTCTCGACGAACCTGGAGACGACACTCGGGTAGAGATTGAGCGTATCGACAAGGACCCTCTCGGCCCCGGCACGGTCGAGTGCCGAGAGTACCTCGCCGATCGACTCATCCGTATCCGAGAAGCCCGGAAGAACGGGTCCGAAGAAGCCCCAGACCTCGAGCCCGGCGCGCTTCGCCTGAGCCATCGCGTCGAGACGCCGAGCCGGCGGCGGCGCACCCGGCTCGAGAGCGGATGTCACGTCCTCGTCGAGGCACGTCACGGTGACGCCGACGTCGGCGGAATCGAACCGCGTCAGGATGTCCAGATCACGCACGAACATGTCGGACTTGGTCAGGATCCCGACCTGGAACCCAGGCGCTTCGGAGAGCGTCTCCAGGCACCGGCGGGTGATCCTGTGCGTGGCCTCTGCCGGCTGGTAGGCGTCACAGACCGTGCTCATGGAGACGATGCCCGGCTCACGCACCACGACTTCGCGCCTGAGCACTTCGGGAGCGTTCTCCTTCGCGAAGACGTACGTCCCCCACTCGTCCGGCAGGCCGCGGAAGCGCCCCATGAACGTCGCGTAGCAGTATCTGCACCCGTGCTCGCAGCCCACGTAGGGATTCAGTGCATACTCGAGCGAAGGGATCTTCGACTTCTGGAGCAAGCTCTTGCACTTGATTCCGGTGATCCGGGCGCGCTGCATTCGGTGTCCGCCCTTCCGAAGTCCGCCTATCTCGATTGCCATCGCATCATCTCGAGGTGCTCTCGAAGCTGTCCCGCCGTCGGGAACTTCCTCGTGATGAGCGTGCGCTTCAGTCCACAGCAGATCGCCTTCACCTCGGGCGGCTGCCGGGCGTAGTGCTTCCGTCCCCCGATCGCGTCGTAGAAGACGCGAATGAGATCACAGACGTCGTCGTGGATATTCGTCCAGCGCGGCGCTCCCCATCGATACACATCGACGAGCTTGACGTCGAAGCCGAGCCCGGCCCGCTTGACGATGATGTTCTCGGTGTGCAGATCCCCGTGATACTCGCGCAGGTGGTGGATGCTCTCGATGCCCGTCGCCAGGGCGTGAAGCAGATGGAGGCCCTGGAAGTGATCGAGCCGTTTGCCGGGCTGGCGCGCGAGGAACTCGCTCAGCAGCTCGCCCTCGACGTACTCCGAGACGAGGAATGTGACGGGTACACCGGCGAACGTTATCGACTCCTGCGTGTGATACTGGATGAGTATAGGACAATGACGCAGCTTGTGAAGTTTCTTTGCGTAGTAGACGAGCGTCCGATTCCGGAGATTGCGCTCCGGGTAGAAGAACTTGGCGGCCCGCTCGATCCCGGTGCTGAGTTCCTCCACGAGGTAGACCTCGCCCTCCCATCCCGTGCCGAGCGCCGCCACGACCTCGTACTTCCCGGCGAGGACGGTGCCGGCTTCGAAATCGAAGCTCTCGATCCTTCCCCGGGCTCTCTTCTGTGACATCTCCGGCCACCTCCGCGATGGCGGACCAGGGCACCCGCAGGCGTCGGGCGCCGGAACGGTCGCGAGCCGCCGGCCTGTCCCGGCGGACCATCAGAGTATAGCCCCGGAACAGCCCCGATGCCAGCGCACGCAGCGCTGAGGGGCCGGCTTCAGAGACCTGGAAGGGACACGGCGGGGTCGGGAGAGGGAACAAGCGGCGGCTGTCCTTCACACGGTCTGGTTGCCACGGACCAGTTGCTTCGTCGTGTAGGGATTCGCCATCAGGCGCACGAAGGAGGAGTACTCCACACGGAAGCCAATCGAATCGCCGACCCGGAGGCCGGTCCGCGTCTCACCGACGTTGACGACGGTGAGGTCGCTGCTGGCTCCCGCGATCTGGTAGTCCGGGTCGAGCGGTGTCAGGCCCCGCACCTCGGTGTCGACCTGCCCGACCGTAACGAGAGCGCGATAGCCGCGCTGGCCGGGCTCCGGGCTGTCCTCCTCCTCGAGCGGCTGGAACGGCGTGATCTCGCTCGTCTCTCCGAGCGGCACCATTCCTTTCTCCTTCACCTCGACGACCTCGGCGTCGAGCCTGATCGCGTCCTCGCGCAGCTCGGGGAACGTCCCGCCCTGCACGAGATCGGTTCCGAGGAAGATGGACTCGCCGACCCGGAAGTGGTTCACCTTGGTCGGCAAACGACCCTCGCGGAGCAGCGGGAGCGTCGAACTGGATCCAGCGGAGATCATGGGAAGGGAACGCTCGAACTTGAGCTCGAGAAGCTCCCGGTAGAGCACGAGCTGCATGAGCTGGTCGATCGATGGAAGCACACCCCCGAGGCAGCCGAGATTCGCACCGATCCCGAGGATCTGGATGTTGTCGAGCGAGAAGATCTCTCGATAGGTCTGAAGGAGCGAGCCTGGAAGAACACCCTCCCTGAGATCGCCCAGCTCGATCATGACGACAACGCTGTGGGTCGTGCCCTGCCTCCTCGCTTCGGCGTCGAGCTCCTTCACAATCCTGAGCTCGGTGTTGAGCGAGACGTCGGAGAGCCGCACGATCTCGGACAGAGAAGAGCTGTGGGGAGGTCGAAGATACCAGGCCTCGGCTCCCGGCATAGCCTCGCGGACAGACAAGAGGTTGTCGAGCCTCGAGTCCGCGACCGAGTCGACACCGACCTCAGCGAGACCCCGCAGAGTCTCCCGGTGCCCACAGAGCGCCTTCGTCACGACAGTAAGGGTGGCGCCGTGGGCCTCGACCCAGGAGCGGATCGTCTTCAGGTTGTGGTCGAGCGCGTCGAGGTCAATCGTGATGCAGTTCACGCGTCCACCTCATCTCCAGGTACTTCGACGCGAAGCCGCAGCGTTCGTAGAGCCGCCGCGCCGGGTTGTCGTGCTCGACGTGGAGCTTCACGTCACCGCTGCACTCCTCGAGACATCTGCTGACCAGCCTGCCGCCGACTCCCTGCCCCCGCGCTTCGGGGTCCACGGCCACGAAGAGAAGGATGTTCTCCGGCACGTAGCCGCTCATTCCCGTGTCGAGACAGACGAGCGCGCCGAGGAGCGACTCCCCGGTCCGGGCCAGGAGCACGAACCCTCCACGAGACGGGTCATCCGAGAGCGCGTAGTCGATCCCGTCGAGAATCTGCGTCACCGGGTCCTCGTACGGCCTGAGGGCACGGTGGAGGAATGCCGCCAGCGCCTCTCTCGGCAGCCACGATGGCAGCTCCGATGTTGCATCGACCCGATCGAGCGAGAGGTCCTCCTTGGCGCCTTCAGACATCACTGGCTCCTTGCGGGAAAGGGGTAGTGCGGCCCGTGCGGGCCCAGGCGACGCGCTCCCGGAGGGGCAACGTGCCGGGCCGCTGCGTGGCCGCGCTCTGAGGAGAGATACCGGGCTCTTTGGGAATCGCTGCTAAGTGGTGGTTCGGTGGAAAGTTCCATCACCCCACCCTAGCAGGCAGCGTCGCCTCGGTCAAGGCTCGAAGCGGCACGACGCGTCCGGGGCGCAACTTGACCCGTCGTTGTGGAGTCACATATACTTGGAGAACCTGCAGGTGAAGTCCTACACGCCGAAAGGAGGTGCGTGAATGCTTGCCCACGAGATGATCCGCGGAGCGGAGTCGCACCTCGAGGCCCCTCGACACTGATCTTCCCGGAGACGGCCTTCCGACAGCCGGACGGCGCTTCTCAGGAAGCGCGTCCCGGGCGCCTCGGCGCGCTCACCGCTCCCCATCATGACGAACTCGATCCCGCCGGAAGCCGGCTCCTGCCGGCCTGCGTGCGGGACCACTCCACCGACCGACAGGGAGCGAGAAGACAATGCACACCGATGCGCACGGTGAGACCCCTCTCGCTGAGGGGACCGTCACGAAGAAGGGACGAGGGCTTTACGACGTCCGGGCCGGTGGGGAGACGATCCGGTGCTCGATATCAAACAGACTCCGGAAGCGCCTCCTCTACCCGACGTCCGACCCCGCTTCGGGGACCCGCCGCGGCGTGCAGCGGGTGAAGGACATCGAGTTCGTCGATCCGATCGCGATCGGCGACGTGGTCCGCTTCGCCTGCGCCGAGGACGGGGCAGGACAGATCCGCGAGGTGCTGCCCAGGCGGAACGCACTCTCGAGGAAGATCGTCGATCCGAAGCGCCGGCACGACGCCCGGCATCTGCGGCAGGTCGTCGTCGCGAACGTCGACCAGGCCGTGCCGATGATCGCGGCGGCGAAGCCTCGGCCTACCTGGCACCTGCTCGACAGGTATCTCGTGGGCGCCGAGGCCGCCGGCATCGAACCGCTCATCTGCGTGACGAAGATCGACCTCGCGAGGGGCGACGCGCTCGAGGAGAGAATCCGGGTCTACGAACGAGTCGGATACCGGGTCGCGAAGACGAGCGCAGAGACGGGAGACGGCGTCGACGCCTTCAGGAGACTCCTCGCCGGGAGGATCTCGGTCTTCGTCGGCAAGTCGGGCGTCGGGAAGACGTCGCTCCTGAACGCCATCCAGCCGGAGCTCGGCCTTCGCGTGAGGGAGGTGAGCGAGTCGAGCGGCAAGGGTCGCCACACGACGTCGCACCTCGAGATGTTCCCGCTCGACGACGGAGGCGGCGTCGTCGATACGCCGGGAATGAAGGTCTTCGCGCCGCTCGAGGATCCTTCCGAGATCGCGGGCTGCTTCCCGGAGATGCGCCCCCACATCGGGCGCTGCCGCTTCGGAGCGGACTGCAGCCACAGCCACGAACCCGGCTGCGCGATCAAGAAGGCCGTCGAGGCGGGCGAGATCGACGAGGAGCGCTACCGGAGCTTCCTCAAGATGTGAGGCACGTGCGGGCGGGAACGCAGCGACGCTCCCTCTTCCCAGAGGGAGCGTCGGCGTTCCGGGGGAAGATCTGAGCCGCGCCGCCTAGAGCGTCAGCGCGTATCCGAGCTTCGCGAAGAACGTGCGCTCCGACTGCGTGAGCGCGATCTCGTCGACGCCCTCGTGCAGATCCGAGTAGCCGAGGAAGAAGACCGTCTGCGGGTTGATCTTGTACGAGAAGAGCAGCTGGCTCGCGAATCGCTCGGCCTCCGACGGGAAGCCGTCGGGGTACAGGGCGGGATTGAGGTTGTCGTTCCTGTACTGGACGATCGCGCGGACGAAGGCACGCGGGCTGAACTGGTAGATCGCTCTGAGATACGAGATGTGGGCCGTGTAGAGCCTCTTCCCGTCAACGTCGAACCTCTCGTAGTTGTGGTCGAAGGCCGTCGAGATGTGCCGGCCGATCTTCCACATGAAGTAGGGCGAGACCCTCAGCTTCGTGCCGAGGCGGACGTTGCCGTAGTCGACCGACTCCGCGAACTCGCCGTTCAGGCGGGTGAAGAGATCGCCGGTCGGCCACATCGCGGCTCCGTAGCCGACCTCCCACGTGCGGAACTCCTCCCCCGCCCAGTTCGTCGTGCCGGTCCACCCGGTGAGGTCTACCTCAAGCTCCTTCGGGCCCGCGTAGTTGGCCCAGAAGTTGGCCCCCTTCGTGAGGGGTTCGCCGTCCCGCGTCTCCTCGACCGTGTAGCACCCGCCGAAGTTCAGCATCGTCCACCAGCTCGACGCGTCGGTCTGCCAGGTGTGGCCGGCGCCCACCTCGGTGTGGCGGAAATCCTTCTGCTGGAAGAAGCCCAGTTCGTCCCGGAACCCGTCGCTGCAATCGGTGTAGTTCGCGTAGACATCGAGGCCGCTCGTGTATCGCCCGAGGCTCGCGTGGTAGTACTCGCCTTCGATCTCGTCGGCGGGCTGGCCGAACGCTTCGACGATGTCGCGATGGTACTTCGTCCGGGACGTGATGATGGCTCCGTCGAAGTTCACGGAGTCCGTGAGCCAGAAGTCGCCCCGAAGAGCCCCGAACCTGTTGTGGAAGCCGTCGCCTTCGCGGCCGTTGTACGCCAGCTCGACGACCGAGTTGTCCCCCACATCGTGCCTGTAGCGCGCGACAGAGGCTGTGCTCTCCATGTCGAGCGAGGCGAGCCAGGCCTGTTGGGTGCCCGGCACGATGACGTTCGTGAGCTCGTCACGTGCGACCAGGAAGCCGAACGCGCTCGGCCCCTCCTTGCCGTTGAGCTTCACACCCCAGGCGGGATCTGCGATCGATCGGGAGTAGAAGTAGCTCCCGAATATACCCCCTCCCTCGAGGAAGAAGGGCCGCTTTTCCTCGTAGGAGATCGCGTAGCGCCTGTTCACGTCGAGCTGGAACGCGTCCGCCTCGACCTGCGAGAAATCGGGATTCAGGGCCCCCGAGACCGTGACATTCGGCGTGACGCCCCAACGGGCCGTCGCGCCGACGTCGTACTCGTCGTCCGCACCGGCAAAGTCGCCTGCCGGGAACGGGTCGCGCTCCTGGCTCGCGATCGCAGAGATCGTCGGATCGATCTCGATGCTGTTCCCCGGCGACACGCCGGCGAAGCCGACGAGCTTTTCCATCTGGCAGTAGTAGCAGTTGTTGTCGCGGTCGCGCTCGTAGAGGCTGATGTGGTGCCGGACGTCTCGAGGGTAGCTCCGGACGGCGTCGACGCCCCACACCTGATCGCCCTCGGTCCTCTGGAAACGAAGCGAGCTGAACGGGATGGCCATCTCGACGACGTAGCCCCACTCGGTGATCCGCCCCGCCGAGTCCCAGATGGCGTCCCACGAGTTGCCGTTCCCGTGGACGCCGCTGGCGGTGTCCCCCTGGATGCCGAAGGGATTGCAGGCGAACTCGAAGCCTCCCCGTTGATCGTTGTAGGTGTCGATCCCGATGACGACCCACTCGTCGTCCCACATCCGGTCACGGTCGCAGAGCCGCGCCCGGATCTGCGAGGGGTCGGGGTCGTACGCGCGGAAGGCGATGTAGAAGCACTCGTCGTCGTAGGCCAGGAGCATGTCCGTCTCGACCGGCGCGGGAACGTTGTCGCCCGGCCGGACCTCGTTGTTGACGCCCATGACGAGCGCATCCTTCCAGATGCTCTCGTCGAGCACACCGTCGACGCGGATGTCGCAGGCCACGCGGGGAATCCTGTGCGGCGTCTTCCCGTTCGACTGCGGGCTCTCAGAGCCGTCGAGCGCGAGGGCCACGTCGGCCGGCACAACTGCGGCGACGGCGATCACCAGCAAGAAGGTCATCGTCTTCATCGTGTCTGTCCTGTGCTCGGGTCCTTCCGGCGGGGCATCCGGCCAACGTGGGGACTCGCCAGCTTCGACACCCGATCGGCCCGATTGGTTTGAATGCCGCTCACGTCCGCTCGGCCGCCCGGATGCGTCCTCAACCGCACCGGCTCATGGAACGTCTAAGGTGTGTGAGGATCGTGACCCGGGGATCTTGTCCCCGACCGTCGACTGAGCTAGAATCACCGACGACCGGACAGAAGGTCTCATCGAGCGAGGAGCCCCCTGTGGCGATCACGCCCCCAGCCGCAGCGCCTCAGCGAATGCCCGGCGACGACGTTCGCCGGCTGCGCCGCGCCGTGCGCGAGCTCAGCGTGCTGAACGAGCTTGCCAGCGAGATCGGCGCGTCCCTCGACTCCGAGCACATCACGAGCACGATCATCCGCCGTTCCCTCCGCGCGGTCCACGGCGAACAGGGCGTCATCACCCTGATCGACAGGCCCGGCGGCCGGACGGACGCAAGAACGCTCGTGAGGACGATGACCGGGAAGAGCATGGGCCAGGCGCTCCACGTCGAGGAATCGCTCGTCGGCTGGATGCTCCTCAACAAGAAGCCGCTCCTCGTCGACAGCCCGCATGAGGACGAGCGCTTCTCGGGTGTCCGCTGGGACGAGTCGGTCCGCTCGATCCTCTGCGTTCCCCTCCTCGTGAAGTCGGAGCTCACCGGGATCCTCACGATCTTCAACAAGATCGGTGCGGCGGCCTTCAACGAGGACGATCAGCGCCTCCTGTCGATCGTCGCCGCCCAGTCGGCGCAGGTGATCGACAACGCGCGGCTCTACGAGGAGGAGGAAACCCTTCGACGCATGCGCGAAGAGGTACGCCTCGCCACGGAGATCCAGCAGGGGCTGTTGCCCAAGAGGGACCCCGTCGTCAGCGGCTACACCATCGCGGGCGCGAGCGTGCCCGCGGAGGCCGTCGGGGGCGACTACTTCGACTTCATCCGCGTCGACGACGACCGCCTCGCGGTCTGTCTCGCCGATGTCTCCGGAAAGGGGCTCTCCGCGGCGCTCCTCATGGCAAACCTGCAGGCGACCATCAGAGCCCAGGCGCTCGCGAGGCGCGATCCGACCGCATGTCTCAAGTACTCGAACGCGCTCCTCTGCCAGAGCACGGACGCCCACAAGTTCGCGACCTGCTTCTACGCCGTGCTCGAGACCGACCGGCATGTCGTTCGCTACTCGAACGCGGGTCACGACCCGCCGCTTCTCGTCACAGACGGCGAGCCTCCCGCGCGCCTCGAGACGGGCGGTATCGTGCTCGGCTTCCTCGAGAGTCTCGAGTACGGCGAGGCCGAGATCGCGATGGGTCCCGGGGACGTACTCGTGATCTACTCGGACGGCGTTACGGAGGCCGTCGACGACAACGACGAGCCGTTCGGAGAGGAGCGCCTGGGAAGCATCATCGAGGACGAGCGCGGCTCGAGCGCCGGGCAGGTGCTCGATCGGATCTTCGACGCCGTCCGGGACCACGCCGGAGAGCGCGGACAGGCCGACGACATCACGGTTGTCGTCGTGAGAAGGGACGCCTCATGATCGGCAAGGAATTCTCCCACTACCGGATACTCGAGGTCCTCGGCGCCGGCGGCATGGGGACGATCTACAGGGCCGAGGACACGACCCTCAAGCGCGACGTGGCCCTCAAGTTCCTCGAGCCCCGGCCGGAGGACAACGGCCGCGAGAAGGACCGGCTGGTCAGGGAGGCGCGGGCCGCCTCCCGCCTCGATCACCCGAACATCTGCATGATCTTCGAGGTCGGAGAGGTCGACGGCAGGACGTATCTCGCGATGGCATGCGTCGAGGGACAGGACCTCGGCCGCAGGGTCCGTGCCGACGGTCGCCTTCCGCTGGACGAGGCGCTCGAGATCGCGATCCAGGTCGGAAGAGGTCTCTCCGAAGCGCATCGACAGGGCATCGTCCACCGGGACATCAAGCCGGAGAACATCCTTCTGACGCCACGCGGGCAGGTCAAGATCACGGACTTCGGCCTCGCCGGGCACTTCGAGCCGGAGTGGGAGACCGACCGCGACACCACATCGGGCACGGTCGCGTACATGTCACCGGAGCAGATCCGCGGGGAGGGCGCGGACCGACGTTCGGACATCTGGAGCCTCGGCGTCGTCCTCTACGAAATGCTGACGGGAAGGAAGCCGTTCGAGGGCGCCTACGACCAGGCCATCGTCTACAGCGTCCTCAATGTCGAACCGGACGCCGCGACGCAGATCCGGGAGGACCTGCCGGACGAGGTCGACGGGATTCTATCGAGGGCACTTCGGAAGAACCCCGACGAACGCTATCAGGACATCGCCGAGATGCTCCGGGACCTGGAGGCCCTCGTGGGCTCGCCGGGAATCCGCGGCGACGACCGCAGGCCGGTCGCCGTCGTGAGCTTCGAGAACGTCACGGGGGAGGCGAAGTACGACTACCTGAGCCGCGCCATTCCGAGCCTTCTCATCACGAGCCTCGAGCGTTCGGAGCATCTGGCCGTCATGACGTGGGAGCGGATGCGTGACCTCGCGAAACAGCTTGGGAGCGAGGACCCAGAGGTGATCGACTGCGAGCTGGGAGTCCGGCTCTGCGGGCTTGCGGGTGTCGACACCATCATCGTGGGGTCGTTCATGAAGGCCGGGAAGACCTTCGCGACCGACGCCAAGGTGCTCGCCGCGAAGACCAAGGAGCTTCTCTTCAGCGCGTCCGCCCGGGGCGAGGGCGTGGCGAGCATCCTCGCGTCTCAGGTGGACGAACTGAGCCGCGGGATCGTGGGGGGGCTCGGCGTGCCGGACGATGCGGCAGAGGTCGTCGAGCGGCCCGTCGCCGAGGTAACGACGTCCTCGATGGACGCCTACGAGGCGTTCCTCAAGGGCCGCGACAACTACGAGAAGCTCTACAACACGGACGCGCGCCGCTACCTCGAAGAGGCTGTCGAGCTGGATCCGGAGTTCGCCGAGGCCTACCTCTACCTCGCGTGGACCTACACGCGGCTCCGCCAGGCGGCCGCGCGCGACGACGCACTCGAGAGAGCGATGAACCTCGCGGCGAGGGCCACACGAAGGGAACGGCTCTACATCGAGGCGGCGTACGCGAGGACGGTCGAGCACGACCGCCCAAAGGAACTCAAGGTCCTGAAGCAGCTCGCGCGCGAGTACCCCGGAGAGAAGTTCGTGCACCACAGGCTGGCGGGGCACTACCGGACCACGGGTCGCTCGTACCAGGCCATCGAGGAATACAACAAGGTGCTCGCGCTGGATCCCGAGTTCGGCTGGGCGATGAACGAGTTGGGGTACATGTACGCCGACATCGGCGACTTCGACAAGGCGGCGGAGTACTTCGAGAGGTATGCGGCCTCATCACCGGGTGACGCCAACCCGATCGATTCCCTCGGAGAGCTGCACTTCCGCATGGGACGGCTCGACGAGGCGACCGAGCACTACCGGCACGCGCTCAGGCTCCGGCCGGACTTCTACTACGCCTACTGGGAGCTGGCCTACGTTTCGGCAGTCAGGGAGCGGTACGAGGCCTCGGAAGAGTGGATCTGCGAGTTCATCAGGCACACACCCTCGTTCGCGACGACGGTGGAAGGCCACAGATGGCGGGCGTTCTACCGATTCTGGCTCGGGCAGTTCGACGAGGCCGAAGCGGAGGCCCGGAAGATCGCCGAGCTGGCCACCGAGGAGGGTGACATCCTGTGGCAGACCCAGGCCGATCGCATTCGGGCGTGGGTGGAACTCGAGCGCGGCGCCACCGACGCCGCGAGGAAGCACTTCGAGAGTTGCCTCGATGCTGTGCGAGAGTCGCCTCGCGAGTTCGTCCCGGCGGCCACGAGCTATTCGCCCGGCACCATCGAGCAGGTCCGCGCCGTCGAGGCCCGATTCGCGTTCTGTCTCGGGCTGGTCGAACTCGCCGAGGAGCAACCGGGCGCCGCACGGAAGCACCTGACGGAGATCGGCGGACTTCTGCCCGAACTCGCAGCAGTGCTGCGCTCCGAGATCCTGCTCGCGGAGGGAAGGACCGCGGAGGCGATCGCCGTCGCGGAAGCGACTCCGGGGACTCCGGTCCCCTACATGAGCGACACGGAGGGCATGCTTGGCTACAACCTCCCTCCCTTGAGGGACTCGCTGGCCAGAGCATACGCGGGCCGCGGGGAACCCTACAAGGCAATCGCCGAGTACGAGCGGCTACTGACGGTGGACCCGTCCACGCGTGCCAGACGCCTCATCCATCCGAGGTACCACGAGAGACTCGGCGAGCTCTACGCTGAGAAGGGGTGGGCGGAGAAGGCCGACAGCGAGCGCAAGCTGTTCCGCGAACTCTGGAGGGGGCGGAGCGGTGGCAGCGTTTCGGGGTGACCCGTGAGAGAAGACCGGAACGGAGACGCGGAGACCTTACGCGGCGTCGGCCCCCCGGGACCACACTCGCAGCTGGACAACCAGCATATCCTGTGATATATTGGAACGTGAGGCGGGGGGGATCCGGTTCTGGCTCCCCCGGCGTCGCATGTACACAGCAACGGAACATCCGGCTGGAGCTCTGTGGACATGCTTCGGACGAGACCCCTGATCACTGCCTTCGCCTGCGTAAGTCTCCTCGGCCTCGCTGCCTCCTGCGCGTGGGCCGGTGAGAGGCCGGCAGTGGGCGACACGCTCACCGTCGTGATGCGTCCGATCCTGTCTGTTCCCGCGATCGTGACGCCGGGAGGGAGCTTCACGATCGAGGCGAAGGCCTCGCCGTCCGCAAGCGCCTGGGCGGCGACGCTCACCCGCGCGAGCGGCGCCAGCCATGCGCTCGTGATCGACTCGGCGAGTTACCTCGCCGGGCACGAGCGGTGGTTCCTGGCCGCCGCGATACCTCCAGATGTCCCGGCGGAGACCTATGACCTCGAGGTCTCGGCCTCGGGTGGCGTCTTCGACGAGGTCGCGCACTGCGTCACGGTCCGCCAGAGCATCGACGAGGACTTCTACTTCGTCCAGATCACCGATCCCCACCTGCCGACGCATCTCTACTACTACCAGTCGGGCGCCGACACCGACACGACCGAGATGGAGGACATGCACGCCGTCATCGACGACATCAACATCATGAACCCCGATTTCGTGCTTCTCACAGGCGACGTCGTGAACGAGGGCGAGCTCGAGGACTTCCTGGACAAGCGCTACTTCACGAAGGCGCACAGGATTCTCAGGAAGCTCGATGTCCCCGTCTTCGTGGTCGCAGGCAATCACGACGTCGGAGGGTGGGAGGACTCCCCGCCCCCCGACGGGACGGCGAGGCGGAACTGGTGGAAGTTCTTCGGATGGCGCTACCTGTCCGACCCGCCGCCCGACGACGGCCTCCACACGCAGAACTACTCATTCGACTACGGCGGCGCGCACTTCATCGGTATCGAGGCCTATGTCAACTACGACCGATGGCGTCGACAGATCTACGGGGACGAGAGCTTCACGGACGCGCAGCTCGACTGGCTCATCGACGACCTCGCTACCGTTTCGCCGGGAACGCCCACGATCGCTTTCTACCACATGGACTTCCAGGACCAGCTGGATCTGGGCGACCTTGGCATCGACTGCGCGCTCTGGGGGCACATCCACCACTCCTCGGGGTCGACCAGCTCGCCGCCCTACAACCTCTCGCTCGACAACGTCTGCGACGGAGATCGCGCGATGCGCGTCGTACGGATCGTGGGCGGCTCGACCGTTGTGCCATCCGAACCGATCGTGACGGGCTACAGCGGCGAGAAGCTCCGTCTGACGTACGCCGCCCCGAACGATGGCACCGTCCAAGAGAACACGGCGACGGTGACGAACGCGAACCACGAGGACTTCGAGCACGGCCTCGTCAAGTTCAGGGTTGACGCGAACTCGATGCCCTACGAGGTCGACAATGGTGAGATCACACAGGTCATCGTCGAGGGCGGTACGGCGACCTACTACGTCGAGGTCACCTTCCCCGAGATGACCGCGACGACTGTGACCATCAGCACATCGACCGGCGTCCCGGACGGCTCCCCGAACCCGTCGATCGCCCTGCTCGCACCGGCCTGGCCCAACCCCGCGCGGGCGACGGCGAATCTCAGCTTCCTCCTCCCCGCTTCGCAGCACGTGCGCGCGACCGTGCTGGATGTACGCGGCCGCCTCGTCGCAGAACTCTGCGACGAGCGCCTCGAGGGCGGACCTCATCGGCTCGCCTGGGACCTCTCCGAGGAGCCCGACGTGGCATCGGGCATCTACTTCTACCGCGTCGAGTCCGAGGGTCAGGAGATCTCCGGGAAGATCGTGGTGCTCCGGTGACGTCGCCTCCTCCGGCCGGCACCTCGGCCTCTTGCCGGAGCGAGAAAGAGCTTGCGCCGGAGAGCATCTGGAGTAGAATGTTGCGCCGTGCGGGTCCGGGCGCACTGACGCGTCGGGGTCTGTAGGCAGCCGGGGCGACATGGGTCTCCAGGGCTGAGGCGACCGCTGGAGGTGCGGGCGCCGGAGTGGGGTGGCCGCCGGAGAACGGCCACATTCGGGGATCAACCCTCTGCCGGGCGGTCTCAGAGGAACGAGCCGCCACAGGAGAGCAGAATGAAGAAGTCGAAGCCGAAGGCCTCCAAGGCCGCGGCCCCGAAGAGCAAGAAGAAGAAGAAGTAGCTCTCGCCGCACACCCCGGGCGCGAGTGCCCGGGTTGCTTGGGGACCCGGCTGCATCATCGTCTGAGACGAAGAAGCGGAGCGCTCTATGCGCTCCGCTTCTTCTCTTCCCGGCCTCCGAGATGTCTGCGCGACTGGCGCTCGGCCACGCGTCGCCGCGACTACTTGAGGAGCGTCATCTTCCTGAATGCCACCTCCCCGTCGGCCGCGAGACGGGCGAAGTAGATGCCCGACGCGAGCCTGGCTCCACCCGCGTCCTTGCCGTCCCACGCCACGGTATGCCGGCCGGGACCCAACGGTCCGTCGTGCAGCATCTTCACGAGCCTCCCCCCGACCGTGTAGACCGTCAGCGTCGCGGATGAGGCGCCGCCCGGCACCGTGAACGAGATGCTTGTTTTCGGGTTGAACGGATTCGGCGCGTTCTGCTCGAGGACGAGTCTCCCACCGACAGTGTCCTCGACTCCCGTCGATGTCTCGAACCACGCAAGAATGCGCCCGACCAGCGTCTTCTGGTTGCTCGGTGCGGCCGCCGTGGTCTTCACGTCCTCGAACGGGAACGCCAGAAACACCAGGCTGTGACCGTTCTCCCGAACCTTGATGCCCTTGTTCCCGGTCGACTGCGGGCCGGTGAAGATCACCTCCGCCGGACCGCTCACGTCGACGGCGTCGCTCTTCGAGGGCGGGAAGGGACCTCCGATCAGAAGGAGCGACATGCCGTCTGATATCTCGTCGCCGCCCACACCCGTCATCGTGAATCCGCTCGTGTCGTTCGACCAGGAGTCGATGTGCATGTAGTCGGTGATGAAGACGCTCGTGTCGGTACGGCTCGAGAGGAACTCCATGCTCGCGAGCATGAGGTTCCCGCCGCCTTCGAGGTAGGACGCCATGTTCTGCTCGTCGTAGGACGTGATGTCGCTGGCGTCCCTGTTCGCGGTCGTCCAGAGGACCGCCCAGTACGACGACAGCTGCGCCAGGCCGGGCTTGCCCCGGGCGTTCGCGTTCCACGTGTGCGCGACGTAGCCGGTGTCGTGAACTGCCGTCTCCAGATAGGTCTCGTGGCCCAGACCCCCGTCGTCGTCAACAATCAGTATCGACGGGTACTCGACAAACGTCGCGAACGACGCCGTCACGGAAAGATCGGGGTTGCCTCGGCTCTCGGCCGAGAGCGTCGCCACGCCGAGGCCGGGCGTGGTCCCGAGCAGATCCTCGAGCCTGATCTCGAGCGTGATCTCCTCCCCGGGATCGAGAGCGAAGGGATGCGGCGCCGTGCGCCAACCTCCCCCCTCTTCCCGGTAGCTCACCGGCCAGTCCGCTGGCCCGACTCCATCGGGCAGGTCGTCGTGCGCAATCTCGACCGTCGCGGTGTCGGCCATGGTCCCGGTGTTCCTGAGGGTCGCGGAGTAGACCGCGGTCCCTGAGTAGCCCATCTCGCTCGCGTACTGCGACGCCGCGAGCTCCAGACGGAAGGAGTTCGGCATGAAGTTCGCGTTCACGATCTCGCGGGGCGTCGAGGCCTCAAGGAAGACGACGACATCGAGGTCGCCCTTGGGTCCCCACGTCACGTCGAAGTTCCTCGACACGACAACCGAGTCCCCGGCCGATGAGAGCTGAATCCACTCTGGCTCCGCGACCTCCCGAACCGTGTGGGTGAGCTCCTCGCTCACTTCCTCGATCGCGACGAAGTAGGCGGTGAGCGAGTCGTAGCTCACGGCCTCGACCGCGCGGAACGTGGCGGTCACCCACCCGCCGCTCTCGCCGATCACGCCGTAGGACTCGATCGTGATGGGAGTGGGTTCGGCATGTCTCGTGGCGTAGATCGGATCGTAGACCGTTCGGATCCCCGGCCCGCCGCCGGTCACCTCCTCGACGGCATCGAAGTCAACCTCAGGAATCGAGTACACGCCGTACGAGTTGGCGCGGTCCTCGCCCTCGGTTGTTGCGTACGAGTCCGATACATGCCAGTAGAGTACGACGAGGTTCTCGGTGCCGTAGTCGGCCTGCATCTCTGCCAACGCCTCACGGGCGTGGGGACAGCCGCCTCACCACGTGGCTCCGAACAGCTCTGCAAGAACGGCCCGCTGGGCCGCGAGGCCCGGGGCCGTCACGAGCAGCATGACCGCGGACAAGACCAGAAGAAGCATCGCTCCCCTGCGCACGGCAACCTCCTCAGGCGGCTTGGCCGCCCTCCGGAACGAAGCTCGCCGCCTCGAGGTGGTTGTGGAAGCGATGCCTCTCTCTGCGACGGCGCGAGGCCGTCGCACCT